>Ga0172376_10000221_pt1 | contig 73070 bp, 66 predicted proteins | sample Lak35m_FD_121114 | JGI IMG/M metagenome (GOLD analysis project Ga0172376, IMG submission 121114) | Freshwater microbial communities from Kabuno Bay, South-Kivu, Congo - kab_092012_35m | ecosystem: Environmental > Aquatic > Freshwater > Lake | place: Democratic Republic of the Congo: South-Kivu... | reverse complement strand
TTTTCTTCAACTTCTTCGAGTGCCTGCTGTTTGATGTCCTCATCTGTAGCAAGACCTACATTAAGTTCTGTCGCAAGAGATTCAATTAAATCGATCCTCGTCGCCACATTAAACTCAACGATATGATCATCCTTGAGATGGTTCACAATAAAACTGGCCAAAGCCTTGAGTGTTTCAAAATCTGTTTTCATGAGTTGGTTTCCTTTCGTTGGCAACAACTCCAGCACATTCGTCGTCCTTCGATCCTTGAAGGAGGATTGTTGTGCTTCGTATTAATACCTTCTATTAGTCTAACCTATTAGGCCCGCCTACTACAAGAAATAACTTCACGAAATTAAAAACTTTTTTTTATTTTTTAAGGAAAAATTTAGAAAATATTATTTTTTTCTGCGCGATTGCCACAAATTTTTTAGCAATTTGCCCTCGCCCAGAAGCAATGGAACCGCCACAAAAGCAATTCCACCCAAGCTGGCCATGCCACTGACGGTTAGAATACGGATCAAAAGTGATTGATCCGAGTTGTAGCAAAAATTTATAAAGTGGAGGGTAGTCAAGCAGGCGGCGACTCCTAGGGTGGCCTTCAAAATAATGGGTCGGCAGAAAAAATTCCAACCGATCTGCAATCGTCCGCGCAAATAGATTGCTTGCAGGATAACATTGATGCCCATACTCAACCCAGTGCCCAGCGCCAATGCGCTAAAACCCCAATGAGGCACCATGACCAGCGAGAATGCAACATTAGTACTAATCGCTATAAGGGAATATTTTACGGCTTTGCCAGGCACATCTAAGGTGTAAAACGTCGGGGCCAAAACTTTGTAGATGCCATAAAACGGTAAACCCAAGAGGTAACATTTAAAAGCCAAAGCCGTCTGTTGACTATCTGCAACAGAAAATTGCCCTCGCTGGTAAATAATCTCAATGATCGGCCCACTAAGCCCATACAATACGGCCATGGCCGGTAGCATCGCCAACAAAAGTAAGTTATAGCTCGATTGCAAAAAAGAGACGGCTTCATCGCGCTCACCTTTTTTCCATGCTTCGGTGAAGTGAACCAAATTTGAACCTGCGATTGAGACACCAAGCATACCCACAGGAAATTGAAACAAGCGAAAAGCATAGGTAAGCCAGCTTACGGCACCAATAACTGTGTTTGTTGCCAAGATTGTATTCACAAGAACATTGATTTGCGCCGCAGCAATACCCACTGTCCCGATGCCAAGTCGAGAAATAATGCGTTTTGGATACTCTCCCCAAAGTTTCCAACCGCGAACAAATTGAATGCGCTTCAAAATTAAGGGAATCTGCACCACCCATTGAGCAATTCCTCCAAGAAAAACGCCGATCCCCATAGCATAGACGGCGTTGTAACCCATTTTAATCAACATGGTTGGTACACCAATCATGCAAAGAATAGTGGCAAGATTAAAAAAGGCCGGAGCGAGTGCCGGAATAAAAAATATTTTCTGCGTGTTAAGAGCACCCATGCAAAGTGCGGCCATAGAAACAAAAAATAAAAACGGGGCCATGATCTTTGTAAGGACTACTGTGGCCTGATATAGTTCAGGATTTTCTAAAAATTTTGGAGCAGCAAATGAAACAATCGGTGCTGCAAAAATAAAAAGTAATAGGGAAATAAAACCCGTTACCAAGGCAAGTAATACGGCCATAGACCAAAATAACCGGTCGCTTTCCTCAACATTTTTTTGGCGTACTTCGGTAAAAACGGGAACAAAAGCAGCACTAAAAGCGCCTTCAGCAAATAAATCTCGCATTAAATTTGGCAAGCGGTAGGCGACAAGAAAAGCATCCGTCATTCCGCTCGCACCAAAAAGATGGGCCATTAATTGCTCTCGCACAAGACCTAAGATCCTGCTGGCAAAAGTGGCCACGGCCATTTTGGCGGAAGAAAGAAAGACCTTTTTGGTCGTATTCGCGTTGGTAGTTTCGCCCACGCTGTTATCTCCAATAGCTGCAAAAATTTTGAACTCAAGACTTTTTAGTCTATCATTGATTAGTTGATTGGATAACGATTTTCCGCTCTCTGATTTGAATCTCTTAAAATTAGGAAAATTGGCCTCTGAATACAAAAGGAGACTCTGTTCATGCAAAAAATAGTGACCTATTTGGACTGGGGTCTTTATATTGGATTGGGTGGCATGCTGTGGTCGATATTCGTTTATATATGGATCGTGCGACAACCAAAAGGCAATAATCGCATGATCTCCATCGCTCGCATGATCGAAGCCGGAGCGATGACATTTTTAAAAAGAGAATATTCTGCTCTCATTTTTTTCTTAATGTTTGTGACGGCCATTTTGGGTCAATACCTAGGTCGAGATACAGCTTTTGCCTATTTGAATGGCGCTTTAAGCTCCATGTTTTGCATATTCGTTGGTTTGAAAATTGCGACAAAAAGCAATGTTCGCACCACTGAAGCAGCTGCCAGCAAAGGATCACGCAGGGCCTTGTCTGTAGCTTTTCTAGGCGCATCCGTGATGGGAATGACTGTGGCCTCAGTTGGACTTCTTGGAATTCTTCTCTACTTTCAATACCTCACTTCAAGCACCACGATTGAGGCACTCAACAGTTTTGCCATGGGCGTCTCTTCAATTGCTCTTTTTACTCGCGTCGGTGGAGGAATCTTTACCAAAGCCGCCGACGTTGGTGCTGATATGGTTGGGAAAATTGAAGTTGGAATTCCAGAAGATGATCCGAGAAATCCAGCATCTATTGTAGACAATGTTGGTGACAATATTGGAGATGCGGCGGGTGCAGGCTCAGATATTTTTGAGTCCTATGTGAGTTCTATTGTTGCAACCATGTTCATCGGCTCAACCTTTGTGCAAAAGTCCACTGAGGCCATGATGCTTCCCATTTTCATGGCCATGATTGGTGTTGTATCTTCTCTACTGGCCATTATCATCATGAATGTTATTCGCGGAAAAAATCCTCAATTTGCTTTGAGATTTTCCCTAATTTTTGGTCTCGGTATTTTGTTATGGGGAGCCTATCGAACCTGTAAATTACTTAGCTTTAATGAAATATTTCCTTATGCTAACGGCCCTTTCTACGCCATTTTGGTGGGGGCAATCTTAGGTGTGCTCATTGGAATTTCCTCTGAATATTACACTTCACACCGCTACCTACCTGCCCGAAAACTTGCTCTGGCCAGCAAGGCAGGAGCTGCCACTAATATTATTACAGGCATCTCTGTCGGCATGTATTCGACAATTCCTTCCATGTTTTTACTATGCACAGGTCTTTTTCTAGCGCAAAAATTCGCCGGACTCTACGGTATTGGACTTGCTGCCGTCGGCGTAATGGCCACCACAGGGATCAACCTCACAATTGAAGCCTATGGGCCAATTTCAGACAATGCCAGTGGCATCGCCGAATTAAGCAAGTTAGATCCAGAAGTTCGAAAAATTACCGACGAATTAGATTTTATTTCTCAAAACACAGGGGCCATGAGTCGAGGATTTTCCATTGCATCCGCCACTCTAACTTCCCTTGCCATTTTTTCTGCCTTTGCCACCTCAGTTGGATTAACCACGATCAATTTAATTGACTCTAATACGATTACCGGACTTTTCATCGGTGCCACTCTACCCTTTTTCGTCGGAGCGCGAACCATGAATGCGGTAGGAGACACTGCTCAAAAAATTGTTTCCGAAGTCAGAAGGCAATTTAGGGAAATTGCCGGATTGATGGAGGGCCAAGCAGCACCTGAAGCATCACGCTGTGTAGAAATTGCCACTCAAAGTTCTTTGAAGCACATGATGATGCCAGGCCTTGTAACCTTTGCCATGCCACTTGCTGTTGGTTTTGGACTTGGCAAACAAGCTCTTGGCGGTGCTCTCATTGGAGCCATTACAACCGGAACTTTGTTAGCTCTTTTTATGGGTCACGCTGGTGGCGCCTGGGAAAATGCCAAAAAATCTATTGAGCAGGGCAAAATATTAGGTGAACAAAAAGGGAGTGAGGCCTACAAAGCTTCCGTTATCGGTGATACCATCGGCGACCCATTTAAAGACACGTCAGGTCCGGCCATGAATATTTTAATTAAACTCACAGCGATTGTGGCGCTAGTGGTAGCTCCTCTGCTATAACTTTTTTTAAGAAGAATATTACCGAGGTTTTCTAATGGTTACCAAGCATTCCAACGATTATTTCACCAACCATTCTTACGACAGTCTCAATTTAGAAAATTTAGACCCCCAATCTCGCGCTAATTTTATTGAAGCAAAATCGGGGTTGAATTGGGATGAGTATTTTATGTTACTTGCGATGATTACCAGTTTTAAAAGCAAAGATCCCGCGACAAAAGTTGGATGCGTCATCGTTGATAGCAATAATCGCCAAGTCACCATGGGATACAACGGAATGGTCGCTGGAATTGATGAAAGTAAATTACCTTGGGGTAAAGATAAAACTGTTCCACTCAAGTACCAAAAATATGGTTACGTCGTTCACAGTGAGGCGAATGCTATTCTTCACGCTCCTCGCTCGCTTGAAGATTGTCGCATGTATGTGACGCTGTTTCCCTGCAATGAATGCGCGAAATTAATTGCTTCAAAAAAAGTTAAAGAGGTTATTTTTCTCTCTGATAAACATAAAGATCAAGAAGGAACTCAAATGGCCAAATATCTTTTCGATTTGGCCGGAATAAAATATCGCCAATTCGTTCCAGGCAAAAATATTTTTGAATCTCTTGAACAACATCTCCACAAATTGCAATCAGAAGCCTAAACGACACCACAACATGGCCAGAGTGACCCTGAAAATAGCGAAATCGCTGCATCACTTTGTTAGTTTCTTTTGCTCTACTTCCTTAAAAAATTTGCTACAATGTAATTAGGTACAGGGACCAAAGGCCTTGTTTTTAGCGCCGAGGATTGGCAATAAAAATAGGGACCCTGAACCAAACACACACAGAACACAGGGAGGCGTTTTATGTACATGGCCATTGCAGTCGAACACCCCAAACATCCTACGCGCCGCGACCAGTACCATATTTGGTATCTGGAAATCGACGATCGCAATCGGGTGGTAGGTGTCGGCAAGAAATCACGGGAAGAGTTAGTAGAATCGTTATTTCGGAGCTACAAGGCGACAGGCCACTCCAATTGGCGCGCATTTAAAAAGGGGGCAGAACAGTCATCGCCAATTGAACTGCATGATTTCATTGCGCAAAATTTATTTGAGAACACTCACTTTGGAGAATTGCCAAACTTGGCAGAGTTTCAGGAAACCCTGGACCTCATTCGAAATCGCTTGGACCTTAAGCAACTTGAACGCAAAAGCGACGTATCCTTAGGAACAGCGCGCACTGCTTAAAAAGTTCCAAGCCCCTTCAAAGCAAGCTGACTGCTGTAGCGCATGAGGCCCTGAATAGGGCCTCTCCTCATTTTTTCAACGCTTAAGGTAATTATATTTTCTTAGGGATTTCCAAATTAAGTCATGTTCATTTTGCTTTGGCCCGACTTATAATGCCCACCGTTTCCTAATCAATTATTTTCAATTTTTGTGAACTGTATTTGCCCTTCTCACCTTGAGCTTGAAGGGTGCCTAAATAGGAGTGTTTTCATGAGTAAACCATTCATCGTTGTCAGTGATGGATTCGACAAAGGTCTGTTTGAACAACTAAAAAAGAATCCAGGTATTGAAGTTCATCCAGAAAGCAAATTAACAAGAGATCAAGTCATTTCCCTTCTTCCAAAAATGAACGGACTAATCGTTCGCTCTGCCACAAAAGTAGATAAGGATCTCTTGGAAAAGGCCACAGCTCTAAAACTAGTTATTCGCGCCGGAGAAGGTGTCGACAATATTGACGTAAAGCATGCCAACTCAAAAGGTGTGAAAGTTGCCAACACTCCAGGAGCCAACTCTAACTCTGCTGCTGAACATGCCATTAGCTTGATGTTTACCGTTTTGAGAAAAACTGCTTGGGCCCATGCTTCCATGTTGAAAGGAGAATGGGAAAAAACAAAATTTAATGGCAACGAAATGGCCGGAAAAGCTGTTGGCTTTGTAGGCTTTGGTCGCATCGGTCAAATCGTAGCCAAGCGCTTAAGCGGTTTTGATATTAAAGTTCTTTTTGCCGATCCATTTGTTAAAACATCAGAACTCTCTTATGCAAAATCGGCCACGCTTGATGATGTTTTTAAAAACTCAGATATCATCACCATCCATACTCCATTGATGGATGCGACTCGCAATATGGTGACTGGCAACTATCTTCGCATGATGAAAAAAACAGCGGTATTAGTAAATGCCGCCCGTGGTGGCATCGTGAATGAAGAAGATCTTTACGCTTGTCTTAAAGAAGGACAAATTCGCGGAGCAGGTTTCGATGTTTTCGCAACTGAACCTTTGCCCAAAGACTCAAAGCTCTTAACTTTAGAAAATTTGGTACTCACTCCCCACTTAGGAGCAAGTACAGATGAGGCACAATTTAGAGTAGGCGAAATGGCGGTCAATCAAATAAGTGAGTTTTTCCTTAATGGAAAACTTCTAAATGAGGTCAAATGAATATGAGTTCAGTGGCAATTATTGGAGCCCAATGGGGTGATGAAGGCAAAGGTAAGATTACTGACTTGTTAGGACAAAAGGCAGACCTTGTTGTTCGCTATCAGGGTGGTAATAATGCTGGTCATACGATTATCGTCGGTGACAAAAAAACTATTCTCCACCTCATCCCCTCTGGAATTTTACATCCTCACGTTCTATCCCTTGTCGGGCATGGTGTCGTTTTTGATCCAGAAGCCTTTATTAAAGAATTAGAAGAAGTTGAAAGTTCTGGAATCAAAATTACTTCAAAAAATTTGGGGATTTCTGAAAATTGTACAGTGATCACCTCCTACCACCGCTTGCTTGATGGTCTTAGAGAAAATCAGGGCCCACGCAAAATCGGCACAACTGGACGAGGAATTGGCCCAGCCTATGAAGACAAAGCTGCACGTCGAGCAGTTAAATTAAAAGATTTATTAAATAAGCAGACACTTCTGTCGCGCCTACAAGAATGCTTAATTGAAAAAGAAGTATTATTTAAACATTTTTATAAAGCCGAATTTCCTAAGGTCGAAGACGAGTGTGAAAGGCTTTACAAACTAGGCCAGCGATTAGCACCTTTTCTTTGTGATACCTTTAGTGCGCTTGACCGAGCGACTCGTGAGAAAAAAAATATCCTTTATGAAGGGGCTCAGGGTGTTCTACTCGATGTTGACTATGGTTCCTATCCTTATGTTACAAGCTCAAACACCAGCTTTGGTGGCATCTATACAGGTGCCGGTCACCCAACAGGCCAAATCAAAGAAGTCATAGGCGTGGCCAAAGCCTATACCACTCGCGTTGGCGAAGGCCCTTTTCCAACAGAACAAATAAATCAAGTTGGTGAAAAGATTCAACAAGTCGGAAAAGAATTTGGTGCCACAACTGGCAGGAAACGCCGCTGCGGTTGGATTGATCTTCCGCTACTTCGTTATTCAATCAAGGCCTCCAACATTACAAGCTTGGCACTGACTAAATTAGACGTCCTCAACTGTCTTGATGAGCTACAGGTTTGTTACGCCTATCGTTATCAAGGTAAGGAAATTGATTGCGCTTACCCAGGCATTGATTTGCAACAAGCTGAACCTCTTTATAGGTCGCTTGCTCCATTCCGCGATGACTTTAAGTCGAACAAAATGAGTCAGGAATTGGAGACCTATATTAAGACGATTGAAGAACTTACCGGTATTCCAGCTGGAATTCTTGCTTTCGGGCCAGAAAGAAATCAGATAATATTTAGAAAAGATTATTTCTAAATCTTATTTTAGAGTTCAACATCGGGATTGCCATGGATTCGAGGCTTCTTGTTCTTATTACCTTTATTTTTTTAGGGCTCACGCTTAATTCTCCTTCTCACGCTCAAAGTGGTGACGGAGGAACGGACTTTGATGAAATTGATTCAAAGGCCGAAAGTAGTCTTGATGCTGAAATAAATGCCCAATCCAATACTGGGGCCGAGGCCACAGAATCCAAGCCGACAGAATCTCTCGATGGCCCTACTCAGCCTGCAGTAGAACAAAAAGCTGAGCCAAAAAAATCTAGAAGAGAACTAAATAAAGATAAGAAAAAATCAAAAAAAGAAAAGGCCATCAAAGGAAAGAAAAAAGCGAAAGAAAAAATGCAACGACAAGGCAATAATAAAAAGAAGTCAGAAGCGCGCCCGGCCGGAGCTCAAAAGAAAAAGGCCGTCAAAAAAGCAGCAAAAAAAGCCGCTAAAAAAAACCAACGGAAAAAGCGTTAAAAAATTACTGGATAATTTGTCCAACCAGTTTGCCATTTATAAATTCTGTCATTTTTACCGGTAGGATTTGATTGTTTAAATCGGCGTCACTTTTGACGGCACAACGAACGTAGTTACTCGTATAGCCTTCCCAAAGCCCATTATCGTTCAAAGTTTCAAATAAGACATTAGATGAGCGCCCAACCTGTTCTTCACTAAAGGCCTGTAATTTCGCCTGACCAAGCATAATGATAGAACGCACACGGGATTTTTTAACATGGTGGGGAATTTGATTTTCAAGTTTTGCTGAAATGGTTTTATTTCTCTTACTAAATGGGAACGGATGAAAGTGAGTTATTGCTGACTCGCGAAGTAAATTAAAAGTATTTTGAAATTGTTCTTCCGTTTCGCCAGGGTGACCTAAAATAATGTCGGCACCCACCGCGGCGTGAGGGAAATAATCCTTCACCATCGCAAGGATATCTTTGTATTGGGGCACAGTATATTTACGGCGCATGGCCTTTAGCACATCATCATCGCCTGACTGTAGTGGGAGATGAAAGTGATCCATGGCCTTGGGAGAAGCGTGAAGAATTTGCAACAGCTCTCTGGTAATTGTATTGGGCTCTACACTAGAAAGACGAAGGCGCTCTAATCCTTTCACATCCAAAAGGCGCGCGACTAATTCGTGCAATGGAGCGCCACTTGCTTCCTCATATTCGCCAATATTGACGCCTGTAAGAACAATTTCTTTGAAGCCTGTTTTCACCAGTTTTTCAGCGTGGGCAATGGCCTCTTTCGGATCGATGGCACGGGAACGTCCACGGGCCTGAGGAATAATGCAAAACGAACAGATATAATTGCAACCATCTTGAATTTTTAGAAAAGCACGGGTGTGAGAATCAGCTGGTGTTGTGGCTGCTCCCCAAAAATCGTTGGTCATATCGACCTTAACCACCTGATCTTTTTCTTCGTCTAGATAATCAAAGACCTTATATTTTTCGGAATTGCCTAAAACCAGATCAACACCTTGAATTGAAGCAATTTTTGCAGACTCCATTTGAGCATAGCAACCCACGACCACGATTTTCGCTTCAGGCGATGCTTTGTTGGCCTTGCGAATAAGGTTGCGGCAAGTTGAATCGGCCTGATCAGTGACCGTACAAGTATTAATCATGACCAAATCAGCGTCCTCACCAAATTCCACCACATCATAACCGCGGTCAGCAAAACCTTGCGCCAATGCACCTGATTCCGCAAAGTTGAGACGACATCCCAAGGTATGAAATGACACTTTTTTCTTAATTTGAGCGCTTTGGATTTCCATAATATTGCCGCACATTATAAAGAAAATGCCATCCTGACAACCACCCCGTTTTTTAGTTTAAATTGAATAACAAGGACCCACTTTTGGTGCTTAGAAAACACTAAAAAAGTTCATCTATCTCTTTAAAAGCGTTTGACAAAGGGGGGTAGGTCCCATAAATTCTGGCGCACGTTTTAAGGATAGTGGTCTCTTAGCTCAGTTGGTTAGAGCATCTCACTTTTAATGAGAGGGTCCCGCGTTCGAGTCGCGGAGAGATCACCACTTTAAACTTTTGCTCCCATCGTCTAGCCCGGTCTAGGACCCCGCCTTTTCACGGCGGTAACAGGGGTTCGAATCCCCTTGGGAGTACCAAATTATAAAAATAAAGAGCCACCGCAAGGTGGCTTTTTTATTTTTATCATATCGTATTTCCTAAGGGGATTCGAAGCGAGCTTGCCGGCCTCCAGTGGAGGCCGAGGGAGCAGGATGCGACCGAGAGGCAAGCGAGGGGAGGCCACGCCGGGAAGGAGCGTGAGGCGACTGACCATAGTGGCCGAATTCCTATGAAAATATAAAAGCCACCGCAAGGTGGCCTTTTTATTTTCAATCTAAATCTACTGAGAAATTACAAATAGTGGGAAATAAGTCTCTGGATTTTTCTACATACGCGACAAAACCTAAGGCATGGATTGCTTTGCATTCATTTCCAACTTTGATCAAATTCTCATCCAAAGCCTTTTGTAGACGCGTTTGCTTCCTACAAATTTTTTGGCGCGCTTGAGATAAATCACTGGCCCCATCTCCGTAAATATCAACAAATATTTTTAGAAACGCTAAGTATTCTTCTATGCAAGTTTGATCTTTCAAACTTGCCATTTCTTCCTTGGTTACCTGCTTGTTGAAAATCGCAATACTTGAGGAGGCATTTTTTTGAATCCAATCAACATTTTTATTAACCGGTTAAACAGCGGCTTCCCGACTGCAACTATTTCCGCCGATTGGACTTTCAACCACTGACCAATTAAGGCATAACAAAACTGGACCTTCGTTACTTTTTATAAAAGTAGGACCACCTGAATCGCCAGGACAAATTCCCCCTAGTTGCTGATCAAGGACAAAAACATTGGGATCTTGAAACCTCGCAGGGAGCATCTTGGTATGGAGTACGTACTCGTCTCGTTCGTTATACATTTCACTAGAATCATAATCTTCTGTTCTGGCAAACAAATAATCAAAAATTGTTTAACTCTTATCTATGGTGTAGCGACTAAAGCCATTCGCATAAACAGGAAAATTCCCTTCAAGTGGTAAACTAGAGTAAATACGAGGAAAGGATAATGAATTGGGGAGGTCTTGCTCTAATTCGATTAGAGCAATATCGTTAACCACTTCATCTTCATCGCTAAATTGCTCGTAGATTTTAAAAATTCTTTATGGAATAGGAAGATTCTGAATATTTTGCAACAGGACCAATAAAATATTTAATTTCGGAAACCGAAAATCCTACTAAGCAATGGGCACTGGTAAGGATCGTTTTTTTCCAATTGCCACACCCGAGCAATGAATCCTTTCATGCTTCGTATTGCCAAGTGCGATGGTAAATCGAGATGCTAAGGAGCCTTCCGATTGCACCAATCCCCTAATAAGCATTTTGGAGATAAAAGGACTCTGGGCCACAGTGGTGGACGAAAAAATTATGGCCATTATAATTGTCATTAATCGATTTAATTGCATTCACGAATAGTAATACTTTTCCCCTATCTTTCATGCATAAGGGTAAATTTTACGGCCGATATTCCTCAATCTTTTAAGCTACAACCTTCTAAATCTTAACGCTGTTTCTGAATTTAAATCACGATTCAATATTCCACTGTAAAAGTAGGCAGGGAGAAATAAAAGTATTAAAGACTTTGAGATTATTAAAGAGGTTCACCGATCGTTGGACCTCTTTTTTCAAAACTCAATTTATTGCTTTCTTGCTTGGCGAGCGACCACAATTAAGTGGAAAGATTCTTCATTTTTTTCTGTGTGAAATTGAAATTCTGTTTTTCTTTCGTGCCCAGAATAGCTGGAATAGGAACGATTAATCGCATACTGGTTAAGTAATTTTAGATTATCAACCTGGGCAGTACTCATTTCAAAATTTGTTACAAGGATATTTTTCATTTCTTCAGAAGAAATAAAAATTGAATAGTTTCGCTTATTGCTAAAACTGGACGTGCAATTATAAAGATTATTGTTTATCTTTAGCTGGCAGTACGAAACTGTATTGTAAAAATTATTTGAATCATCTGAGAGCACCACATTGGCAGATTCCCTTTCCAAAGTTCTAGTTCCATCAAAAGCAGTAGAATGAGTTAACTTTAAACGCAGCTTGGCCTTATAAAAATTCTTGGCCTCAGCATTTTGAAACAAAATTCCAGTAACCAGTAACGTCATAGTAAAAATAATACGGATATTCAAAGACTCCTCCTCAATTTTTCCCCAAATCCGGGTATCCATTACTTTTGGCAACTTTCGCCACATTCTCTTCAATGGTTGTAGAATTCTGTAAAAATTGATAGGGATAATGCCCTTAATTCAAAATTATGAGGCATCAAAAACATGAAATGCTGCCCATTAAAGGCCAAAGACATAACAAAATTTCTACAATCCTCTAGGAAAGATCAATCATTACCATGGATTGGCCTACCTCAGTTAAACCAGTATCTTTTCAAAAAAACGGAAGGAAGCGTTAAGCGAATTTTAAGGAAAGAGGGGAATTATCATAGTGTCTTTATTGAAAAGGGAAAGATTAAGGCCCTGACTATTGCCCACCCCCATCCAATGTTGGGCAAAAAAATCTGGGTTGCACAGTATTTTGGCCCCTCCGAATTATATCAACCAAACCAAATAATAAATCACTTAGAGAACCAGAAAATTTTAATTCAACTCAATGTCATGGCAAGCGATGAGTCTCTTCTAAAAAGAATTGAAAAAGAAGGCCAATCCCGGGTCGGCGTTTTCTTATTTGGCGAGGTACAAAAATCCTTAAGAAAATTAAGAAAAAAAACAGCGGTCACCTTATTAGAAAATCAAAAATTGGAATACCGAATGCTTCAAAAAAGCGAGTTTAAAGAGATTATTGATTTAGAATATAAGTCCCATCAAAGTGAACCCTCCAGCGTCGTTCACCGATTTAAGAAAAAAGATTTTTTGGGGTTTAAAAGAAATTTCATGGACATGTGCAAAGATAAAACTGCCCTTGGTTTATTCCATAAGAATAAAAGGATAGGGCATATTATGCTTCGAATAGACCCTAAATTTCCTTCCACGGCCAACATTTCAACTATTGCCCTTTTGCCTCAATATAAGGGCAGAGGCTTGGGATTGGATCTTTATCGAGCAGGCTTGGAGCTTCTTCATAGTCGAAAAGTAAAATTTTACTTTGGCTATTCGAATACGCATGGTGTTTTAAAAATTGCCAAGGTTTTGGATCGACGACCAATTTCTTATAGCTATGAGAGTCGCCCTTAAGTTCACTTCTTTTGCATTTAGGGCAAAGTGAGATTATTTAATTTCCCATTCCCGCAAAACTCTAACAAGGAATTGGAATTTAACCTTAGAGGCTGGCAGCCTGCCGTAAGGGATAAAACAGTTCTAGCTCCACCCTGCAGATTAATAATATAACTTTCATACTCACCGTATGGGGTCTTGTTGTGTAATAAATATTGATCGCCATTTACGATGAGACCGTAACTTAAGCCCACAAATCTTTCTGTCTCCTTCTTGGCCACAGCAGAAAATTTCATACTTGCATTGCGCTTGAGCAATTCTTTTACTGTATCAATGGGGAAACTAAAGATAATGTTTTGAGAATTGCCACTTGAAAGCGCCATGAAAATTTTCCCATTAAAATAATCAATGGCACCTGAATATCCTGGGACCTCAGTCATAATCTCTTTAAAAGTCACGCCCGTTTCACTGACAATTTTTAGATAGACCGAGCCAAATTTAGCATTAGGAAACTCACGGTTATTTAAAATAAATACGTGACCGGCTTTAGATGAAAATAAAAAACGTATTGAAAATGAATCCTTCGGGGCCACATCACGACTCAACAACTCGATTTCTCCCTTTTCAATGTCTACTTTACAAGTCGTTTCAGGATTAACGAGGAACGGATAAGCATAGCTGTAATAAGGTCCTACACATTCTTCGTCGACGTGATGAAATTGAGTTACTTCTTGGGTGCCCGTTAGACGACCCAAGTAATGCAATTCCCCTGGCAGCCCCAAGGAAATAAAATGATCGCCTTTAAATTGGTCCTGATAGGGATAAAATTTGAGCGTTTCTGATCTTAACTCAAATGAAAGGAGGAGCAAAAATACCACTAATAATTTATTCATAAATCTTCCCTTTTATTATTCTTCGTTTATGCCGTGGGAAACATGAAACGCATGATTGAGGTGTAAAGCATCGAGATCAAATCCTTCTGCATTCTCACCCATATTATTAAAGTTTTTCCCCGTATCTTTAATCTTTATGTATCGTATTTTTGAAATTCCGATCAGGCCAAGATCAAACTGATCACCACCTTCGTCTGCTGGAACGACTCCTGCACAATCGCGGATAAGCCCAATTTCTGGTTTGCAATCAAACCATCGATACTCAGACTCAACATTGTTATAGGCAACTCCAACACGAGCAAATTCTTGATAGATAAGTCGCTCACCTGAAAATCCGTCAAGATAGCGAAAGGGATTTTCAAAAACTACAAAATCAGGACCAGGCTTATCAATTAAAGTTCCTTCCTGTGACACCCTAAGGACGACTTCTCCTCCGTGGCCTAAACTTAATGTCTTTTCACGCAATTTTTTTATGGCCTCAATGTCTGATTCATCAATGGCCCTAAAGGAGTGATCCGGCCCGTACACAGATTTTCTAATGTCGTCTTCTTGAACAACTTTATTTTTTCCATCATCGCGCAACCCTGGTTGGTAAAAATCCAACAAATAAGATTGGCCACCTAAAGAAATTTCTCTGGCGCCATTAGTGCTGAAAAGGTTTCCCCTACTCGGCTGCATCGACTGACTGACCAAATTTCTATCTTGAATAATCCTTCTCACTGTCGCCTCATCGCTAAGGTGAAGGATTCGATTTTCGGTTTTTCTGTGGCGTAAATAATCCTCACCATACACTAGCATTTCGCCATTCTGATAAAAATGAATGGCCGCCGGAAGACGTTTACTTGATCCACGAATCATCTCAAGTAAAGAATTTAATCTTCTTTCTTCAATCCCTGGGTTTTCATTACTTTTTAGAGAAAATAAATTTAAAGAAGCCTGACTAGAAATAGAATTTTTATCCTTCGTATTTAATTTTTTTGTTTGCTCAATAACCGGACTTTGGTCAGGTAATTGGTTCTTTAAAATAGAATGATTTGTTTCGACTTCTGAGTCCCGTGAAAGAAAATAGAAGCTTAAGGTAATTGCCAATAACGCAATAAAGGCCGGAGTAAGGTTAAAATTTGATAAACTATTTTTAGTCGAAAGCATTTCTATTTCCTCATTGAGCGTGAGTTAATAGCGTTTTTGAGGGGGATCGGACTTAGAGGCCCTTCGAGGCGTCTTTACCGTTGCGCAACAGTTCCAGAATCACACTGGATTCACCCGTGAACAAAAATCTTGTAGCCTCCCCTATAGAGATTGTCAAAGTGTCTTGAGATTTTTTGAAGAGATTTTTTGAAGAGATTATTTGGAGAAATTTATTAGAGCATGCTTAAGGCCACTATTGGCCAGCATTATGCAATATCTTTAAACCTTCTTTTAAAGGTTTTCTGGCCAATACAAAATGCACTTCGCCTAGAGATTTATGAGCTTCATCAATGAAACTGGCAAAAAGTCTCATCCTCCATTGAGCAAATCCATCGCCACAGAATTCTTGTAAAGCATTCATCTTATTAAGTCTGGCCTTCCATAGATCCAGCACGCCTGAAGCAGCAGGCCCCTTAAAACAAATTTCTTTGTCATTTAAAGTTTGAGCCAAAATAATTTCTAGACCAGCTGATTCTAAATATCCCTTTAATTTTCGCCCCATTCTAAAATCATACCATCCAGACTTAAACGCATGATCATAATAATTTTCGATTAATTTCTGCGCTCTCTCATCCATAGGAGCATGCTTAAACATTTCGTGGGCTTCAATGAGGGCAATATGGCCACCAGGATTGAGGTGAGCAACCCAATCATTCAAAACGGGAATGAAATCAGGAAAGTAGGCCGGAACAAAAGAGGCCCAAATAAAATCAACTTTGGGGATGGCCAAATTGTTAAGCTGGTGAACAGATCCCTTAATTAAAATGTTGTTAGGCAAATTGAGATTTTTCGCTTCATTCAACAATTCATCATCTTGATCAATACCTATCGTTTTAGCACCGACATGGGAAAAATCTTGCAACTGGCCGCCAACTCCACAGCCTAAATCCAATACTGTTTTTCCCTTTAGCCCTGGAAGAAGAGAATATACCGTAGGCCAATCACGCCACTTGTATTGCTTTTTTTGATATGAAACCTTGTCCAATATTTTTCCCCTGAATGGAAAGATTGGACAATGATAAGGGCTTACTTGTAAAGATCATTTTCTTTTATGTAGTGGACTAAGGCAGGGTCTAGCAATCCATCAAGTGGCTTGCCAACTTTCAACCTATTTCTAATTTCAGTGGAGGATGTCGATTTTTGCGACACATAATTAATAAAGGTAATAAAGTCACTGTGCCCAGCTGGAACAGTGAAATTGGTTGATGCACTATCTCTTGGGAAAACCACATGGGGAAAACCATCATTTCGAACCTGCCCAAGACTAATTAACTTTTCCATGGAATCAGTTCCTTGAATAAGCCTTAAATTATCTGTTCCATACAGCTGCATTAATCTTAATAGCAAGGCCTTGTTGCCAAATTGATCCACCAGTTCACCGGAACTTCCAATATAAACATTAATGCCTTTTTCCTTCATGGCCCTTCTGGCCAGCATATTAAGGCGATGATTAAGCGGTGTAATATTAGGTTTGTGTAACGGATTTTCATTGGGAATTAAAATAACTTCATCGAGTCCCAATTTTTCTTTGGCCTTGAGAGCAATATCCATATGGCCTTCGTGGACAGGGTCAAAGCTTCCAAAATAAACTCCCACTTTTAATTTAGGCAAGGCCATTCGATCCTTAATCCCTTGAACTGTGTAGCGAGAGCCTAAATCAAAATTACTTAAGCCTCCATCAAACGAAAGCGTAAAAGGATCATCTCCACCTGTCACGCGTGAATGATTTGGATTACTTTTTAAGTCAACTCCCTGCGCCGGTAACCAATGCGCCCATTTCTGTCCATTCTCAGCATGACCATTAACTAGAATTGTTAAATTATTCAGACCCATTTCTCCAATGGTTGTCTTGCCGGCTTCAAGGTAAGCAACCAAGCGATGATGCCCATTCCAACCATCAATATGAACAATTTGCTCTTGAGCGTTGGTAATTATGTTGATGATGAGAGGATCGTGAGAAAACAAATTGTCTGCAACATTTTTTCGAATAACATCGGCGAGCGACTGTATTTTTTCAGGACTCCGCAAAACTGAATGTCCTGGGGCCGCAATAATATCGGCAATCCTAAGGTCTTTTATGGACTGAAAACGCCCGTCTTTATTTTGCCAAATATGGGCCTTCACACTACTCTTGAGACCTTGATAATTTTCGGGCAAATCGGGATGTTTTTGACGGTCAGGAATGACTTTTAAAAGATGGGACTCCAGATTTCCCTTTTTAAACCTTTCACGGACCAAATTAATAATCCGCATGAGACCATTAGATTCTTTATTATAGGATATACGTGAATTGACCAAATCTCGAAGATTGGAGCTGCAATCACCCGCAAACGCTGATTCACCAACAAACCCAACACAAATGGAGAATAAAATTGTCGCGAAAAATACACGCCCTAACATAGTTGCCCTACCCCGCTTATAGTTCAAATACCTGAGATTATAATGCCCCTTATAATTAGTAGGTTGAAATTTGTAAAAATTACTTATTTCCCTCTAGCATCCTGGTGCTTAATGCTTATAATTATTAACAACTTATGCATAAATACAGAGGTACGCCATGAAGTCTCTATCGATCTTGTTGATCACCCTTTCATTCTGCTTAGTCACTTTTGGAGTTTCAGCGCGAGAGATGACCGCCACCATTTCTTTGTCCCCAGCTGGTTCTTTTGAAGTAAAATGTAAAAGGGTTAGAGGTCAGGCAAAAAAAGCTGGCGATAAATTAACCGCTGAGGCGATTGAAATTCCAGTTAAAAGTTTTGAAACGGGCATTGAACTTCGCGATGAGCACCTTAAGAAAAAATTAGAATTTGAAAAATATCCCAATATTACTGTTGAATCGGCTACCGCTTCAGGTGGACAAGGAACGGCCCAAATAAAAGTTCGTGATATTTCAAAATCCGTTCCTTTTACTTACCGCCTTTCAGGCGATGGGCAGAACGCCGAAGTAGAATTCTCCATCGGCCTTAAGGAATACCAATTTGAGGGCATTAGCTACATGGGAGTCGGCGTAGAAGATAAAGTAAAAATTACTGCTAAAATTCCCGTGAAATAATTATTATGAAATTACTGCTGCTAATTTTCATGATTCTTTTGATCTCTTCTTGTGGCCAAAGCTTTAATTCGAATTCGAGTGATAATAATCTTGTTGATTATGCTGGTATAGATACCAGCACTCCTGCAGGGCAAAGGCTTAATAGTGCCTTTAATGTCATTAATGTACGATGCATCAGTTGCCATACTGGTTACCATTCGACTTGGTCATCCTACCGAACTGATGCTGCATGGAGGACTGCGGGTCTAGTACAGAATGGAAATCCGATGGGATCAGCTGTCTATAGTCGTCTTAAAAATGTCGGGGGCGATATGCCTCTACAAAATCCACAAATTTCAGATTCCGAAAGAGGACTGATTGAAACTTGGATTAATCAACTTTAAAAATTAAAAATTATAAGCAAATCCAACTAGTATCGTTGAAGAGGGCATCGCCCACATTTTTCCCATTTTGGCCTGCAATTCGTACTTACTAGATTCACCATAGCGCCATCGTAGAGAAACTAATGTCGACAATGTTACGATAGTATCGCTATCAATTCCCGTCGCAGAAGCTGGAACTTCGTAGTCCCCACGTCTGGCAACGAAACCACCTTCGAAGCCGATTCCAACTCCACCACTATAAGGTCTGTGATGGTAGCTTCCGGCCAAAACCAATAATTGGACAGGTACTCCACTTTGAAAATATTGTACTGAGGGATTGTCATTTCCAACAGTCGCTGTAGCTTGAGCAAAACCAACAAGCCCCTCCCACTCATGATATGCATTGGTCCATTTTCTTCCCATGCATACAAGCGCACCGGAGTTGGTGCTTCTTATTGCAACTTCTGCTCCACTGCCGGTAATTAACGTTACTTCATCTCGCCAGGTAATGTAGGAGGTTCCCAAAAACCAACTGCCCTTTACTTTTATTGCTTCTTGTTCTTTTAGAATTTTACCCAAACGATCCTCTAATTCATCTGCAAAATCCTCTTCCATGCCCTTTTCAATTGCGGCTCCACTGGCCAAATGAATCATTAAAATCATTGTGTTTCGTTCTTTTTCAGACTGCTTCCCCAAATCGTTTTCAAGAATATCGAGATAGACTGAAGCCTTTTGCAAATATAACTTCAACAGATCTACATTCATGTCACCAAGTTGTGATGCTCCATCTTTTTTAAATTTTAAAACCGCATTATGGTGCTCTTTCAAAAATTTCTTTTTAATAAAATAATTAATTGGTTTCATCGCTTCAGCATATTTGCCATTTTTTTGCGCCTGCTTTGATTTTGCGAGAACATAATCCAAAGCGGAAATTTTCTTTTTGCTCCCTAAGTCTTTAAATAGGTCATTCTCTTGAGTATGATCAGACCCATCAAAGGATTCTAATGTCTCTGAATAGACAGGACTTTGTAATAGGAAAATAGCGAGCATGGCCGCCATTAAAATTCCCAATTTAGATTTTTGTTTTAAAACCATAAGTGCATTTGTCCTGTAATATCCCAAGTATCTTCAGTCACCAAGCTATCGCTGAAAATTCTTGAATTATATGCATCAAATCTTAGCTCGATCCTTTGCATAGGAAAATATTGAAAACCTGGTCCAAATCTCATGACGTAACTTTGTCTTTCAACATTTTGCCTATAATACTCTGTAGTCAATAAAACAAAGGAACCTCGGGCCACATTTAAATAGCCCTGCCCGAGAGCATATCTACCTCGAACCTCATTTCCTGTTTTAATGGTTGTCTTGCTCGATTCACCAATTTCCAATAAGACAGCAGAACCTTTCCCTGCTCCAAAACTTCCGTGGAGTGCATAATTTAAGTACTCTAGAAAATCTGATTTAGAACTTAGAACTGAAGCTCCTACTCGACTACTGGACGCAATATGGTAATCAAATTTTGATGATGCACCGACTTGCCTTAGAGGCGCATCTTGAACAAGATTGCCTATAAAAGGATTTATACCCCACTCCCAATTTTCGCCAGCAAAGTGAAGTACCAATCCGTGACTTTGATCGTTCATGGCCAATCCGGTTATCGAGCGAGAAAAGGCAATGTGATCTGGAATTCGCTGGCCAAAAACTTTATCCATGAGCCCGGCATAAATTCCAAAATGAGGAGTAAATCGATAACCAATATAATGCTCTCGGGAGCGATAGTTGGGTTCATCTTCAAATCCACGGCGCCCCCTAGGTTCAGGTGCATAACCGAAGTTATAAATAAAAACCAATTTATCTTTTTCCAAAAATTTGAGGGCCAATGTCGCATTCGCATCCATATGAATGATTTCGGACTCCGATTTTGGTTCACCAAAATTCCTTTTTAAATACAGACCTCGATAATCAAGATTAGGTCTAAACCATGTATTTTTTGGAGTCGAAAATAAGAAGCCTGATCGCTGACCTAATGTTTCATCACTTAAACTGTCATTATGCAAAGGTTTGGCAGAAATAGCTGTCGCAGACACAGCACGACCATAATCAGTTAGAGGGCCATTCCCAAATGGATTATAATGACAGGTCAAACAGGATTGATAACCATATCCAATAAATTGAGGATAGGCGTGAGCCAATTCCAGTACACCGATGTTAATGGTGAATAGGATAATTCCTAAGTAGTGCCACTTTTTGAATGATAACAATTTCATATTAATGGCAGTAATTGTGTCAGGAAATTACCAGTTTTGACTAGATAATAAAGAATTGAATCTTAGGAATTAATTAAAACTAGATTGAATATTAGTCTTCAGATCAGCGGGATTGATTGGTTTTAAAATAATATCTTTCGCTCCAACAAACTGAACATTTATCTCTTTTGCGAATTTTTTATCAGAGGTACAAAATAAGAGTGGAACATCTTTAAGTGTTTCATGGCGTTCTTTTACCGGCATAAAAGCTTCACCATGAACAAAGCGATTTGAATTAGCACTAGACTTGGATCCAACATGGTAATTGAGATCCAATAAAATTAAATCAGGCTTACAGTTTTTAACCTCTTTTAATATTTCTTCAGGATGATCCATCACAAATAGATTGTACGGTTCAGACTTTAAACTATGCCTTACGAAATCAATAAAGTCTGGATCATCATCAACTAGGAAAATTGTAAGATTTTTATTTGTCATATGATTAACATTATCAACCAATCCCAAATATGTTTCACCTATTAGGCGAAAAGCGCCTCATCGTACTGGATATTGTGATAAACCTTATTCACATCGTCGTCTTCTTCTAACATATTAACGAGCTTCATGATCTGATCGAAGGTCTCCTTATTAACTTCCTTATGGTTTGTAGGCACGCGCTCTAAACCGGCCGAGGAAGCAGTGACTTTGAGTTCATCGAGCTTTTTTTGAATGGCCCCAAAAGAGGCCATGTTGCCGGTAATGACAAAATCTCCATCTTCAACCACGATGTCATCAGCACCCGCATCGATAAGCTCCAAAGTAAAACTTTCTTCATCAATACTGCCAACAGGTACTTCGAAAACTGCCTTATGATCAAAAACAAATTGCAGGCAACCACTGGTGCCTAAAGAGCCTCCAGATTTATTAAAATAGCTTTTCACATTGGCGGCAGTTCTGGTGACATTATTGGTAGAGGCCTCAACAAATACGGCCACACCGTTAACGCCATAACCTTCGTAAGTAATATCAAAATAATCGTCCGTCTCGCCACCTAGGCCGCGTTTAATGGCCCGCTCAATGTTGTCCTTAGGAACGTTGTATTTGCGACACTTATCAAGTGCAATTCGAAGCATGAAATTGGAATCGGGACTTTCTCCGCCCTTCTTCGCTGCAATCGTTACATCGCGAAGCATTTTTGTATAAACTTGGGCACGGCTGCGATCTGCTGAAGCCTTTTTTTCCTTAATATTATTCCACTTTCTTCCCATAAGGGTTCCTTTAATGAATGGTGTCAAAATATCCGGCATTCTATCGGGAGGAACGCTTCTTTTCAACCCTGAGGATGCTGATCCAATAGATACTTAGTCGGTAAACTTAAAATAATAAAAGACACAATGACGAGAAGCCCCCCCAATAGTTGAGTCAAGGACAGGGCTTCGCCAAAAAAAAAGTAGGCCAAGAGAATTCCAGTCAATGGTTCTGAAGTACTTAACAGGGAGGCTTCCCATCCCTTTAGTTTCTGCAATCCAGATTGAAAAAGACCCATTGCAGCAGCAGAGCAAATAATCGCCATCATTATTAAAATTGGCCAAATAGTTTGAATCACCAAAAGTGAGCGCTCCCAATCTTGAAAGGATAAAAGAGTAAGCGTTAGTCCGGCAAAAAATTGGATGTAAACAACGGCCGTAAGCGGATTAACTCCCTTTAAAAGACGGGCAGAAATAAGAATGTAAATGGCATAGAAAAATCCCGAACCTAGGCCGCACAAAAGAAATGGAAGGCCTCCCCATTGAAATCGATCCATGACAAGCAGGGCCATCCCGATCAGGGTCAAAGGAAAGAGAACAAGTCGCGACGCTGGAATTTTTTCTCTTAGAAAAATCCATCCACCAACAGAAACCCAAACTGGAAAGGTATAAAGCAACAAAACAGCTAAACCGATACTTAGTCCTTGAATGGCCTTGAAATAAAGTGAGGAAAATAAGGCATAGCCAAAAATCCCTAGCAAAGCGCAAAGAATAAATTGAAACCAGGTTAAGGCCAGTCGCCTTGGTCCTGATTTTAGCATGAGTGCCACGCCTAGTAGGACTCCCCCGAGCATAAACCTGAGTCCAAGGAGCTCATCGGTGGCAACTCCCCTTTGCAAGGATAGCTTTCCAAAAACTCCTAAAAATCCAAAACACATCCCGCTCAAAAGGATTTGAACCAGGCCCAAATTCCTTTCGTTTGTAATTTTTAGCTTCATGGCGTGAAAAACCTCAATGGTTTCCATGGACAATAACAATCGAAAGACGATAATTAAGGCCATGCTTCGTGTACTAAATCTAAGTAAACATTACGGTGGTCAAATCTTATTTGAAGATGCGTCCTTTGTCGTGGGCCTTGGCGAGAAAATTGGCCTTGTTGGCCGAAATGGCGCTGGAAAATCAACTCTATTTAAAATTATTCGAGGACTCGAAGGTAAAGATGGTGGAGAAATATCTTTTCCTAAAAATTATACTATCGGTGCGCTAGAGCAACATCTGAAATTCAGTGAATCCACAGTAATTGCAGAAGTGATGACAGGCTTCGTGGCCGAAAAACACCGCCAAGAAGAAGTTTATCTTGAAAATGAAAAGTATCGCGCAGAAAAAATACTCATGGGATTAGGATTTAAAAAAAGTGATTTTGAGCGATCACCTTCAGAGTTTTCTGGTGGATATCAAGTCCGCATCCAGTTGGCCAAAACCTTACTGGGCAATCCCTTGCTTTTATTACTTGATGAGCCCACCAACTATCTTGATATTGTATCTATTTATTGGTTAAAAAAATTTCTAAAAACCTACCCCGGTGAAGTTATCCTTATTACCCACGACCGCTTCTTCATGGATGAGGTCGTCACTCACGTCATGGGAATCCATCGTAAGAAAATAAAAAAATTCCCTGGCAATACCGGCCATTTTTATGAACGAATACTTGAAGAAGAAGAAATCTATGAGAAAACTCGACTTAATATTGAAGCCAAAAAGAAGGAACTAGAAAGCTTCATTGAGCGATTCAAAGCCAAGGCCTCTGAAGCTGGCCAGGCACGATCTAGAATGAAGCAATTAGAAAAATTAGATGACTTGGACGCCTTACAACAAGAAGACAATGCTAGCTTTCAGTTTAACTTTAAGGAATGTCCGGCCAAAGTTCTGTGCCAAGTTAAAGGGCTAAGCTTTCGTTACACCCCAGACGATTCAGATTTATTTAATCAATTAACTTTTCCCATTGAAGCGAAGGACAGAATTGGAATTATTGGAAAGAACGGTAGAGGTAAATCGACACTTCTCAATGTCATTGCCGGAAACCTAACTCCGACGACAGGACAATTCAAATTTCACCCATCCTGCCTTCTTGGTTTCTACGGGCAAACGAATATTAAAAGACTCAATGAAAAGAATACCATTATTCAAGAGATCGCTGAGGCCGGCCCCAATTTAATCGACCAACAAGTTCGAAACATCTGCGGGACAATGCTATTTAGTGGTGACCAGGCAAAAAAATATATTTCTGTTCTATCGGGTGGTGAGAAGGCCAGAGTTCTATTTGGAAAGGTAATGGCCAACCCTAGCAACTTACTACTTCTAGACGAACCAACCAACCATTTAGACATGCAATCCATTGAGGCCCTCTCTGATGAAATTGACTCCTACCCAGGGGCCCTAGTTGTCGTCACCCACAATGAGCACCTGCTGCACGCATTTGCAAAAAAATTAATTATTTTCAAAAATGGCAATGCGGAATTTTTCCTCGGTACTTACCAAGATTTTCTGGACCGAGGAGGATGGGATAAAGTTGAACAAGAAGAAGAAGCTTTTGAGACCGCCCAAAATTCAGGAAAGAACGTAAAAAAATCTAATGAAAAATCTATTGAAAACCCTTCCAATGAAGGACGCATTCCTCCTTCACGAAATGAAAACGCCATCATCGAAAAAGAAATAGCAACACTTGAACAAAAAATTATAGAACATGAAGAAATTTTAAAAAAAATTGAAACTTCCCTATTGGAAGCCTACACACAAAATAATTCAGTTAAAATCCAAGAATTCGCTCCACTCGCGGCAAAAATAAAAGAGAAATTAGAAAATCTCTACTTTGAATTTGAAGAAAAAGTGTCAATGCTTAGTCATTAAAAATTAGGAATCACGACTGGCGGAAGATTAGAACATGAGGTCCACAATACTGGAGTCCCACCACTTACATCGATGAAGGCGGCAGAGGTAAATTCATTTTTTCCACACGGCCCTTTTTTTACGACACACGATATCCCGGCGCCTCCTGTCAGGACTCTCTCACAAACTTTGCCGGCCATTGCATTTCCATTATTTACAAGTGCAGGTGTTGGAGCATTGGGTGGTGCATTTTTGGCCATGTTCTTTAGGAATTCCTGTTGTTTTTTATTTAAGTCATCAAAGTTAACTGTTCCACCGAAAGAAGAATTAGCGCTTCCGCCATAGTTATTGCCCCCGCCTCCTGAATTATTCATTTCAAGTGAGGTGCGAACAACATTTTTTGAGTTTCGAGGATTTCTAGGACTGTTGAGGAATGGTCGTTTTTTTCTACTGGTAATTTTAGTTAATACATTACCCAATTCCTTTTGCCTCTTTACTGCGAGATTTTGCACACCTGACTCCATAGTCCCGGTAGTTGGGTCAAAATTCCATGTGAGCTCACCAACCCAACCAAATTTTGCTGCTTTTGAAATTTTTTCTCCTTCAAGCAGAACCATAGAATTTCCTTCTTCAATTGGCTCCGAGTCATCATTGCGGTAGTCTAAGGCCTCGACAACCCCCTCACGCACAACCGTCCAAATATCTTCAGACTCCAACTCTGAAAATGTGTAAAATTGAGTTCCTCTAACACCAAAAGCAATGCCTTTTTTCGTTTCTACTTCTAAAGGTGGTGGTCCGCTTAATTTTTTGGCCACGTTCACCATGACGCCACCAATTTCCATAATGATCCTAGTCGTGCCAATTAAACCCTCTTTCGATTTTAAAATAAGACCCTTCACTTCTAGCCTAGTGTTGGGATCAATTTTTAAGGTACTACCGTCTTGCAGGGATAAAATTGCGTAAGATCTTGCAAGAGATTCAATCTTATCTCCTTCAAAAAAATTATCTTCCCTTTTTGCCTGGACTTTTTCACTACCACCAGCTTTCGTTATAAAGACATCTCCCCTGACGTATCTTATAAATCCAGTCGCATCGGAAGCCATGGCGGGAATATTCAAAAATAAAGGAACAAATAACAACAAGAAATTCTTCATGACAAAATACCCCGCCAAACTCTGGGAATACCATACTCATTAGTGGCACAAATTATAGTCAGATCTTTCCTCAGCTTTATTTTATTTTCCCATGAAAAATCCACCGGTTACAATATGAATTTTTTGCCAAACAGATAAATAAAGTTGAGAAAATCAATATGTAGTAACATACCAAGAAGTAGGTTACTCGCTTACTTTAAGTCGGGGGATTTTGTGATTGCTTATAGAAATTCAACAAAAATTTATGTGTTCTTTTTAACCATATTTGTAGGCCAAATTATTTTTACTGCCTTTACCCCCAATGCAGAAGCAAGATCGCGACGCGGTGACAGCATGACTACCGCCCAAAAATTAGCGACCTGTCAAAATGCTGCTACCAAATTAGGCCCAAGAGATTTTTCTAACCCGGCAGAATTTCAAAATTACCAGGAGATGTGTAATGGCAACGCCATACAAGGAATAGGGGGATCATCACAAGGGTCTAAGCCCTCTGATCCAAGTCGAGGTCTGAGAAGACCGGAAAACGCAGGGCCTAGTGGCATATCCTCTTCCAGTAATTCTAAGTCAGGAAACCATGGCACCTTTGCTAGCAAAACGAGATCAACAACTGGTTCGGCAACGACAGGTACTGACACTGCCGCAGCGGGAGCAGCTGCAGTTCTCAACTCGGACCGCGCAGTAAGTACTTCAGCTGGGGCCAACACCGGAATAACGGCTACAATTAACAGTGGCTCAGTAGTCCCGGGATTTAAGGGCGTTTCGGCTCCGGCCCAAATTTTGGGTGGCGGCGGAACAGCGAATTCCCTTGGCCAAATGGGAATTGCCAGTAACAATGCTCAATTGGAAAATATGTTTAACAAAAATAAGGTCCTTTCAAATGGTTTTGCTGCTAAGAAAGCTACTTTTGGAAAATTAGGAAAGAAAGGAATGAAAGACGTTGATGCTGGCGGACTGAAAATTAAAAACGATTCCCACAACGAGTCAAAGGATAAAGAACAAGAGGAAAACACCGATTCACTTGCAATGGCGGGTCGCCAATTAAATAATCCCAACCCAAGTAGTAATCTCATCAATGCTCTTTCTAATGCTAATAGAAGTGGAAGTGGTAGCGGAAGTGAAAATAATAATGAAAACGGCAGCAATTTAATAATTGGCAATAGCAATTTACCTAGCGAGAGAGGAAATAATACACCCAATAACAGTAGCGATCCGAAACGAGGACGAGATAGCAAATTCCAAAAGGCAGTCGAAACAGTTACCGAACTAAATATGCCAACACCGATGGATAGTTCGCTGAATAGCATGTGCACATCGAATTTCCAAAATGCAATACCTTTTAATGAAGAACAAAAACCCTATTGTTGCACCTTTATTTACTCTTCTCTCATGGCAGAATTAACCATTCTTACAGCTGGCTCCAGTGCTATCTCCCATCAAGGAGCGACTAGCCTTACTACTGGTGAAATTAGTTCAACAGGGTTTGTAAACTATATGAACGAGGCAGTCAGATCCCAAATTATGAAAGCTAAAGAAATTTCAAATAACCATAGTTATACATTTGATCCGGGTTTTATGACAGCAGGTACTGATATGGAATTAGCTAATAATTTATATAATTATGCCTCTCTTGTTTCAGGCCCAGTTAAAGCGAAGGAAATTAAAGACTCACTATTAGCTAAATGGAATCATGCCACCCATGTTTCCCAACTCCACAGGACCTATAAGGAAGATATTGACCACCAACTCGAAAGCATAATTCGTTTTGCCGAAAAAGAAAGGGCTGATGGAGAAGCGAGAAGAAGCTCCCAAAGCTACCAGCAGACCAATCCCACAGCTTCTCCCGGGGTGTCTAAAACACCTTTCAACGAAATCGAACAGACCACCCAGGCACTTAATAAATTATCCAATATTTGCTCAAGAGACAATGTCGCTACAAACAGCCCCCGCTAAAGCCTCATCGATCTGATTTCTGGGGTACGCATTGTTTTAGATGGTATGCTCCCTTCCCCGCTCTTTTTTATAATAGCTTTTATAATAGCTGGCCAAGCTTTCCAAATTTTCATTGGCAATGGTGATTCTCATATCCAAAATCAAATCGCTGCCTCTTGGCCCTTTGCCTTTCAGCCGAAACTTTTTGCCTGAATCAGTCCCCTCTGGAATTTTCAACATGAGCTTAATCCCAGGCAGAGATATAAGCATCTCGCCTCCAGCAACGGCAGAGGACAGAGGTAAATCATACTGAACTAAATATTCCTTTTTACCATCCCCTGTTTTATTTTCCCGGACTCGAGCATCTTCAATCACTTGAATGTAAACTAGCACCGTTTCCTTTCCAGATTTTACCGACAGAACATTTCCATCTTCCAAACCTGCCGGTATTGTGACTTCAATGATCTGACCATCGGGCAGGCGCAGCTTTTTTGTGCCACCAAAAAGAGCTTCATAGGAATCCAGACGCAAATTAACTTCTAATTGAGAAGAATCCTTGGAGGCCCTTTTCTTTTTTGACCGCTTCTTTTGGTGCCCGCCCTGCATTTGTTCAAAAATTCCACCCAGACCCATATTACCAAATAATTCTTCAAAGGTCTCAGGATCTATTTGCTGTCCAAAACCATTATCGCCATTCGTAAAGCTATAGCTAAATCCTTGCCCGAAAGGATTACCTTGCCACGATTGACCTTGGCCGAATTGGGAGGAGTACTCTTCCGCATATTTTTGTTGCTCAAATTGTTGGCGCGCTTCTGCTGTTCCTATTTTCTCGTAGGCATCATTGATCAATTTAAACTTTTCTTCAGCATTTTTATTTCCTGAGTTTTTGTCTGGATGAAATTCCTTCGCCAACTTTTTATACGCCTTTTTAATTTCTTCATCCGTGGCACTTCGACTTACACCCAACAGGGTGTAGGGATCTTTTACGACGCTGTCTTTGTCTTGTTTCTTCGCCACGGGAACCCTCCTTGAAAACCAGGTATAATTACAAGGTGGTAGAGATTTAGGCGAGATCAAGGGGCCCTCAATTTCTTTATTAATTACGGTACAAGATTTTAAATAGTTACATCTTTCCAATGCCAACTATTGAGGCAAATAAAACCCCTTCTGACTGCTCTAAGTACCTGTTTTCTAGTAGTTTTTAAGCAGAAATCAAATTTCTTTCGCAATGCTCAATTTCTATAGGATAATAGAGGCTATGGTAAAACCAAAATTCAATCCATCCGGGCAATTACTTGCTCGACTTATCTATGCCCCAATGAAGGCCTTGACCGATACCATTCAAAGGTCTTGGCCATTAATAACCATTTTTTTGGCAATTTTTTGTAACAACGTTGAAGCAAAAATTGAAGGCGAAGTCTGTAGCGTATCAACACAGGATTGCGGTGGAAATTTATTTTGCACTCCCACCAACTACCGAAAACCACCGCAAACGAAACCACACTTTGGGGGCTTTTCTGAAACTGGGGTTTGTGCAAAGCCTGCGCTATTGGGTCAATATTGTGCCCAATACATTCCCTCTAAATCGTGTTCAGCAGGATTAGCATGTATCCCACAAAATGCCAGCGATAGTCAAAGCATGAGAGGTATTTGCAAACCAATTTTGCAGGCCAACCAAGAAGAATTACTTTTGTTAAGCCTCCCAGCTCCTCCGCTCAATTGTGAATATCTTCCAGGAAATTATATTAACGTCGGCTTTAATAGTAATGAAGGCACAGATAGATGTTGTGGCCGATCTCGTCCCATTGCCAAACCTGGTGCTACGGGAGGCAACCTCACCAATCTTTCTTTTTGCGATTATGCTAGGCCACCCGATACGAAAAATGTCTTTGTGACTAATTTCTGTGGACCCAATGAACAAACAGGCATGTATTCACTCTGGGAAGGAAACTTTGCTAATGCTGCCACGACTCCGGAAAATAGGAAATGTGTAGAACCTCTACCCTATGACCCAACTATCTACACCCATGACCCGCCATCATTTGGACAAATAAATCAACAGTGTGAGGCCAAATTTAGTGATACTGATCTCGCGTCTTATCAAGGCCTGGCTTCAGATTGGACGGGCGAAGGTTACCTTCGCTGGTGGTTTATTTCTTTTCCTGGGGAACATCATTACAAACTTGGGGATGAAGCCTTTATTCTTTCTTATATCTGGCTTTTAAAAAATACCGACAACGATAGTAGACACGGTGGCAACTTTGCCATGCGCGATCTTTCCCAAAAATTGCACACAATTTTTAATAATGGAGTCAGCCAAGGTTATCGCGACTCATTTACGCTCATGAAAAAATTAGATCAGATCAAACAATGTATCGATCAACAAAAGCCGATTGCATTTCAACTCCGCTATGCTTTCAATGCCATTATGATTGAAAAATTGCGCAAGACTGTTTTGGCCTATCAATGCGGCGAATGGGATAAAATGAATACGGAAAACACTGGTTGCGCCGCGGACTTCGATCAATATTTTAGTGTCGCCATGGTTCGAATAAACTCTAAGTTAGAAATAGAGCACGGAGATTGCTCCTATACCTTCGGCGGCGGATGTCAGCGCCAAGGAAGTAATCTAGGCATAGAACTTAACTGGGGAGATTCTAACCGTCATCAGTGGATTAATCGTGCAGCATCAAGAGATTTCAATGTTTCAAATACGGGAATAAATAACGTCGGAATTGATTGGCTGATTGATCCTCCGTGGAAAAATGATTGGGTACAGCCGAAACTTAAAGAAAATAAATTAGCTGAAGCCATCACGGCTGCAAGTGCTGGTGGCGGCGCAGGCCAAATTGTTTTCCCCAGTGGGGATGGCAAAGAGCCAAATTTTAATTGGCGGTTGATTTTAAAACCAGAGAAATATGCAGAGGCATTCCCAGTTGACTCTGCTTTTAATAGTCCTGCCTTTCTTCACTTCCACGAGAGAATGCCATTTAACAACCAAGGTGAGCAAACTCAATTTCTAATGTCTCGAAAAAATCCAGACGTCGATGAAACTACGACTTGGAGTGGAACCCACACCGTTGCTGGTGAAGCAGTAAGAATTATGGAACTTATTTCAATGGCCGATGAGGATTTGACCAATAAAAATCGCCAAGTTCGCATTCATTTTTTTCGCAATAACTTTCGTCAACGCCTCTCCCGTTTGATGGCCTATTATGAAGCAAAAGCAGATGCAATGGAGATAGAAAATATATGCTTAGAAGCTCAAATAAGAAGCTTAATGGCCGGATTGGGAACACCACTTGCAGCAGACGCAAACGTTCTTGATATTGCACTTCAAAATACCGCCGAAAGCAATCCCGCTTGTGCTGGGGCCATTGCCAGCAGTGGATCACCTAATCGAAATGGCTCCGCCCCTGTCAGTGGAAGTGTCGCCGCCGCTACAGGACTAAAAACTACTGGGGCAAGTCTGTCGGGAAGTGGGACTTCGATTAACAATCAAAACAACAATCAGAATTTAACATTTGTTGGAATTGAAGGTGGCTCAGCAAATCCTTCTGGTAAAGGTACTCAAAACAATATCTCACTCATGTCTCTTTCGGGGAGCAATAATAGCCTCAACAATACAGGCCTAGGTGCTCTCGCGAGTGCGAACAAAAAGAATCGAAAAGACCAAAGACAACAGTCGCTTCTTTTTAAAGAAAAACAAAAAAAGGATTTACCAAAGCATGTTGAACGCTTGGAAGAAGAATTGGTAGCGGGAATGATGGCCGGTAAACGTATTCAAGTTCCCCAAGGAAAACCGGTTGGGAATAGTTCTTCTCTTGCAAATCTAGTTTCAAAATTAAGTGATAAATCCGAAGCAGGAGGAACTCCCTCCTTAGAAGAAAATTCCAGTGGAGCTAATTCTGTTGTCATGGGGAAACTTGGTGACGAAAAACTCACGCTCACTGGCAATGTTCCCTCAATAAGGGTTGAACAAAAAACCGCTTCAGCGGCCAATCAAGTGTCACACACTGGCCTGGATGAAGAAACGGAAAACAACATCCTCCAAGGCATCCAAGAAAGAGAGCTGGTTACATCAGAAGATGATACACTTTGGCAAAAAATCACCAAGACCTACATCAAAAGCTACACAAAACTATTCCGCCCCAAGTCACGCAGGTAGTTTTTCCTTGAAATTACGTCAAATTTTGGCGTATTTATAATCCCAACATTGAAGCAATGTGAGCAAATTTAATTGAGGAGAAAGTCCATGGGCACGGCACCAGGTTTAGGTCTTGTAAAACATGTTATCGCAGTCGCAAGTGGCAAAGGTGGCGTAGGTAAATCGACGGTCACAACTAATTTAGCACTAGCGCTGAAAAAGTCAGGATTTAAGGTTGGATTGATGGATGCCGATCTCTACGGCCCAAGCCAACCAGGACTTCTTGGTAGCGAAGATAAACCAATTGGTCAGGATGGCTTTATTCTCCCCGTTGATAAGAACGGCCTAAAATTTATTTCCATGGGAGTCATGAATCCTTCAGGCAAGGCCATGGTTGTAAGAGCACCTTTGGCCATCAAGGCCATTTCTCAATTTCTTCAAGGTGTGATTTGGAGCGAACTGGATTTTCTACTCATCGACCTTCCACCAGGCACCGGAGATATTCAATTAACATTGGCCCAGCAAGCAAGACTTTCTGGCGCCATAATCGTAACCACTCCTCAAAGAGTCGCATCTGAAATTGCGCGAAAAGGCGCAGAAATGTTTGAAGCGGTCAATGTTCCCATTTTAGGCATCGTAGAAAACATGAGTGGGTTTGCGTGTGTCCATTGTGGTCAAAACAACGAGCCTTTTAAAAAGGGCGGCGGCGAAGTTATGGCCAAAACTCTCAATGTACCATTTTTAGTATCACTTCCTTTGGATCCTGACATTATGATGAGTGGTGATGAAGGAATTAACATTATTGAGACTAAGCCAAACTCTCATGCCGCGCAGGCCTTTAATCAATTGGCCAAACTAACTTTAAAGAATCTCGAATCAGCTCAGGCCAATAGTTTAAAATTTGAAGCCGATAAAATCGAAACCAATGAGTCTATCCTTAGAATTTCATGGAAAGATGGAGCTCAATCAGAAGTCGATGCTTTTACTCTAAGAACGGAATGCCCTTGTGCAAGCTGCGTCGATGAGAATACAGGTAAAAGAATTTTGAGACCAGATCAGGTCCCTCTAACTATTCGGGCCACGCAAATTCGCCCAGTCGGTAGATACGGTCTTTCTATAACTTTCTCAGATGGCCACAACACAGGTATTTATAAATTCACTCGATTAAAAGAAATGAAGAATACCCACAACGAAACAACTTTTAGCGTTTAAACAATGAAAAAAGATTTAGAAATAGTTGCGAGCCCTGCGTCCCAAAGTAACCTCTGTTATTTTGCAGTTTCAATTCCTTTGCTACCTGGAGGAAAAGCCACATGCAAAAGTAAAGAAGAAGCCCAAGGCTCGGAACTTTTCACAAAAATATTTCAACTTGACTGGCCTTCCGAAGTCGCTGTTGAGGAAAATAAATTAGTCGTGAGAAAGATGGTCGCGGGACCTTGGCAGGCGCCGGCTAAAGAAATTGGCCAAATTATTCGAACACTTCATCATGAAGGAAAGGATTTTTTCTCATCTGAATTTATTAGCAACGCCAAAGTAAATGAAGAAACGGATAAAAAATCTTGTGGTCACAACCACCATCTTCATATCAATCAAAAAAATGTTGAATCAGAACTTGGAAAGGCCATTAATAAAATTATGCACGATCAAGTAGCACCAGCGCTTGCCGCCCACGGTGGCTCTGTGACACTTGTTGATGTCCAGGATGGAAAAGTATTTTTATCATTTAGCGGTGGTTGCCAAGGCTGTTCACAGGCCTCTGTCACGGTTAAAGATGGAATTGAAAAACTTCTTTTAAAGCAATTTCCCGAGATTAAGCAGGTCGTGGATATAACCAACCATACCGAAGGCCACAATCCTTACTATCGTTAATATTTCTAGTTATTTCAACTACTTGAATTGCGCAATTGCATAAAAACGAACGATCGTGCTAAAATGGTTTTATGAATATTTCAAAAGGTATAACCACCAAAGAAATTATTTTAAAAGAAGCCTTCAAATTAGCTTCGCGCTTTGGCCTAGAGTCACTTTCAATTGGTGAATTGGCAAAAAGCGTTGGCATGTCGAAAAGTGGATTATTTGGGCATTTTAATTCAAAAGAAAGACTTCAAATAATGGTCCTAGATTATGCGGCTAAAGACTGGGTTGAAAAAGTCATCCACCCTGCAACCAAAATGACGAGAGGAATCCCTCGCCTACTGGCCATCATGGATAATTGGATTGTCTGGTCGAGTACCTCACTACCAGGCGGGTGTCCCTTTATTTCAGCGGCCATTGAATACGATGACAGACCTGGTCCTGTGCGCGACCATCTTGTATTACTACAAAAAGAAATGCTTTCGGCATTTAACCGATCGGCCACCATTTCCATTGAAGAAGGTCAATTAGCTTCAGATATTGATTTGGACCACTTTAGCTACGAACTGTATTCCTATATGGTGGGGATGCACGTTTTTAATAGACTCCTTAAGGCGTCTGATGGCCAAGAGAATTTTGTGAAATCGGTCACAAATTTATTGGCAAGATCTTCTTCAGAAGCTGCTCGCACTGCCAATCAAAAACTAATTGCAGAATGGGTGTTAAAGAGATTGAATCGAACGCCAAAAACCAAAGCTGCTTCGACCAAATCATTAAACAGCAAATCTCAAACAACTAAAAAAAATAAATCTTCAGACCCTTCCGATTCAGGAAAGGTTTAAAGCAGGGTGAATTGTGAAGACAACAAAAGAAAAATTAAAAACAGGATTAGACTTTCTTAAGAAAAGTACGAACGTTCGCTTGGATTTACCCCTTGCCGGCATTTGGAAGAAGATCACGCCAATTCTTTTTCATTATCCCTACGAATTACCAAAATCTTTTTTCCTCAAACCTCCAGTTTACCGCCTCAATGACGAAAGCCTTAATTGGCTCAAAGAGGCCAATCGCTATCACTACCGTTTAAAAAAAATTAATCGAACTTTGGAAATTTATGAATTTGGACAAGGCCCCACAATCCTTATGATCCATGGTTGGGGTGGACGAGGCTTACAGCTTGCACCCTTTATTGGGCCACTTCTAGAAAAGGGGTTTAAGGTGGTCACCTTCGACCTTCCTGGACACGGCAATTCTACGGGTAAGGGCTGCACCTATTATGAATTTGTCGAAGCCTTGCGAACAGTCTCAGGACTATATCCAAATGCAAAGGGAATCATAGCTCACTCCATGGGAGGAGGAGCTGCAACTGTGCTTGCAAGTGAACATCCAGATCCAAAGTTTAAAACAATTCTTATCGCTCCTCACTACGACCTTCGGGAGGAATTTTATTCTTGGGCAAAATCGGCAGGGGCCTCACCCCACCTCATAGCTTCTTTCATTCATCTCTCTGAAATCCGCTTTCATTACTCATTCGAGGACATCAATCCAAAAAATGTTACAAGTAAGATTAGAGGCCCCTTCCTTCTTATTCATGATACTCAGGATAAAGCAGCTAAATTTTCCAGTTCCGAATTACTCCATCAATCGATCCCTCACTCTCAATTTATAAAAACGGAGGGAAAGGGTCACAATAAAATATTACAAGATACTGAAATTATAAATTCAGTAGTGAAATTTCTAGAAGGACAAGTTTAGAACCATTGGGCCAGGAGGTTTTATGAAACTGAACTATTTGACATTGAAAACTAATTTAAAGGGGCACCTAGGAAGCAGAGTTTTGATCAGTGACAGCCATTTTCTTCACAAAAATTTCAAAATTTCTTTTGCTGATGTCATGGATGCTTTCCAATTTTTACTGGAGGAAATTACCTTTAGACCTGAATGGGCCACGGTAGATTGGGATATTCTAAAAAATGAAGAAATGGAGCGCCCCACTGGTCTTCTCCAGTAAAAATTGATTATTAGCTAAATTCTCTTGCTTGAAAGATTTAGGGTAGGCCATACCCATTCAAGAATTCTAATGCTAGCATCCGGCAATGAAGCTAGCGAATCTCAATGGGACCTACCTAGCGGTTTTGGCCCATCCAGAAAATACTGAAATGCTTAAGTCTGAAATTTCAAGACATAGGGCTGACCTGCGTCCTAGTTTCAGCGAAGAAAATTTCATGACATTTAAATATCCCTCAAGCTTCACTCTCACGGAAATAGAAAAAATACGACCAATTCTGTCGCTTAAGGCCGGTCTTTTTTATGCCAAAATAAATCGTAAAAATTTAGGTGAGAAATTTAAGCAGGCAGAAAAAGAGTTGGGGCAGAAATTTATAATAGACCCTTCTAGTGCTCCCAAGCTAGAAATCGAAACATTCCTTAAAAATGAAGGAAGAGACTGGGAAGGTGAAATTTTAAATTGCACTCAGGGAGATGTGATTGCTTGGGTTCAGCTCGTCAATCAAAAGGAATGTTGGATTAATTTCTATCAATTTCGCCATGGACATAATTCTGTCTACCCATTGCCAACCACAATGCCTCGAGAGGCACCCTCTCGCGCCTATCTGAAAATGGCACAAACTTTCTCCCTTCTTAATTTGGGGACTTTACCTAAACCACAGACATTTTTAGAAATTGGATGCTCGCCTGGTGGGGTTTCATACTTTTTATTATCGCAAGGTCATCGCGTTCTCGGTCTCGACACTGGTGAAATGGATTCAAAACTCATGCAATCAGAGTTGGCGATCCAATTTAAGCACATTTTAAAGCCCATCCAAGAGTTGCGAAAAGGTGATCTGGAAAAACCTATGCAACGGTTAAACATTACAGATTTTGAATGGCTGGCCAATGATGTAAATTTACCTTTGCCTATGGCCGCTAATGAAGTTTTAAGAGTGTCGCAATATGGCTCTCAATTACTAGGAATATTGGCCACCCTGAAACTACCAACGCCAGAATCGATGGACCAATTAATGCAACTAAAGCAACGCTTGCACCAAATGAATACGCCCTTTAAAGAATTCTATTTTGTCCACCTACCGGCCCATAAAAAAGAATGCTTAATGGTTGCGTTGACTGAAAAGGCCATGGAGCAGCTACAAATTTTGCCAGTCTCCTAAAAATGACCGAGGGCATTTTTGGCATTTCTCTTTGGAAGATTGGGAAAAAATCGACCTTTTGAAACGACAAGAATTGCTCCAACCACGATGGATGCTGCACCTAGAATACTCAATGCACCCAAGTCCTCGTGAGGAAGCCAATCCAATCCCGCATGCTTCAGAAGTTGCATCAATATAATCGTGATAAGTGGATTGCAGGTTATAATGACGCTCACTTGATTCGCAGGAAGTCGCTTTAAGGCTTCAGGCATAGAGCCATAGGCTACAAAAGTATTTATTCCTAGAAAAATCAAGACTGCCCAGTCTGTCCCATTATATTGCTGAAATGCGCCAAAGTTACAGAAGGGTAAAAATACAAGAGCACTAAATCCATTGATGAACCAATTAAGGCTTTGTGGATGGGATGAGGAAAGCATTTTCTTTTGCACAAAAGCATAAATGGACCATAAAACAGCGGCCAAAACAATCCACAACACGCCAGTCTTGTAATTTTCCATATGGGCGCTCACACTTTTGCCATTTTGATCCCAGAAAAAAAGTCCAAAGCCCACAAGAAATAAGAGCAGTCCAAACAATTGAATCCCGCTTAATTTCTCCTTAAAGTATGCGACACCATACAGCGCTAAAAGCATCGGCCCCAATTGAATCACAATTTGGGCGTTGCTAGGTGAAGTTAACTGGACACCAATGAGATAGGTCCAATAATTTAGTAATAGGCCTGCAACGGCGAAAAGGGGGCCCGCCGAAATGAGACTTTTTATTTTAAGCGCGGTGGGATCGGTCCAAAGAAGATAAATAGTTAAAAGGATGAAGGCCAAAAAAAATCTGGCCCATACAATCGTTAAGGGGTCATTTTTTTTTAACGCATACTTGAGGAAAATTGCTAAGACTCCCCACATCAATGCTGTTAAGTAAGCAAATATTAATCCCTTGGTTCGCTGTTCTATGGCATCTTCCTTTTTTTTGGAATAATTGAAAAAGACCCTTGGATGAATCCTTCGGCCAATGTTATGACTTCACCGGATTGTCTCCGAAAATCAACTTTTTGTATATTGAAGACTGAAAGTAATTTCTTTATTGATTTCCAAAAGATGAAAAGAGACTAAAAAAATTGATAGAACAAAAAAGTTATCAATTAAACTGAAAGCAACGCCGGGAAAACTATGGCCAACAATATAATTGATCAGACTACTAATGCTAAAAATTTTTTTCCGATGAAATTATCCCCAGTTGGTGTCGGCTGTTATCGCTTTTCAATTAAATCAAAAGAACATGAAGAATGCTTAAACAAGGCCATTGATCTAGGTTGCAACTTAATCGATACTTCGAGCAATTATACTCACGGTGATTCAGAACTCCTTATTGGTAAAGTTTTGGATGCTCGCGGACTAAGCCGCAAATCGGCTTTTCAAAATGAAAGACCTCTTATTGTCACCAAAGCAGGTTATGTTCAAAGCCCCAATTTAAAAGTCCTATCCAATTTGCAACTTCAGGGAAAAGCCAAAGAAGATCTGGTTGATTTAGGCGATGATCTTAAACACACCATCCACCCTGATTATCTGGAACAACAAATTACCCAATCCCTTGCTCGACTGAAGGTTGAAGAACTCGATGTTTTTTTACTGCATAATCCAGAATATTTTTTCAAGGACCCAGCATTCAATGCCTTAACAAAAGAGGAAGCCCAAGAAAAATATTTAACCCGTTTAAGGAAGGCATTTCACCACCTTGAAGAGGAAGTATTTCGCGGCAGAATAAAGAGCTATGGAATTAGCTCAAATACTTTCGCCATTGACCCTGCCAGCAAAGATAAAAGCCACGTTGATATCATTTTAAAAACGGCGGAAAGTGTTAGTAAAAACCACCACCTTAAGGTCCTTCAATTCCCTTTGAATCTTCTTGAGAGAGGGGCCCTAGACAAAAATTTAGATGGACTCAATCTTTTTCAATTTGCGAAGCAAAAGGGATTACTAACTCTTGCTAACCGTCCACTCAATGCTTTTAGTCCAAGTGGTTTTGTCCGGATTGCTCAGTATGATAATTCAATCCCAGACCAAACAATGTGTAATGCTCTTCTTGAAGATGCACTCGATTCCCTGAATGAAGAAATACAGAACAACCTTGAGGAAGAAAATGGCTTGCTGGTGAGCAAGACCAAATCTTCCTCATCTGGGCAAATCCAGGGCGATGTTAGGAAAATACCTATTGTTCAGCAGCTTACTAAAATTTGGTTGACCCTTCCGACTCCTGATGCCGTTGACCAAGTATTTCTGGCCCACTTTTTTCCACTCGTTAGTCAAATATATGGTCGCAACCTTAGCTTTGAGGAATCGAAGGGATATTACAGACTGTATGAAATCGCCGAAGCCATGGCCCGCAGACAAATGACTAATACTGCGTCCAATTTTCGAACAAAATTGGAAGTCGAGGGAATTATTCAAAAGCAAGCCGAAATTCCCCTCTCCGTTTTGGCCGTTCAAAAATATTTAGATTGGGGCGTGAACCACGTGCTTGTAGGCATGAAGCGAATGCAATACGTTCAAGAATTACAACATTTTTTCTTATAACTTAAAATATTAATTAAAAATTAGATATGGAACAAAAGGCTTGGCTTTGTATAAAACAAACAAGACAGATCTTAGCTGAAGGAGATGTCGGCCGAGACTTTGTGGTTATAGGTCAACATTGCTATATAAATCAGCCCGCATTGAAATATCCCTTTTCCGATACGGACTTATACCAACGTTCACTATTAAAAGGCTCAGGACCAGTTGTCGATCTCGGTCCTAAAGATGTGCCAATTTTAAAAAAGGCCGGGATTCGAATAAACACTCCTGGAATATTCTTTCTTTTTGGCAAAGGGAAAATACTTTTTGATTTGGGACATCCACAAATTAAATTATTAATATTGGAAAAATCTCTCATTGCAAATTATCCAAAGCCTCTTTATCACGAATCAGAATTTCGCTTTTCAAAATCTGACACCAGTCTTAATGCGACAAAAGAAAGAATACTCCTCATTTGCCAAAGCTTTATGAAGTTAGCAGAAAGACCTGGAGCTGTTTTTTACAAAGACAAAAATGATGAGCGTACTTGGCAATTGGTTTTTGACCCCAAGTGCAGTCCAGTTGACTCAGATTGGTTAACCTTGGCAACAGTCAATCACAACCAATGGGCCTATGAGTTTCTAGAAACAAAAGAAGCTAGGAGGCGTGGAGAAAGTTCTTTTGAAGAGGATAATTATCGCGAATATTTAGAAGCTATTGATTTGGACCCACGCAATCGTAAATGCCAAGAGCCTGAATGCCTACAAACGCGCATAAAGGGTTCGGATTTTTGCCAGGCCCACCATTTTGAAATAGTTACCGGAAAAAAATTCTAATTGTGCCACAAAGGATTTACGACACCACTTGATCCTTCCTTAAACCAGCGTTGCATAATGGTGTGCTTCTCAGTAAAAAATTCCACAGAGCTCCGACCGTGCACTTTGACGTCACCGAAAAAACTTTGCTTTGATCCACCAAAAGAGAAAAAGGCCATTGGCGCAGGCACGCCGAGATTCACGCCAACCATACTAGGATCTATTTTTTGAATAAATTCTCTTGCGGCTCCGCCATTGTTAGTAAAAATGGAGGTCGTATTCGCAAATTCTGATGAATTAATAATGGAAATTGCTTGTTCTAAAGAATCTACTTTCATTAGTCCTATAACAGGTCCAAAAATCTCTTTAGTGGCCATTAATGTTCCAGGCTTCACCTCATCTAAAACTGTCACTCCCAGGAAATGCCCTTTTAAGCCACCCACGATAGAGGGATTTCTCCCATCCACGATCATTTTTGCACCTTCACCAATTGCAGTCTCTATATCAGAGAGAATTCTAGTTTTAGCTTCAGCGCTAATCACGGGCCCCATATTAACTTGGGAATTTAAACCATCACCAATGGTGACGTTTTTAACTTCTTTCAAAACTTCCTTTTTCAAAATATCGTAAGCTGGTCCAACTCCAATTAGCACAGATCCCGCGAGACAACGTTCCCCCGCGCAACCAATACAAGATTCAACCATGGCCTTCACTGAACGATCTATGGCAGCGTCAGGCAAGAGTACTAGAAAATTTTTTGCACCACCTAAGGCCTGTACTCTTTTTCCATGAAAACATCCTGTGCGGTAAATATGTTGAGCAACAGGAGTTGAGCCAACAAAATTTATCCCCTTTATTCGTGGATGAGTTAACAAAGCATTAACAACATCTTTTCCACCTTGAATCATATTTATAACTCCAGGTGGAAATCCACACTCGTGGATTAATTCGAAAATTCTGGCCTGAGTAAGGGGCACCCTCTCAGAGGGCTTTATGACATAAGTATTTCCTGAGGCAACGGCAAAGGGCCAAAACCAAAAAGGAACCATCGCTGGAAAATTAAATGGATTGATGCCAGCAAAAATACCAAGAGGGCGCCGGTAAGTCTGGCAGTCAATCTCTCTGGCCACATTATCCATGCACTCACCCATTTGAATTGTTGTCATGCCGATGGCGGCCTCCACCATTTGCACTCCGCGTAGTAAGTCGCCTTTCGCCTCTCGCAAAGTTTTGCCATGTTCCTTCGTAATGATGGCAGAAATCTCATCGAAATTTTTATCGAGTAGTGCCTTTAATTTGAATAATGGCGCTACTCGATCCACAACAGGAACTTGCCTCCAATCAACAAAGGCCTTCTCCGCGGCCGAGACAGCTTGCTCTAATAATTCCATGCTTGCGAAATGGGTCACTGCTAATTCTTCAAGCGTTGCAGGATTTTGCACAATCATGGACTGATTATTTTGACCATGCGGTTGACCTGCAACAAATTTTCCGTTGATATAATGAGGTACGACTGAATTTGAATTTACTGGCATGACTTGAATCCCTTGATCGTTTTGGTCAATTAATAAAATGCCTGCTAAATCATAGCCCTATTAAGGTTTTCAAAGCAAGTCGAAGAAGATCGATTTCCAATTTTTGGCCTGAACAAAGGGAATTTTGACACCACCAGGCTCCAAAGTCATAATTATTTCATTATTACCAAAGAAATAAAAAATCCTATGAGTGATCAAAAAACACCCTACACCTTAGTCTATGATGGTGACTGTGGTTTTTGTCGCCGAAGCTTGGAATTGCTTCAATCTTGGCAATCAGAACTTATTTTAAAAAATAAACTTTCAATTGATTATATTCCACTCCAATCTACAACAGATCCCTATAGGGACATCGCGAAAGCAAATTTTCACAAAGCTGTTTACCTTTTTAATATGAGCGAGCCAAATTCAGCTCCGATGGTTGGAGCTGAAGCCATTTTATTTCTCCTAAAAAAGCATCCATTCTGGGGGTTATGGTTCTTTACCTATAAATATTTCTCCCCTGCGAAATGGTTACTTGATTTTGTATATCAATGGATTGCACAACATCGCCACTTTGCTGGAAAATGTTTAAAAACTCTTTTTAATTTTGAAAAAAGTTTTCAACAACATCAAATTGCCACACGCCTATGGATTAAAATCCTTGCGATAAGTCACTTCTTTGCATTTTTTTCACTCTTTAAAGAAGCGAAGGGTCTCTTCGGTCATCAAGGCCTTGCCCCAATGATTGAACTCATGAATTATTTAAAAAAACTAGTTCCGTCTCTGTCATGGATCGAACTACCCTCGCTTTTCAGATATCCATTGGTCAATTTTGGACAAGAAAATAGCGATTTATTAATTGGAACAATAACCCCTTTGATCGGAATGACTTGTTCAATTTTATTACTCTTTTCAATCGGGGAGATTTTAAATTTAGTCATTTGTTTTTTACTCTACCTATCTTACGTAACTCTTGGACAGGAGTTTATGTCCTTTCAGTGGGATATTTTGCTATTGGAAGCAAGTGCTTTAACAATGATTCTCCCTCAAGAAAACTCGCGCTTTAAATCTGGGCCAGCAATTATTTTATTAAACTTATTATGGATCAAATTAATTTTTAGTTCGGGCATTGTTAAAGTTTTAGCTTCAAATCCCGCTTGGATTGACCTAGAGGCCTTAAAAGTACATTTCGCAACGCAACCGCTACCTGGACCTCTCGCAATCATATTTCATTCACTGCCAAATTTGGTTTTATCCATTTGTTGCCTAATTGTTCTTGGGATTCAAATTTTAACCCCCATTTTTTTAATATTATTTCCAAGAATAAGATCCGCTATTTTTTGGGCAAATTTATGCTTGCAGACTCTTATTTTTATTTCTGGCAATTATAACATTTTTAATTTAGTTGCGACTGGGCTTACATTCCTCATTTTGCCCGATAAATCACTTGTAAGTATATTTGGCATTCAATTTTTCAAAAATCCAAGAGTTCCTGATTTGACTTGGGCGATTTTTAAATATCCGCTTTTACTTTTTTTCATCTTCATTAATTTCACTTTCTGCTTCCTTCCCTTGACAAGCTTTGATGAATTCGCTTCGCTTCGAAATTATAATATTGCTATAACAATGCAGCGATTGGGACTTCTTGGGAACTATGGACTATTCGCAAACATGACAATGACAAGACCTGAAATAATATTTGAGGCATACTGGGATAAAAATTCTGCTTCAACCAATAAGCTTGAAAATGGTGAATGGCATGAGATAGACCTCAAGTACAAACCCGGCAATCCAAATGTAGCGCCCACTCAAGTTGCCCCTTTTCATCCGCGATTAGATTGGCAACTTTGGTTTGCTGCGCTTGGTGAAACAGCAGTTCGATCACCTTGGATTTATCGCTTAACCAAAGAAATTTTGCGGGGGAATCGAGCTATTTATTCGTTTTTCCAGAGCGAAAGTTGGCCTGAATCTCCTCCAGATGGTCTTCGCGCATGGATGTATGACTATGAAATGAATTCTCTTGGGAATTACCTAAATAAAAAAAATTTTTGGGCCAGAAAAAACAAGAGGGTCTTTTTAGACCCCCTCGCTTTACAATCTTCTTCCTTGAAACCATTCATCCCCAGTGCCAATCCCTAGCCTGAGTACTGGTTTTTATTTTACGCGGCCATCTTACTCACATTGCTTGATGTTTTCTCTGGATCAACTCCTTGGGCAGCAATGTCGGGAGATTCACCACCCATAACTTTTTCAGTCCATTGAGTAACAATGTTTTCATATTCTCCTGCATTACTCTTATCTGCACGAATATTCTTTCTGGCGTAATCGACAAATTCTTTCCAAATAAGGTCCGGCGTTTCGCGGATTTTTCTCTGAACTTCCAAATCAGTCTCAATTTTTTCCAATTCCAATTGCAACATGTCACTAGATTTTGATCCTTGCGGAGCAAATAGATTTACAAATCGCTCACGTAAATCATCTTTTAGCATTGAAACTAATTCGATTTTTTGTTTCATTGGATATTGTTGCAAAAATCCTTTCAAAATCTTATCTGGGATAACCGGAACAAGGACAGCCGGGAAATAATCCATTGCAATCTTTTTCAACATTTGAGAGTCATCCCCATTTGAAGCCAAAGCTTTAAATAAAGTATTTTCCTTGGATGGCATCGATATTGGAATAAGTTCCAGAATCTTTGACATAAAAGGTACTTTTGATTTGGTATCTTTGTATTTAGCAAGCTTGCTCTTAAATTCAGAAAGCATTTTATTCACGTCTTCCTTTCTATATTCAAGACCTCTAGAAACAGCAAGCTCTACGTATTCATCTTCCAGAATTTCAAAGATTTTTGCTACGAACTTTGTCGACATTACATTCAGAAGAATCTTGCCCAACTCTGGATTTTCTTTTATAAATTGTGCCGCTTTGTCCGGCGTAATTCGCATGAGTGTGTCGCATGCTTCTGCATCAACAATCGCTGAAGGTACTAAAATATCCTCCACGATTTGATTGGAAATAAACGCATTTGAATCAATCAAATCTTGGCCAGACACCTGTTTGTCCAAATAAGATTTCCATTGCTCGCGTTCTTCTACCGTTAGTTTGGCAAATATTTTAACCAAAGTATCATTTTTCAAATGCTGAACTAATACCCTCAAGGCATTTTTATCCTTGGTCTCACCATTACCAATCCATTTCTTTAATAATAAAATGGCTTCCAGTGGATTATTATCTAGAAAAGTCTCATAGCGCTCGACTCCGGCAGCTGTATTGGTATTTTGCGCATCAAAAGGTCCACCCGCGCCAGAGGATGAGGTATCTTCCGCTTCTTCTTCCTCCTCCTCTTGTGGGGCCTGTTGAGCTGCGGCCATCTGTTGTGCAGCCTCCTCTTTGTCTTTTTCCATGTTCGCCCATTTGTTAAATAACATGTAGGCAATGGCACCTAAGAGAATTGCGGCCAAGACCAAACCGATAGAGGTAGAAAATTTTGATAAGAGAGTTAATAGCTCACCCAATGAAGAAGGAAGTCCTAAACCAGATTGTTTTTCCTCCATATTGATGTAGGTTATTTCCAATTCTGGATTAACTTCATTCAAATTAAACTTAAGGGAATTTAAAATTTTCTTAACATTTTCCCGTGTCGATGGGTGCAATTTTTCACTTAATTGCACCATTATTTTAACACTTTCAAGATTGTTAAAAATATCCAAGCTTTTGTTGTATTTCCATAATTGCTCAAATGGTGGCAATGGGTCTTTTTTCTTGGAAGGATCTACAACATTTCCATCCTTGTCTTTAAAATTATCAAAATCATCAATTAATGGTGCTTCAAGACCTAGTTTTGAAAATACAATATAGTCTTTTGGCAATTGATCAGGCTTAACATCTTTTATTTTTATCTTGCCAGCATCTTCATTTTTATCACCATCTCCATTTCCTGCACCATCATCTTCTCCCTGTGGAGTAAATTTAGGTTTTGTAGGCGGGTTTACATTTATTTCAACATCGACAACAAACTCATTAGACTTGATCACCTTTGATAAAGCCGTTTTAATCTTATCACTTACGGCCCTTTCCAAATTTACCTTTTGCCAGTCCAATGAAGGAAGGAAGGAACCCGATGTAGGAATATCCTGGGCGTGCAGGTTATTAGCATAAGTGATGAGTCCGATGGGCAAAGAAATTTGCGCCACCATCATCACAATACTTAAGAACCAACTTAGAATTTTTTTCATACATTCACCTATGATTGCGTAGCCATTTAATTAAATGCCTCGTTAAACTTTTTAACTTCCGGTATTTGTTTTTAAATTAAATTTCTCTTCTAAATATAATTTCATGACGTAAGCATCACGATTCTCTGGGTTTATACTAAACGCCTTTCTGTAGTAGCTTAGGGCCTTCGCAAAATCCTTATTTAGGTAGTAAGCGCTCCCCTTTAATTCATAGACCACTGAATAGTGTGGAAAATCCTTTTCTAATTGCTCTAGTTTTGAAATGGCATTAGTGTAATCCTTCACACGAATTTGGCGTTGTATATCAAAAAGTTGATTAACTAAATAATCTACATCTTTAACCATTTTTAAATTTTTTGAAACTTCCATATTTACTGCCAATTCAATGTCATTACTTCCTGTTCTTGTGAGAAGAAGCCTATATGTTTCAAATCCTTCTTTCACAATTTCCAGAATGAAAACGTTACTTTTGGCGTAATTATTCACAACTTCATTCATGGATAGCTTTAAAGGTGTCTTTCCAATCTTTACACCCGGATTATTACTATTTTGCCTAACCCAAACCTCCGCTTGCTCCGGGTTGGAGGTAATCGACAAATCTTCGGCCCATGAAAATTGGGTCATCACAAGTAATAAAGACATGGCCAACAAACGTATTAACCATGACTCTTTTAGAATTCCAGCTCGCATACCAATTCCTTATGTAAAGAAGGACACTCCTAATCCTATGCATGTTCGGAAGGAACTGGCCTGGCCATAAAAGATGAAGTGCTAATTAAATTAAATGGGAAAAATGTTTCTACTTTTGTAAAAGAGCTGTTGGAAAAAAGTCCGTTATTTTTCTAAATAGTAGCTAAGCCCAAAGAAAATTTTGATACCAATAGTTGAGGAAGATATACCAGTTCCTCGACTTACTGCCGCCTCCCCTCTAAGACCCCAATCACGTTTAAAATTTAAAACTCCACCACCGTGAATTTCCAAATCAAAAATTAAATCTGATTTTTTTGCGGTTTCAGTATTATATACAACAAAGCCAATTCCCGCGGCTGGTCCCCAATAGAACCTCATACTCGGTATAAAGGTCAGCGATGTACCAGCATCATTATATGAGAACATTGAACTCAAGGAATTAAGGTAGAAATTGGTCCCAATACCGCCAAGAAACACACCCGAGCCATCTGATGATAGCAAAGGAGCAAGGGCCCTAATGTAATAGGACTTATTGGTGTAATTCATAAATTCATAATTAATATCAATTGAAATGACTGAGGCTGACGTAGAAGCTGCTTCTGAAGTGTTAGAAGCTGAGCCTGAGCCAGTAGCGCCGCTAAGGCTAGAAGCATTTTCAGTGATACTAATATTCGTTATCCCGGCAGAAGTTGTTAACACTTGATGAAAATTGCTATTGGCAAAAATCAATTGCCCATTTGCAATTTTTGAATGCATTAATAAACAAAGAACAAATAGCTTTAATCCGTTAGATAGAAATAGGCGACTATAGTTGACAAAATTGTACAAGCAACGACCTGATGTTAAGGGACTCAGATCAATTATAAGGCATTTAAAAAGGACTGCAATTTCAACTTATTGAAAATCTCGCGGATTATGACTTCCAGTCGCTTTTCTGGCCCCAATTTTGGAAGGATTGGCCCTACTCGGCGCCATTCCTCCTGCTTTTAGTGAAACTTGGTTTAATTGTGGACCAGTTTTAGTACTTTTTGATTTCGAATCTGCATTGCCAACCTTGGTATTGTTTTGAGAAGCCTTTTCCGCAACTTTGACGACTCTGGCAACTCGTCTTCTTTGCTCTAAGCTTTGATAAGTTAAAAGAGCATCATCACATTCTGTTAACTCGACGGTTAAAACTGCTTCTGAATTGCCATCAGTAATGACATTTCTCATTTCAATCATGGGGTGGTACTTTGCCAATAGTTCTTCCACTTGTTCTAAATAAGAGCTCAATGAAGGGTATGTTTTTTCTTCAAAGTTTAGTGGCCTTATGACTTCCTTAAATTTATGACCAGGGATTGTAAATGTTAAGGTCACCTTCTCTCCATTTTTCCGGTACGCGACCTTAAGCCTTTTCGCATCTTTGGTGTGACAATAAATAGTTAGACCGGAGAACAGAGATTTAATTGTTCTGCGAACGTCGTCCTTTTTAAAAGCGACATAGGCAGGTCTTTCAGTATCAAATTTTAAATTAAGACCCACTGAATTTATAAGATAGTCAATTTCAGTGGAGACTTCGCTCAATAAATCGCCAAATTCATACACTTCTAAACCTGGTATTTCTCGGTATGTTTTCATACGATCAACCATTTTTTGATATTCAAGTCGATAGTGATGTATTGGTGCGATTTCAATTAATCTATATTCTGAAGGAAGGCTTTCTAATCCTTCTGCACCAACATTAGCCGTTTTGGTGTTTAAAATATAATCCTTCTCACCATGACCGATAATTTGAACTGCATTTTCGATCGCTAATGCATTGTTTGTACGAATCAAGTGGCTACTTAACAAATCTCGCCAGTTATAACTTTTGGCCCGATCAAGTCCTAAGAGCTTATAAAAGGACTCTGTTGCCCACACGACCTTATCATCTCTATCAGTAACGGCCATACAGGATTTTGAATTAGTCATTAAAAATTGTGACAGGTTGCCTGCCATCTGCAATTCAAATGGTGAAGAAGGCGTCGCGATGACTTGACCTTCCATTTTTTGTTCTTCGTCAGACTTGGCTTCGGCATAAGAACTAGCATTAATAATCTGACTTCTGTTATTAAACACCCTCATAAATGCAAGAATCATAAACCCCGCAAAAACAAGACCCAATTGCATAAAGGTATTAAATGCAAACTCGTCATGAAGTTGAATATTGGCATTAAGTATTGAAATTCGATCATTCAATAATTCGCGAACCTTACTAACTCTTGCTACAAATTCCAGTACTGAATTTGTCTCTGATACAATAAAACTATTTTTGTTACGAAGCATTCGCAAATCATCAGTCAAAGTCTCAAAAGGGTTCTCAATTCTTTTTTCAAAACCATCTACTTGTTTTTTAAATAACGGGTTTGACTTCGTTTCTTCCAAAGCCTTCTTTGCCTCTTGGAAGGATGATTCAAGTGACTCTAACTTCTGGTGACCAAAATTTTTACTTTTTATCTCCGCAATAGCTTCAGACATTACTGCCATCTTTTTTCGAATTCCCATAAATGCAATAGTCGCCTGCGGGGATTTAAATTCCTTGTAAACTTTTTCTGCTTCATTGGCTAATGCTCTGAATCCTTTTATAACCTGGGACTCCATCTCGTAAAACTTTTGGATATCTCCCCGCCCCTCTAGATAAGACTCATAATTATGTACCTTAACATAAGCTCCTTTTTGCTCAATAACTTCCTCGGCGTCTAAAATTGCTCTTTTTATATTCTTAAAATTCTCAGCGCTTTCAGTAAAAATATTTTTAATATTAAAGCTCTTATCAATTCGAATAAGTGCTTTTTCATTGGCCATTTGCTCGCGCCTTAGCGTCTTCATTTCCTTGTCATTCAAGAAAATTGATATTGTTAAGGCAACTGTGCTTACAGCAAGAACCACCACTGAAGTTTTACCTAGCGTATTAATCAATTTGGTGATTTTTTCCTTAGCCGTATTTTTGGCATCCACCTCGACAGGATTTTCAGTTGAAGTCGATTGGTTATTTGAGTAACTACTATTAAGACTCATTATATCTCTCCAATTACCAATTTATTGTGGTCTTTTTTACTTTTTGGATTTGATTCATTTTTTACAACAGGTTTTTTCTCAGCAATATTTAAAGTAATTTGCTCTTTAAACATTATCCCCACACGATTTGAGGCTTCTAAGGTCGGCTTGTTATGATATAAATTAATTTCCAAACCCTTTTTCTCTTCTCGGCATTTAATACGATAAAGCGCTTTCAAAACTTGAAGCTTTCGATCTTGGGTTTCTTTAATTTTCTCCAATTTTAAATTAGGAGAAAGGACTGGTACCGTGAAAGAAATTAAAACTTTTGAAGGAGTACTGCTTTCCACATCCTTCGGAAGGTCCACATCAACAAGATAGGAATTCTCATCACAGAGACAAAATAACTCTCCATGACGTGAGATGGCACTAGCAACCTCATCAAATAAATTAATCCCCAAATCTGGACATTCAGGAGTTTTAACGAACGAAAGATCCACCTTATCGGGGGCAATGAATCTCAGGTTTTGGATGAAATTCATCCACGTATCTTGATTTTTAATTGGTCCTTTTTGGTTACCAACAACTGAATTTTCCTTTGTGCTATGACCTGGGAAAATTGATTGATGATTAAAATTGCTCACTGGTTTTTTCCAAATAACAACTTCCTCAATGGCCTTTAACTCATCAGTTGTCGCTGTATTTTTATCAAATTGTAGATTGCTATTTGGTCGCTCAAATTCGTCTGCAAATTCCTGGCGGATGTGTTGTAGATTTTTCTCCGTCGCATCCATCGCCTCCATCAAATCAACTGCTTCATTGAACTTACTTTTGAGCCTTTGCTTTGATTTAGCTGCACTAGGGATTTTGTTTACCATCTTCGAATGAAGTTTTGTTGCCATGTAACCTTCCTGGTCGCCTTTTCGACAAATCGGATTTACCTGACTACTAGGCAGATAAACCCAATTAACAGTATGGCCTATATTTAATAGACAGGAGAGAAGGTCAAAAATTACCTAGATGCTTTATCAGCTTGGTTTCATGGGTACTAGAGAGGATAAACCATTGAAATATAGGTAGAGGTCTGATCGTTGACCAAATTACTCAGCCCTTGTGATTGCATGCGTGCTCTCTGAGTAAGGATCTCAATAAAGGAATTTCTAATGAATTCATAACGAACCCCAGCTTCTATTCTGCTGCCATCAATCGACACAGTCTTCCCATCGCCTCCATAGTCTGTGCTACCCACAAAAGTTCGCGCCATTCCCCCTAAAAGATAAAGTTTTCTACTTTTTACAGGGATAAAAATTTCTAAGTTACCCTTATACCAAAGCAGAGTGTTTTGATTGACTGAAAGGCCGCCGCCTTCTGTATTTAAATTTACAAAGGACTGAGTCTCATATTCAAATCCTGCTGAAGGATAAATACTTAAGACTGGAATAGACTTGCGATAAACTAATCCCAATTGCTTCATTCCAGGAACATCATAATCACCACTAGAAACCACTTGAGTTATTCTTAGATTTATTTTCAAAGCATCTTCCGACTCAGGATTAAACTGGATAAAGGCCATTCCATTTAATCCGAAATGAGTAAATGTGTTGTTGACTGTAATTAAATCAGTACTTGTGACCTGCTGAACTAATAAATCAAATGAAACTTGATAACTTTTTAGGGATTTTATTTTTTCAACTTGACTGGTTGAGTTTGGCTGAGCTGCCTGAGGAACCAGTGAGAAATCGGATTCCGCACCGGGCGGCGCTTTTTTCTCTGCAACTTTTCCCTCATCCTCCTCCTTAATTTTATCTTCGAGAGTCTTCTTATCCTTCTTCAGTTTTGCTTTTTGCTTCTTTATTTCCTCTTCAATTTCTTGTGCTAACTTTTCTGGTTGCTCTGCATCCATTTTATCTTTAGGCAATGCCTTTTCTTCTTCAGGAGGAGGTTGCTTTTTCTCTTGTGGGAGCTGAGGATCATTCGAAGCTGTTTTATTTGCAGCATCGTTTTTTTCCTCTGGTTCCTTTTTATTCGAAGCTTCCTCTTCTTCCTCTTCTTGAGGTGGCTTCGGTTCTTTTTTTGGTACTTGCAATTCTGGAGGTGTCTTTTTTGGAGGGGTCACATCCTGCTTGACTGGAGGTTTATTTTTTCCCTTCTGTGGAGCTTCCGGATCTGTCTTTTGTTCTTTATTTTTCTCTTGAGGTACTTCCAATTTTTTATCTGAAGGTTTTTGAGCATCCTTATCTTCCTTTTTATCCTCAGCGTTTTCTGCAGGAGATTTTTTGTCTGAATCCTTCTTATTCTTTTGATTGCCCAACTCCTTTCCATAAAATACTTCATAGAGCATTGTGCGAGCAGTATAGACTAGATGTCTGTCAAATATCCTTGTGCGATGGGCTTCCGTAATCAATTTTCCAGTTTTACCATTAAAGAGTAAAAAGTCTAAATCGTAACCCTTTTGGTCTTTACCCCACGTGACTTCCTTACCCAATAAATGGAGTTCAAAAAATAAGTAATTGGCTTCCCGGTAAGCCTGAGTTGAACTGAAAACCAATTCAAATTTCTGGGTGCGAATAATTTCATCCATGGCCACTTTTAAAATTTCACCGCGCGGGTAATCATTTTTTGTTTCAATCTTGGGCCCTTTGACAGCAATATAGGCCAATTGTTTATCTTGGCCTGCTGGACTCGCTGTTCTTTGTGAGTCACCTGCCCTAGCGGCTGGCTCTTTGTTTTCCATTGGCGTAGAGCTTCCAGACTTAGCATCTGAGGCGTCTTTGGATGGCCCACCAAAGGCAAAGGAATGCTGAATGTTTATCAAAAAACTAAAAGATATAAAGACCAACAAACTTGTTAGCAATTTAATTCGACTCAATAGATAGGGTACATTTAAAAAAGTACCGCGATAAAAAGAGGCCATCCTAATTAAGTATTCTAATCCCACGCCATAAAATCCGATGCTTGGGAAAAAATTGCAGAAAACAAGAGAGCTGCATCCAACACCGACGAGAAATAGTCGGATAATTTAACTTCTTTTGTTCCTGAGCAAAACAATCAGCGCCATCAATTTAATCCTTTTGCCAAGAACAACCGATAGTTACCTTGAAATCCCATATTTAGGATTCTGATTATGAACATAGTTTCAATTTTTGGTTTAATACTTTCAATCGTGGTGTTCTTTCTTGGACTCAAAATGAGCTCCGACAGAATAGACATCTTTATCGACTATCCTTCACTCTTCATTGTTTTGGGAGGCAGCTTTGGTGCAATAGCTGTTTGTTATCAAATTACAAGAATTTTTACACTATTTAAAATCTTTTTAAGACATATCACCGGTGCCAACAAGGTCGATTACTCTGAAATGATTGCTGACATTATGAAAATCGGTGATGCCTATCGGAGAGGTGAATCCCTCGAGGGCCATATCAACAAGGTCCGTGATTATTTCTTAAAAGAAGCTCTCGAAATAGTTAATGATGGGATTCTGGAACCCGACCACATTACACGACTCCTCTCGGATCGCGCCAACAATATGAACTATATGCACATGGAAGATGCCACAAAAATTAAAACGATGGCGCAGTTCCCCCCTGCCTTTGGAGCGATTGGCACGACAATTGGTATGATCGTTCTTCTGGCCAACCTTGGTGGCGAGGATGCGATGAAAATGATTGGCCCTGCCATGTCGGTTGCTTTGATTACGACTCTGTACGGTGGTGTGTGCTCTAACATGGTTATTATTCCCATCGCCGAGAACTTAATTGAAGCATCCAAACAAAATCATATTAAAAATCTCATTATCATTGAAGGCATAAAACACTTACTTAATAAGGCCAACCCCGTTATTGTGGCCGAAGAACTAAATTCTTTCCTACCTCCAAGCCAGCGCTTAGATTGGAAAGAAATTATTGGGAAATAATTAGAGGTTATAATTATGGCCGAGCTGAATAAAGGCGGAGGAAGTAGCGGACCAGATACAAGCTCTCTGTGGCTCGTAAGTTACGCCGACATGATGACTCTCATTTGTTGCTTTTTCATCCTTATGATGGCCTTTGCCAATTACGACCCACCAGGTATGAGTGTTAAGATGGAGCAAGTCTCCAAAGCATTTGGGAAAGACAAATACAAAAGCTCGAGCACTAAGTTTACCCAACTACAAGAGGAAGTTGCTAAACACCCTGAACTGAAAGATTTAATAAAAACTTCCATTGTAGATAACGCCTTACTAATTACTTTTTCAGGTAGTGTTTTGTTTGATAAAGAGGCCCACGAATTGACTGAGGAAAGTCGCTTTCTGCTTGATGCTTTAATTGATCTCATAAAGATCAAAGACTCCAATTATAGGATATTGGTTGAAGGACACGACGACAACCAACCAATAACCAAAAGCAATAAGTATCCTTCACATTGGGCACTGAGTAGCGCTAGGGCCAGTTCGGTTGTCACGCGCTTTGAATATTTTGGATTTGACCCACAAAACTTAGTCGCGATTGGCCTAGGAGATACTAATCCTATTGCACCCAATGAAGATGAAAAGGGCGATCCAATTCCAGAAAATATGCGATTAAATCGTCGCATTGTTATTAAAGTTCTTGAGCCTATGAACAAGGGTAAAATGCAAAAACTCGGTTTAGGGGTTTATTTCACCAATGACAACAAAGGCGAATAGTTTATAATTAACCACAGCACCCGTTTCAAACTTTTTATGTGGTTAAATTATGAATCCTACCTATCATTCCAATGTTGATGTTTTAAGTACTACGACCTGGTTAGATTGGACTGTTTTCTTTTTAGTCCTCGCTGCCACTTTTGCCTCAGTTCTTTATGGTGAATTTTTAAAGAAAAAATCTGAAAAGATTGCTGGCCCCTTGGGTGATACATTAGAACTCCTACTTATGGGAAGACAACTAACTCTCCCACTTTTTGTTGGAACCATGGTTGCTACTTGGTATGGTGGTATTTTTGGTGTCACCCAAATAGCTTTTGAAAAGGGAATTTATAATTTTATTACACAAGGTGCTTTTTGGTACGTGTCCTATATTGTATTTGCGCTTTTCTTGGTGGATAAAATTGACTCGTATCAGGCCTTGACCTTACCAGATTTAGTGCACAAGATGTATGGCCCAAGATCTTCTAAAATTTGCGCTATTTTAAATTTTCTTAATGTACTGCCTGTCGCGTACGTCCTTGGTGTAGGCATATTTATTCAAATAATCACTGGTTGGCCGATGATTGCAAGCATGGGCGCAGGAGTCATTGTTGTTATTTTATATTCCTCACTTGGAGGACTGCGCGCGATGGTTTTCTCCGACCTCGTCCTTTTTGTTGCCATGTGTGCCAGTGTATTAATGATTTTAGTATTTTCAGTTGGAACTTTTGGTGGGCTTCCATTTCTAAAAGCAAATCTACCTGCTAACCATTTTTCACCCACGGGTGGTGAATCTATTTGGCATATTATGGTTTGGGGGCTGATCGCCTTCTCGACCTTGGTTGAGCCGGCATTCTATCAACAATGCTTTGCTGCTAAAAACAAAACTGTGGCCAAAAAAGGCATCTTAATTTCCACGCTCATCTGGTTTTGCTTTGATATCTGCACCACATTTGGGGCCATGTATGCTCGCGCTGTAATTCCTGAAGCCAACTCTGGACACTCCTACCTCATTTACGCACTACAGCTTCTTCCTGATGGATTAAGAGGATTTGCCTTGGCAGGAATTTTGGCCACCATCATTTCCACTCTTGATAGTTATCTCTTCATTGCAAGTACAACCCTCACGTATGATCTCGGCCCTAAAAAAATCCGTGGAGCTGCTTGGGCCCACCATCTTGGAGTTGCCGTCATTTCTCTCTTCACCATTTTATTGGCGACGCGGTTTGAGGGTTCTATTAAAAGTGTATGGAAAACCTTTGGAAGTTACTCGGCAAGCTGCCTACTGTTGCCTGTTTTAGTCGGATACATCACCAAAAGGAAACTACATGACTTCCAATTTATTTGTGCGGTTAGTTTAGGAATTCTCGCAGTAACCTACTGGCGTTTTACAAAGCATACTGGGATTTGGGCCGATGTTGATGAAATTTATATTGGGGTAACGGCCACATTAACTGGATTGTTTATCATTGCGCCAATTCTCATTCACTTTTTCCCTAACTCACCACTTTTGAGTGACAAAGAAAACGCATAGCACTGCGTTTCATCACTATGACATTTGGCCACTTTCTGGTGTAATATTTCACTCATAATTTACTAAAGGATCGCTTGTGGAAAAACAAGACACTGACCAAAAATACAAATTGGCGCTCGACTACCATTCAAACGGCAGACCAGGAAAAGTTGAAATTAAACCAAGTAAACCTTTTGCCACTTCTTCAGATTTAAGTCTTGCTTATACTCCGGGAGTCGCAGCTCCTTGCTTAGAAATAGCCAAAAACCCTGATGATGCTTACAAATATACTTCGAAAGGAAATCTTGTTGCCGTTATTTCCAATGGTAGTGCGGTACTGGGTCTTGGAAATATTGGCGCTCTTGCTGGAAAGCCGGTCATGGAAGGAAAGGGCATTCTCTTTAAACGTTTTGCCGATATTGATGTCTTTGATATTGAAATTAATTGTGAATCTGTTGATGAGATGGTGAATACCATTAAAGCATTAGAGCCTACTTTTGGTGGTGTAAATTTAGAAGACATTAAAGCGCCAGAATGTTTTGAAGTTGAAAAGGCCCTCATCGAGACGATGAATATTCCTGTTTTTCACGACGACCAACATGGTACCGCCATTATCGCAAGCGCTGCTTTTCTCAATGCCCTTGAAGTTACCAAGAGAAATATTAAAGACGTAAAGGTGGTTTTTTCGGGTGCAGGTGCTGCGGCGATTGCGTGTGCCAAATTATTTTTCCACCTAGGCGTCAAAAGAGAAAATCTCCTTATGTGCGATAGCCAAGGCGTCATTTACCAAGGTCGCACAAAAGGTATGAATAAATACAAACACGAATTTGCAGTAAAAACCGATCTCCGCACATTGGGTGATGCCATGAAAAATGCGGATGCCTTTGTGGGATGCTCTGCCAGAGGTCTTGTCACGCAAGAAATGGTTAAATCAATGGCCAAAGAGCCTATCATTTTTGCCATGGCCAATCCCGAACCTGAAATCTATCCCGATGAAGTTCACCAAGTGAGAACCGATGCCCTCATGGCAACCGGTCGTTCAGATTTCCCAAATCAAGTTAATAACGTTCTTGGTTTTCCTTTTATTTTTCGTGGCGCCCTCGACGTTCGCGCAACACAAATAAATATGGAGATGAAACTTGCAGCAGTCCGCGCCCTCGCTTCATTGGCCAAAGAAGAAGTTCCTGAAGAAGTTAAAATGGCCTACAACGGACAAAATTTTACTTTTGGAAAAAATTATCTCATACCAAAACCCTTCGACCGCCGCGTCCTCACTCGATTGGCGCCTGCAGTAGCAAAGGCCGCCATTGATAGCGGGGTAGCACGTTTAAGTATTAAGGATTTTTCTGAGTATGCTCAATCCCTTGAGGCGAGACTAGGTCAAGGTGGGGAATTCCTGAAGTATTTACGCGACACACTTAAGGCCCTCAACAACCAACTTGGCAGAAAAATTAAAATTGCCTTTGCTGAAGGCCAAAACAAACGGGTCCTTCAAGCCATAAAACTACTCCTCGATGAAGGGGTTCTAGAACCAATTTTACTTGGCAATAAAGACCGAATTCTTAAAGTGGCAAAAGAAACTTCTCTGGATGAAATCCAATCATGCTCCATCATTACTCCAGAGGAAGCACCCAATTATGAAAATTATTTTCGCGAATATTTAAAAATGCGCCAAAGAGATGGTGTTACTATTGCTCACGCCGTAGAACTAATGGGCCAAGAAAATTATTATGGCGCGATGATGGCACTCAAAGGTGAAGTTGATGCATTTATGAATGGCCCAACAATTAGTTACCCAGAGTGTTTTCGCCCCCTCATGAATGTCGTAGGTACCAATAATGACTCTCGCTCTTGCGGGATTTATATAATGGTTTTTCAAAATAGAATTTTATTTTTTGCCGATTGTACGGCACAAATTAATCCAAATGCAGAGGATTTATCAGAAATAGCTGCTTCAACCGCCAAGGTTTTCACCGACATTATGAAAAAAGACCCGCGGATTGCCTTCCTGAGCTTCAGTAATTTTGGCTCTAATAGCGATAATTTAAGCCGGAAAGTAAAAGATGCTGTGGCCATTACCAAGAAAAATTATCCCAAGCTGGTGTGCGACGGAGAAATGCAAGCTGACGTTGCCATCAATCGCCAAATCATGTCTAACCTGTTTGGATTTTGTGACCTAGATCGCGCCGCTGATATTTTAATTTTTCCTGACCTCAACTCCGCAAACATAGCCTATAAGCTATTGACCCAACTTTCTGATGTTCATGCCATTGGCCCCCTATTGGTTCCAATGAAAAAAACGGTCAATATTATTGCTCGTACAGCATCCGTACAAGAAATTGTTAACATGAGCATTTTAACGGCAATCATGGCACATAAAAGGATTAGTAATGAAAAAACAAATCGTACAAACTGAATTAGCTCCAAAAGCCGTGGGAACATATTCTCAAGGTGTTCGAGTCGATAATACTTTTTATTTTTCAGGGCAAGTTGGACTAGATCCTAAAACTGGTGATCTTCAGAATGGTTTTGACGCTCAATTGCAAATGGTTTTATCTAACATTGATGGCCTACTCAAATCCCAACAACTTACTCGGGACAACATTATTAAAACAACCATTTTTATGACGGATCTTTCCAATTTTGGCAAAGTTAACACCGCTTATGAGAATTTTTTTAAAGCTCCTTATCCTGCAAGATCAACAGTTCAGGTGTCAGGTCTTCCGAAAGGCGCGGTGATTGAAATTGAAGTGATTGCTTGCTTGTCCTAAAATATCTTGGCGAAGGGGAACTTCAACCCTCCTAACAGGCTTCGATTAAATGTTTGGAAAGAAATACATTTTTGAAACGAAAAGAACCGCCATCGTTCGCAGGTTGCTTAATTTTTCTTTACTGGCAATTCTTGTTACGGCCGGGTATTTAGTTTTTTGTACCTATTTGGTACTTCAAGGGGATGAGGAAACCAAGAAATCAGAGTCATCATTATTTAATCGCCCACCTGACTTAATTGTGTTTTTCACTGGTGATAAGGGGCGCATTAATTTTGCACTCGAAAAGGCACGCGAATACGGTCAATCCCATATTTTCGTAAGTGGAGTTAATGAACGGAATACAATTCACTCCCTTTTCCCGACCAACTCTTCCATTGGGGCCCTAGACTCTAATCTTTTTGACTTGGACTATGCCAGCCGCAATACATTTGAAAATGTCATCAATACTTTAAATTACATTGATAAAAATAAGGGTCTCAAGCGCGTTCTCATTATTTCCCATGATTATCATATTCCCAGAATAAAAATGGTCATGGACTACCTTGTATCGGGACAAAAATCGATCGAGGCTCCCAACTATTTTTACTGGGGAATAAAATCTGATTCATCTAATTGGAGAAACATTAAAATTATTTTTAAGGAAAGTATAAAAATATTCCGGACCATGGCCCTTTTATTATTTTGGGAAGGGAAGAATTCTTAAACACGACTTACTGTAATAACTTCCTCCATGCGCTCTATCGCACTTATAACTTTCAGCAATTCCGCGTAGTCCTTAACCTCAACTTCAAAAATAAAACTTCCTTTTCGATCAGGTAGTGACTTTGCCAAAGCACTTCGTATGTTAACGCTGATATTCGAAATCGATTTGGAAATGGTAGATAAAATTCCAGGTCGATCATGGGTAATAACACGAATGTTTACTGGGTGCTTAAAGCTAAATTCAGGATTCCACTCTACACGAACATTGCGAGATATATCTCCTTCAACACGTCCACAAGTGGCAGTGTGAACGGTTATTCCTCGTCCACGGGTAACATGTCCTGCTATAGGATCACCTGGGATAGGATTACAACAACGAGCTAATCGAACCATTAAATCATCCATGCCGTCGACTATAACAGCATTGTCTTTACTAACTCGCTTTTTAACTTCCCTTGTAACATTTTTAGAATAGTCTTCAATTTCTTTAATCTTCTCATGGACTTCAGGTGCAACAACACCGTTATCCACCAACTTCTTTAAACTTGGGATATGATCAATGATCAGTTGCGGTTTAATTTTTCCATTTCCAACTTGGACTAGCATTTCATCTTCACTAATTATTCCAAGCTCTTTCACGACCGCATCAAACTCATTTGTCTTTTTAAGGGATTTAATTGAAGTGCTAAATACTTTGAAGGCCTTCTCCAAAATTTCAGTGCCAAGAATTTTAGCATTATCACGTTCAACTTTTAGCAGATATTGCTTAATTTTAGATTTAGCGCGACTAGATTTAACAATATTTAACCAGTCTTTTGAAGGCCCCTGAGTTTTACTTGTTAAAATTTCAACTGTATCACCTGATTTCAATACGTGCCGAAGAGGAACAATTTTTCCATTAATTTTTGCACCAATACAGTGATGCCCTACTTCAGTGTGGACAGCATAAGCAAAATCAAGTGGAGTCGCACCGTGCTTCAATTCCCGCACATCACCTTGTGGCGTAAACACAAAAATTCCGCCAATATCGAGATCATTTTTGACGACGTCAATGATCTCACTATTTCCCATATTTTGATTATATTCGAGGAGTTCTTGCACCCAATCCAATTTATTTTTGCCTTGGCCAATCCCATCTTTATATTTCCAGTGTGCTGCCACACCAGTCTCGGCCACGTCATCCATTTCATGAGTACGAATTTGAATTTCTATTCGCTCGGCACGAGGCCCCACGACGGTTGTATGCAGAGATTGGTAGTTATTGACTTTAGGAATGGCAATATAGTCTTTAAATCGACCAGGAATTGGAGTCCAGCTTGAGTGAATGACTCCCAGAACTTTATAACATTCTGTGATGTTATTAACCATGACTCTAAATGCCAATATATCTTGTATTTGCTCAAAATCGACACCACGACTCATCATTTTTTTGTAAATGGAGTAAAAGTGTTTAGGCCGACCTTTGACTTCAGCTTGCACATCGTATTCGCTCAATTTTTCCTGAATGACTTCAACCACCTCATTGATATAGCGCTCCCGTTCAGATTTTTTCATCGCCACTTTTTCAGCTAAGCGATAATAAATATCCGGGTGAAGAAATCTTAAACAAAGGTCTTCTAATTCGGCTTTGAGGGAGTGAATACCTAATCGATTCGCAAGTGGAACATAAATGTCGAGCGTCTCCTGGGCGATTTCCTTTTGCTTAGTATCGCTAATGTACTGCAGAGTTCGCATGTTGTGCATACGATCTGAGAGCTTAACAATAATAACTCGGATATCTTTCGCCATGGCAACAACCATTTTACGAAAATTTTCTGCTTGCGATTCTTGCTTAGTTTTAAATTTAATTTTGGAAATTTTTGTCAATCCGACAACGATTTGGGCAATAGCATTCCCAAAATTTTGCTCAATTTGCTCAGGCGTTACGTTACAATCTTCAACCACGTCGTGAAGAAGTCCAGCGATAATGCTGTCCATATCCATTCTAAGTTTGACCAAGGTAGAAGCAACATTGAGTGGGTGAATAATGTAATCTTCACCACTACTTCTTTTTTGACCGCTATGGGACTTCTCTGCGAACTCAAAGGCTTTATCAAGAAGAGGCATATTCCCTTCTGGTTGATAAGCCAACACACGCCGTTTTAATTCGGCATAATCTAAATCTCGCTCGTGGCCAAAATCCAACTGGGTGTACAAGTTATTCCCCTAATATCTTTTTTATAATGCTCGATAGCTGATCGTAAGCCCTTTCAATATCATCATTTAAAATGTGATGATCGTAGTCATGCATGCGTGCCAATTCTTTACTGGCGTTTGAGAGCCGTGTTCTAATTGCATCTTCCGTCTCAGTTTGGCGATTGCGCAGGCGTTTTTCTAGCTCTTCAAGCGAAGGCGGAGCAATAAAAATTACTTCAGCTATTTCTTTAAAATAGTTTTTAAAAAAATCCGCTCCCTGAACATCCAGGTCAAAAATAAGAGGGAATCCCTGATCCAAGTGAGTCTCTACAAATTTCTTAGAAGTTCCCTTATAGTCACCATGTACTAAAGCCCACTCTAGAAACTCGCCTTCCTCTCTCATCTTTTGAAAATCGTCATGACCTATAAAAAAATAATGTTTCCCGTGTTGCTCGCCAGGACGTTTTCCGCGAGTGGTGTAAGAGACTGATTCCCGCAATTCAGGGAAAGCTGATTTTAATCTCGTGAGTAGGGTTGATTTTCCTGCACCTGATGGAGCAACAATAATTATTATCTTCCCTTTTTTATTTTTATGATGGCCCTTCTTACTCAATGTTTAGTCCTTGTTCTCTAATTTTTTCCAATTGGCCTTTCATTCCCACGACGGCGTCTGTTACTAATAAATCATTGGCTTTTGAACCGATCGTGTTGGTTTCCCGATTTAGCTCTTGGACAATGAAATCAATTTGCCTTCCCGCCTCATCGCCCTTTTTTAAAATCCCTTCTAATTTCCCAAGATGCGCATGAATGCGTGTTATTTCTTCTGAGATATCAAGTTTTTCCAAGTAATAAATTACTTCTTGTAAAAATCTAGGCTCATCTAAATTTCCCAAGTCCTTTTGAAATTCTTTAAAACGAAGTCGCAAGCGTTCTTCAACTTTGGGCCGGTGATCTTTAGCTTGGGCCTCTATTGTTTTGAAGGAATTTTTGTATTGCCCAATGTGCTCTCCTAGGGCCAGGACTAATTTGCTGCCTTCTTTGCTTCGAGCATCTAATAAGTTTTTGGTAGCTTCAAAAAAGGCCTGTTTCAGGAATGTGGTTTGCTCAATTAATTCATTCTCATTGGATTCATGATGAAATTCAGGTCTAAGAACATCGCTTAATCTTAATTCAAAATTTATCCCCATTCCCTTGGCGGTATCGCGGGCCAACCCAATCCAAGAGTGGAGCTTATTTTTATCGATATTAAGTTCTTGATTACTACTTCCTTGCGCAATTTCCTTTATGGTGGCCCAAATATCAAAACTGCCGCGTTTGAAGTAGGTAAAAAGATGATCTCTGAATTCCATTTCAAGAACATTGTGTTGCGAGGGCAAGCGAAAACGCGCCTCTTTGTAGCGATGATTGACGCATTTAATTTCAACCACTGCTACCAACCCATTTTTTTGAATTTCACCACGGCCAAAGCCAGTCATCGATTGGATTCCTTGCGGAATATTTCGCGACGTATTTCCACTTGCTTCAACTTGAGACTTCTTGTCCTTGGACATTGATTTTCCTTCGAGGTCTTAGATTATTCCAACTTTAAATTTATTCCCAAAATTAATTTTAATTTTTAAGTCCCGTTAAGGTTTTATTCCCCATGGCCCTAAATTTTTTAAAACGTGTTTGGGTTAGTTCTTCTTTTTTCATTTTCAGCAATTGCTCAAGCTCTTGCTTTATATGTGCACCCACTTTTTCAACTGCAACTTTCGCTTCCCTATGTGCGCCGCCTGGTGGCTCAATGATAATCCCATCAATAACTTCCAATTCAAGTGCTTTATTTGGCGTCAGCTGCAAAGAATTGGCCGCTTTGTCTGCCATTCTTGGATCAGACCAGAGAATAGAGGCACAACTTTCAGGGGAAATTACCGAATAAACGGAATATTCCATCATTAGCACGCGGTCACCCACGGCCAAGGCCAACGCTCCACCTGATCCACCTTCTCCAATAATAACAGAAATGAGAGGGACAGTGAGGTTGAACATTTTTTCCAAATTTTCGGCAATGGCATTTGCTTGACCTCGTTCCTCAGCCTCAATGCCTGGAAAAGCTCCTGGGGTATCTACAAAAGTTATTATTGGCAGGGAAAAGCGCTCGGCCAATTCCATGAGGCGAAGGGCCTTTCGGTAACCTTCGGGTCTGGGCATACCAAAATTATGCACGATTTTATCTTTTGTTTTACGACCCTTCTCAATCCCAATGGCAACAACTGGATGGCCATAAAAATGCCCGACACCCCCGATCACGCTTTTATCTTCAGCAAAACGTCTGTCGCCAGAAAGAGATTTAAAATCTGGAATCAGTTGTTCAATATAGTCGACACAGTGGGGTCTGCTTGGATGACGCGACAGCTGAACTCGCTCCCAAGCACCCAGCTTTGGATAAATTTCTTTGATCAGTCGATCAATTTCTTTTTCCAATAAAATAATTTCTCGATCAAGTGGTGACTTAGTACTTTCTAAAGCTGCTCCCTCTTGATCTGGTTCAGACTGCTTCGAACGCAGTTCTTTTATTTTTATTTCCAATTCTAGAATGGGGCGCTCAAATTCAAGACCACCGACAAATTCATTGCCCATGTAGACCTCTAAAGAGAATAATTTTTGATACTTAGCAAAGTTTTCCAAAGTACGCTAGGTGCAGCGTAAAATGCTTTTGCGGCGAGTTAAGCTTAGGGAATTAGTCGTTCGTCCAACCTTGGACTTTTCCACTCTCAAAAAAGATGCGTTTTACTGTTCCATTGTCAAAAAATGTCCAACGCTCATTACCTTCTCTTGGGTTACCTGCGATTTCAACGCGATCTGGACGCCCCCAACGATCGACGACCTGATCTTTTTCCATGCCTAAATAAATTTCACGCGAGGTCCTCTGATAGTGGCGAATATAATTTAAGGCCCCGACATTTGGTCGAACTGGACCACCATAGGGAGCCTGAATCCCCAAGGTATCCAGGTAAGTTCTTCGTTCACTTGGATTCAATCGCAAATAGTAGGAACGCTCTGAATCAGAAGAAAAATTTGAACGCAGTTTTTCCCATGAGCTAAATTCTTCTGGCGACATATTATCTTCAAGCCTTGCCATCTCATCTTTTAAAGATTGCCTTTCTTGGTATTCTTCGCGCTCCACTTTACTCGCAGGAGTGCGACGAACACGCTCTTCTTCATCGTAATAAACTTTGCCAGTATCTCCCTGGGCAACAGGAAAATCCTTACCTGGATTGAAAAGGCCTTCTTCCTCTTCCATTTGATCAGCAAATGTTCTTGGTTCCAACAACGCCGCACAGCTCACCAAATGGGCCAACACCAAACAAGTTCCGACTAAAAGAGACAACTTTTTTAATTCATTCTTTCCCATTGGGGCCTCACGAAATTCTGATGGGTCTTTAAGTAGACCTTGGTCCTTTTCGCCTCTAAAAATAAAGGGTTAAAGGAAAGCAAAATTTGTTTTTTGCAAGGGAAAATTCTGCCGCCAGATCCCCGACCTTTCCCTTCAAATGCTCTCGCAATTTTTTAGATTTCCAGCTCTTAACCGATAAGATTTTGAGGTTTAATAAAGTGAACTTTATTAACAAAATTGAAGATATTATTAATCGCTTCCTAATGTTCTTAGGGCAGCTGCCACTATTGCTTTATAACAAGTACACACCAGAAGCCAAAAAAGAAAAAGTTTCAAAATTTTTCGGCTCAATAAAAGAGAAACCAGCAAAACTGAAAGCTTTTTTCCTCGGCCTTGTGAAGGATTGGAGAGGGACATTACAAAAAATAATTGCCTTCTTCGCACATATCTCTCATGAATTACAACCGAGATTAAAGAAGATTCAGGATGCAACGAAGAAGATTAACCAGAGCCATTTTAAACCTACCGAAATTGCTAAAAAATCCGTAGAAGTATTTCATAATTTTAGTCAAAAGCTAGATGCATGGGTGAAAAATGCTAAACCTGAAACCATTTTGGCATTTTTTGTCACTCTTACAATCGGTCTTTTGGCCATGGCCAGCGTATTTAAATCGGCGCGAAGAATGGTGTTAAAGCAAATGCCAGTTGAAGAAGTCCAAGTCGACCCTTCAACACAAGTTAAAAGAAGACCGGCCTACCATCAATTAGAAAAAAGGTTAGTTTGGGTTGCCAATGTAAATGTGCCTTTTTCTTTTGAAAATGGCGTTGTCGACAAAGAAGCCGAGGGCGTAAAAAGCCTGATCATTGATATTTATGTTGAAACATCCAATAGATATTTAGCTATTTATCTGATGGAAAATGAACATATCTTAAAAGATTTTCTCAATAAGAATTTTCAACCAATGATACCGACTTTCCCTCTCACTGAGGAAGGCAAAGCAGTTATTCGTGAACATCTCATAAATATCCTCAATAAATTGCTACAAGATAAAAAGGCCAAAGGCGAAATCAAGAACGTTTTTATTATAAATATCACAGTCAGCTAAGTTTAATTTCAGTTAGCCAACTCAAGTCTATTCAAAAATTTTATTAGGGTTTTAGGCGTAATTTTTAAAACATCACAAGTATGCTGAATCGAGCGATCGAAATGCTCAAAAGCCTTTTTGGCATAAAGAATTTTACAACTCTCCAATGTTGGCCAGGATTCATCAAAATGACCCTTGCCTAAGATGTCACGGGATTGGGCTTTCTCAATTTTAAAAGCATCGAATTTTTCATTTCCTGCAATGAGTTTTTCATCTTCGCCGCAATAGGAAATATAATTAGAATTTGCAGTGAGGACGACCTTCTTCTTTAAATGACCTAATAATTGGCGATAATTCCCAGGCCATTTCAAGCTCTTATAAATGCTTAAAAGCTTTGGATCTATTAAAATATTTCTTCGCCGAGAGTAATAATTAACTAATTCTTCTATTTTGACGCCATTTTCTACCAGTTGAGGCAAATGGATAATTGAACTCGATGAGATCCTAAAATAAAAATCCTTTCTCATTCGTTTCTCTTTCACTTCCTCTAATAGATTTTTACCGGAAGCAAAAATTATTCTTGTATTTACTTTTTTACAAAGATTTGACCCCACCGGTCTAATTTCCATCGAATCTAAGAAAAGCAGAAGTTTTGTTTGAATTGATTTTGAAACTGAGTCAATTTCATCTAAAAATAACGTCCCACCATCAGCTTCTTCAAGCGCTCCAATTTTTTCGGCCATCGCTCCTGTGAAAGCCCCTTTAATATGCCCAAACAACTCGGACTCCAGAATTCCCTCTGAAAATGAAGCTAAATTCAATTGAACAAATTTACCACGACGTTGTCCCATTTCATGGTAATGCTTCGCGAGTGTCGATTTACCAGTTCCGGTTTCTCCTATCAGTAGAATACTGAGATCTGATTTTGCCAAATTTTTGTCTAATAATTTTTCATTATAAAAACTCTGCAAAATAAAATTGCTCTCACTCTCCTTCTCATCTAATAAGAACTCTTGATTGCCAGTAACATCAGAATTATTTAACTTCCACTTAAATTCAACTTGATTATGCCCGAGGGTCAAAAGCTGGCCGACCTCTAGATAAGATTCCGAAACATAAAATTGATTTAATTTAAATGGCCCTAAATTCTTGGCCTTAAATAAAAATAACCCCAAATCTTCTTTGGTAGGAATCCATCGCATTTCAAATTCTAATTCCTGACCATCTACACTTGGCAAATTAATATAAATATTTTCAAATATTTCAACTTGTTGATACTTTTTAGAAACTCTAAAAATATACTTGGTCCGATTAATTGTTAGAACCTTAGTCCTGCCAATGGCGGGTTTTATAACAATTTCATCACCCATTCTTAAACATTTTTCCCCAATTCTCTCTCCAATACTAATCATTAATTCCTGCTGCATAACTTTAGCATCAAAGGAAATATCCCTTTCACCGTCAGGATATCTCATACCCGAGCTATCCTCATTCTCATCATTAGTAGGATGAACTTTCCATTTACTTGCGCGAATGAGTTCATCCGAAGAATAAATTATAGGTTGGTCTATGTTATCCTGTTTCATACAAGCTCCTCTCCTAACGTTCCGTTTTGATTTAGCGTCAGACAGCTTACTAGCACATTGGTGGATTCCTGCTAGGCAAATGACTCTGAGTCTGTTATTTACTTCCTAAATGAAAAAGAAAGAAAATCCACCACTTCCGTTTATTAATGGCCAATTTTTAATGGCCATTAGCACTGTTGAACAATTGGAAGTATGGCTTAGGCAGCAATTTTTACCATCAAAGAGCAACCCCGAACTCACTGTCCCTCCCATTGGAGTCGTGGTGGCCGGTCGCTCTAATGTGGGTAAAAGTAGTCTCATCAATGCATTTTTCAATCAAAAATTGGCCCGCTCCAGTAAAACTCCCGGACGCACTCGCGAGGTTCTCATTTTTCAATTTGAACTTCCCCATGCAAAGACCCAAGGAAACGCAACCACTCCAAGTCTTCCTGAAAAACAAAAATATTTTCTCATTGATTTACCTGGCTACGGTCACGCAGAAGTTTCGCGTGAAGAAAGTGATAAATGGCAAGTTCTTCTTAGCCATTTTTTCTCCACGATCCCAGAAACATTTTTAATTCTTTGTATACAAGATGCCAGACATCCAATGCAGGATACTGACCGGCAATTCATGCATTTTTTGAAGCCACGATTTAAGGCCGCAGGCTCAGGAGATGGATTAGAAGGTCATATGATCTTTAACAAGATTGATAAGTTAAAACTACAAAGTGAGCGCGCGCGACTTAAAAACTTTTTACCTGATATTTTGAAGGAAGCAAAAATTTTTAAACAGGTCTATTTAGTTTCCGCTGAGTCAAAACAAGGCCTGGGCGAACTACAAAATGGCGTTAGCAACTTTTTACAAAAAAGACTGCTCCCCTTTTTAAATACTAAAGAATAAATTGAATTCAGAATTATTCCCGATTGGTGCTGGAATTCCCCGGAGCTTTTTTCGTGCCCGCAACTTCTGGGCCTGCTGCAAATTTAATTTTTTGAACTTCGCGCTCGATCATTTCTAAATCTTCATGGCACGCTTTGACTTCCTTAAATAGCTCCATCACTCTTGGTGTACGCAATAAATCTTTAACCTGATTTATAACTAATTCCCTTTGTGCTGCAGCTTCTTCAATGGAAACTCCATCGCTCTGTAAGCTATCTGTCTTTTGATTGTTATCAACTTGCCCAATGGCCTCATAAAGTAATCGACCCAATTCTTCATAGGCTTCATGGAGATTCGTTGTCGTCCGAGAAGCGGAAAGCATTTTCTTTCCGATATTCGTAGTTTTGCGAAGCTCCTCATGGCATACAGCAAGGATTTCCTGCACACGAATTTTCCATTCATTTTTTTCCATAATTATCATCCACAATCTTTATCGGTGATCCCAGCTATTCGAGGGTACCTATGCCGAGTAAACTACTCGGTTTTTCTTCAATTCAACCTTAAAAAACCTTCTTTATTTTAAACGCGAAGGGCATTATTGTTAAGACTCGGTAATTAACTCATCCCAGCTTAACTTTTCAAGGGGTTAGATACAATATCCCACTGAATTTAAGGCCCTTAGAACATGAGCTAATGCCCTGAAATCACAAGGTAAAACGGAGATCCTCACCATAAAGGTTTAGAGCATGAATTTCAAAGGGTTTAAAAAATTGACCCAAAATTTTACTCTCCCACTGCCAAAAACATTGGGCAAAATGGAATTGGATTCAATTTTTGCCCAATTAGAAAAAAGGCATCCTAAAGGGGAAGATCCCTGGGGACTAAATTTAAGTAAATCGCGCGAGTCAGTTAGATTGACCTACCCATTCTATAAACACTACTTTCAAGTGCGCGTGATCGGTGCAGAAAAAGTTCAAGATGTGCCCTATATGGTTGTAAGTAATCACTCGGGGCAAATTGCAATCGACGGCATGCTCATCACAGGTGCTTTTATTTTAGACGTTAATCCGCCACGCATCCTCCGAAGCATGGTTGAAAGGTTTGTCAGTTCCATTCCATTTTTTGGCGCGTTCGCTGCTGCCAATGGTGCCGTACTTGGTGATCGCAGTAATTGCGAACACCTACTACGAAAAGGAGAATCCATTTTAGTTTTCCCAGAAGGCGTCAGAGGTGTTTCAAAAAGTACCAACGAGTATTATCAACTCCAATATTTTACTCAGGGATTTTTTCGCCAGTGCCTTAGAAGCGGCACCGACATTTTACCCATCGCGGTTATTGGTGCAGAGGAATTCTATCCCTTCGTTTATCAAGCGAGAGGTTTGGCCAAAAAATTAGGATTGCCTGCACTTCCTCTTAATCCATTTTTTCTTTTAGGATTACTGGGCGCGATCCCCCTCCCTTCCCCTGTGGATGTCGTCATTGGCGACCCTTATCCCATACCAAAAGATTTATCACCCGATGCCCCTGATAAAATTATTAATGACCATGTTCTTAAAATTGAAACCGTTATTAAAAAGCTTATCGCCGACGGCCGAGAAAAGCGCCGCCGTTTTTGGGGATCCCATCTCCTACCTTCGGCCAAGGAAACCCATGGCCCTTACTGATATAAATTCCATTTTAATTATTGGGATGGCCGGTGGTCTGGCAAAAATTACTGCCGGACTGCTTTTGAAAGAATATCCCAATGCTACAATTACCGGCGTTGACTCACGAGAAACAGATCAGTTTTTAAAGGACTCTCGTATCAAATATCAGCGGATGAAATACACCCGCAGTAATTATGAAAAATTATTTCGCAATAACCGTTTTGATGCCGTTTTACATTTAGGACGGATGAGCCATTCGGGTTCAAACCCACGCGCCCACCTAGCAGAGCGACTCGACCTCAATGTCATGGGAACTAATCGCGTATTAGAACTTTCCCTTCATTTTGAAGTTAAAAAAGTTATTATCATGAGTACCTACCACGTCTACGGTGCTTTTTCTGACAACTCGACTTTCATCAAAGAGGATGCGCTTCTTCGTGCCTCTCTTCACTATCCAGATTTAAGAGATGTGGTTGAAATGGATCAATTGGCCAGCAACTGGATGTGGAAATATCAACATCAGATAGAAACTTTGGTTCTAAGACCTTGTTCTGTAATTGGGCCACAGATTAGAAACACCATGACCCAATATTTAACTGCACCCTATATGCCCGTTCCCATGGATTTCAATCCGATGGTACAGTTTATCCATGAATTTGATATGGCCTCGGTCATTGTTCATTCACTCAAATACGTTCCAACCGGAATTTATAACGTTGCTACTGATCAATGTATGTCTATAGGAGAAGCGAAGAGAACAATCGGCGTCGCTTCTATTCCAATTCCGGTCTTCTTGCTTGAACAAGCGGCCAAACTTATCAACCGCACCTTTTGGTCAGTACCCGAATATCTTATTGATTATTTAAAATACCCCTGCATTATTTCCAATGAAGAATTAAAAAAACATCTTCCCGCCAATTTCTTTAAATTTTCTATTGAAGAGGGATTGGCCTTGATAAAACAGACCTAAGAGGCCTACCGGGAGCGGCGCAGCACCGCTGGGAAGCCGTCCCATCCCCTCAAACAAATTGACGAAGGGCCCTTGGCCGACTAGTATCGCCCGACATGCCTCGGTGATGGATTAGTCAACGTTGCAGTTCAAAAATTCTTTAAATTGGCTTCCTGGCGGAATGGTAGACGCAGTGGATTCAAAATCCACCGCTCGCAAGGGTGTCCGAGTTCGAGTCTCGGGGGAGCCACCAACCTTAATTCACTTATTTTTTTCCAATATTTTTTTAAAGTTTTGAAACAAAATTTTATTATCGACCAAAAAGTGAGATTCACATTCACTTTTAATTTCATTGCTATTTAAAAAGAAAACCATCCTCGCGCCCTTTTGCAACTGAGGTGGACATGGAGACTGCTTAACTTTGACAGTAGAAAACGACTGGCCCTTATAAATTTTAGGATTTACGAGGGCCACATCATCCTGCTCTATAGAAGCAATCGTCGCTTCAAAAACATGAGCACTTACCCTTAGTGACAGTTCCATCGACACACGCTCACAGGTGCAAACAGCATAGGCTTGGCTTCCATTAACTAGAATTAGGCCTGTGAGTAATCTAAACAAGAATTTTACTACCAAGTTTTTCCTCTCTTTCATGGAAGTCTCCTTATTAGAAAAGTCTACCATGTCTAAAGATCGGTTCAACTTCTTCGAAATGCCCTGGTTTAATTTGTCTTTTCAACTTAGGCTTAACTAAAAAGAGCAACATAACATTCCAAAAGAACCCGAACGCTAAGTTAAACCAAACATCAATTTGATGCCCAATCGCCAATAAATGTCCATTCAGGACCCTTGGCCAAGGCCAATTTCTCAATCTCTCATTTTTTAAAAAAATCTTTTCCATATAATCCTCATTTAATTTTTGTAATTACATTCACCCAAACACAAAACTGTCCAATAGCTTAAGGAGTTGCCCTTCAGCAAAATTTAGGTCCCTGTTTGGAAAATATTAGTTATTAAGCTCTCGTAAAAAATTCCGCGCCCTTAAATTAAACCTTCAAGTCACGTTTAAGGTGCTAAATTTCAGTGGTATCTAATAAAGTTAGTGCCGTTCTCGTATAGGAGACTGTACTCCGCCCTCACAATATCGGGTGGAATCCAGGTCAAAAGACAGAGTGGAGGCAATAGTAACCACTGACGTGCTTTGTGCAATCTTCATCATCATTTGGTTATTCATTGTCTACCTCCTCGTTGGTGTGACATTTTCTCATAATACTTTTATTTGCTGCAAAGTCAACGCGAAACATTCCTGCCTCGCTATTATCAAATCTAATGACCTACTCTTAGCGATGTTAATATATAGAAAGTGCTTCCTCTAAAAAGTGCCAACTTCAGCTCCTATTCTGTACAATATTTAAACAGTAAAAAAAGACCTGATTAAAATTTGGTCATTAACCTCACTTAAGATTCTATTTTCTCATAAGTCTGTAGTAAAATTATTGAGTTTAGTTGAACTAGTTTAACCTAAAAGCTTAAAATATTAGGGTGCTCAAAAAAGTATTTTAATTTCAAGGTACAGAGGAATTCCCTATGGCAAAGTTTACCATTCAAGTAGATAAAGATTTAAGTGACATCATGCCGGGTTTTTTAAATAATCGTGCCAAAGATATTGGAACAATCAATGCCAACATTCAAAGTGGAGACTTCAAATCAATTGAAGTTATCGGACATAAATTGGCAGGCAATGCCGGGGGAT
>Ga0172376_10000220_pt1 | contig 73122 bp, 59 predicted proteins | sample Lak35m_FD_121114 | JGI IMG/M metagenome (GOLD analysis project Ga0172376, IMG submission 121114) | Freshwater microbial communities from Kabuno Bay, South-Kivu, Congo - kab_092012_35m | ecosystem: Environmental > Aquatic > Freshwater > Lake | place: Democratic Republic of the Congo: South-Kivu... | reverse complement strand
GTCCAAACAAAACGCTACTCAAGCCACCACTGGTTGCTAAACTTACAGAAAACGAACGAAGGAGCATCGAAAAAATCCGAATGCAAATTAACAGCTAAAAATCCTTCACGGCGTTGGGACAGACCCCGATTCCCAACTCGATTTTTAAAGCCAAGTGCGCGGGGTCTGTCCCCGCTTTTTTGGGGAGTTGGTAGTTAGCTTTTCTGGGAAAATCGCTGACGTTGGGCTTCGTATAAAAGAATTGCCCCTGTTGTCGCGACGTTGAAAGATTCGACTCCAACAGCCATGGGTATGCCGCAAACCCTTTCTGCCACCTTCTTGATCTCAGGACTAACCCCTCGCCCCTCCGAACCCAATACAAACACCGTTGGTTTTCTCAAGTCCATATCAGCAATCGATTCTCCACCCATGTCCGCTACGAGCACCTGCACTCCAATTCGGATTGCATGTTTGGCTAAATCTTTAATAGAGGTCACCCTAGGTGGTCTCCTAAACCATTGTCCTGCCGTGCTACGAAGGAACTTCGGATGTACCGGACTTACCGAATCAGGACTTAAATACAACCGATTCCCCCCTAAGCCAACCAAGGTTCGTAGCAGGGCGCCCGCATTGCCTGGATCCTGGATTCCATCACCAGCCAAAACTAAACTCCAATCGCTTATGTCACTAGACAATTCATCGGATTGTCCAGTTTGGTTTACTCCCATCAAACTTCCTATCCCTACCACACCATCAGGATTATCCGTTGTTACTGCTTGACGAATCCAACTAGGATCTACCACGTACTTGTCGGTGTCTCGTGAGGTTCTGTGAATCAACGAGAGGTTCTCTTGAGCCCACCTGTCTGTGTAATAAATACTACATAGGGGCCAAGCCGTCGCTACGGCCTCTTCTAATAAATGCGTCCCTTCGATCAAAAACTCTTTCCGGCCAGATTCAACTCTTTGAAGTCGCTTGAGTCTCTTTAACTCGGGATTGTTTAGGCTCTGGATACGTTGAACCGCTTTCATGAGATTTCAAGTCCTACTCCATCGACTCATAAGTCTTAGGCCTTGATCCCTAATAGAAACTCCGCATTGTTGCGAGTCTTTTGCAGCCGATTGACAAGCTGCTCCATGGCGTCAGACGAACTTAATCCAGCCAGCGCTTTTCGCATGATAACAATCTTTTGATGCTCCACTGGATCGAGCAATGATTCTTCGCGACGTGTACCACTTTGGTAGATATCAATCGCCGGCCAAATCCTTCGATCCACAAGTGCTCTATCGAGCACAATCTCCATATTCCCTGTTCCTTTGAATTCCTCAAAGATCACTTCGTCCATTCTACTCCCAGTTCCCACCAGAGCCGTCGCGATTATCGTCAACGAGCCCCCTTCCTCAACTTTCCGAGCCGCCCCAAAAAAGGCCTTGGGCTTTTGCATGGCATTTGCATCTAACCCCCCCGTAAGGGTCTTGCCCGATTGTATGCACTCACCATTCCATGCTCTTGCTAATCGGGTTATCGAGTCTAAAAAAACTACCACATCTACCCCGTCTTCGACCAATCGCTTGGCTTTCTCAAGCACCATCTGACTAACTTGAATGTGCCTAGAGGCCGATTCGTCAAACGTGCTACTGATGACTTCGCACTTGGGTCCTCGTACCTCGCGCTGCATGTCTGTTACCTCCTCAGGTCGTTCGTCGATGAGAAGCATCATGACGTAGGCATTGGGGTAATTCGCCAGTACCGATCTTGCCATCTTCTGCATCAAAATCGTTTTTCCGGCACGAGGTGGCGACACGATCAATCCGCGTTGACCAAACCCCAGAGGGGTGACCAAATCAACAACTCTGGTCGCTATCTCCGAAGCTTGGGTCTCCAAGATGATTCGCTGTTTCGGATGCAGAGGTGTAAGCAAATCAAACGACTTGCGAGATCGCACCTCGTTGGGATTCCGATGATTGATCGCTTCGACCCGCAAAAGCGCGAAATACCGTTCGTTCTCCTTGGGAGGGCGAATCTGCCCCGAAATCGTCATGCCATTGGTCAGTCCAAAACGACGTATTTGGGATGGCGAAACATAAATATCGTCGGGACATGCAACATAATGATGAGCAGCCGACCTTAGAAACCCAAAGCCGTCTGCAAGTATCTCTAGCGTTCCCTCTCCTATCATGATTCCAGATGACTGCATCCGAGCCCTAAGGACTTGGTAAATCAACTCCGGTCGCGTCAAGGATTCCCATCCAAGAATTCCTTCAAGCTTGGCGAGCCCCTCGAGTTCTTCCTGAGACATACTCTGAAGTGTCGCAAAGTCCAACACCGGCCGAAGCGTCAGTGGCTTGACGATACCACTGCGCTCCCGAAGGATCTCCTCAGCAATCGAGAGTACCTCGTTTATGTTGCGATTGGGTCGCGATCGACCGCGGTCTTGGTCAGTCATTTGTTTTGGCAAACTCGATCACTCAGAACCGCCTGTGTCGACCCAGCAACGACTGCGGATTTGACAATAAACAGGCCGGCTAAATCTTCCAGTCAGCCCACAAAACGTGGGTTTAGACAAGCGAAATCGAGTTCGGGTTGTTGGTGGGATGTTCGAGGAGAATGGGTGGACAGATCCACGTCAAACCATTATAGACGCCAAGCTTGTGTGAGTACAATGGAAACAGATTTTGAGCATTGGCTTGCCAGAATTTCAGGTTTTTAACCCTCCGCTAAGGCAGCCCCAAAGGAAGAACCTCGCTCCTTAACGATCATCTATTTCCACCAAAAATACACCTCTGATGTAAGACAGATCGACCTGAACTCGCTTGGTTCTCCAAAGCGACCTTTGGCAAAACGCCAAAACCGTGTACCCTTGTTCCAATCCCCTCGATCGCTCTATCCGCTTCCCCTTAAGCCTCAAACCGCATGAAAAAGTTCCTAGGATCCCTCGCGGTGCTTCTTGGCGTTGCTGCCTTGGCCCTTGGCATCTACCTGCTGAAATTCCGTGTGCTCTCAGCGGCCGCACCGGTTCAAGAAGCCGACCCGACACCCGTGGTTTTCTCAACTCCTCAATCGACTCAATTGCGATCTAGCACGACCGTCATAGGCACAGTCGTGGCCCCGCGGTCGATCCAGCTGAGAACCGAAACCGTCGGCACTGTCAAAGCGATCCATTTCCAGTCCGGCGATTTGGTCCAACCAGGACAAGTTCTAGTTGAACTCGATACCAGTGTCGAAGAAGCAATGCTCGCAAGCGCAAAAGCGTCACAACGCATCGCCGAATCCACTTTTGTCCGAATCAAGAAAGCCATGGAGGTCCAAGCCTTGAGCGAATTGGATCTGGACCAGACCCAAGCTCAACTGGCACAGGCTCAAGCCGAAGTCGCCAGAATCCAAGCCGTCATTCGCCGAAAGATTCTTGTGGCTCCATTTCAAGCCCGAGCCGGTGTCTTTGACATTCAACCCGGACAGTATCTACCAGAAGGTTCCCAGATAACGATGCTTCAAGGAGTCGATCAGTTCGTTTTCGTCGACTTCATGATGCCTCAACATGTGGCTGACTATTTGCAAGTGGGGGATCATGTGGCATTGGAGCACCTCGGAAAGAAACTCCAGGCCCAAGTCGTCGCGGTGGACTCTCAAGCCGATCGTGTTACTCGATCTCTTGCAGCTAGAGCCAAGGTGCTCTCTCCTCCGGCAACCCTTCAAATCAATGACTCTGTCAAAGTGGTCGCCGAGTACGGAGACTCGCAGCCTACCCTGCTGATTCCTTCTTCAGCCCTACGCACCAATCCCACAGGTGCTTTTTGCTTCGTCGCTCAAATCGATCCTAGTGATACATCAAAGTGGATCGCTAAACGCCGCGAAGTAATCGTCGGTGCGACCCTAGGAAATGATGTATCGATACGCCAGGGACTCGATCCCAAGGAACAAATCATCGCTGACGGCTCATTCAAAATCTACGACGGCACCTGGGTGGTTCCATCGGATCTGACCAAAGCAACCCCTTAACACCTACCAGGCTTCCCTCTTTGCGATGAAATCGATCACCGACATTTTTATCAGGTATCCAGTCCTTGCGATCGTTGTGAACCTGATGATTGTTCTCTTGGGTGTGCGGTCCGCGCAGTCATTGCCGGTCCAGCAATTCCCAAAGCTCGAGAGCACTTCGATCGTTATCACGACCATCTACATAGGAGCCAGCGCAGAAACAATCCGTGGTTTTCTAACAACTCCCATCGAGAAAGCCGTTTCGTCGATCGGAGGTGTTGATTACATCGAGTCCAAAAGCGTGGCCGGATCGAGCCAAATCACGATTCGACTAAAGCTCAATCACAACGCGACTCAAGCTCTCGCGGAGGTAAACACTCGTTTGCAACAAGTGCGCCGTGAATTGCCTGCAGAGGCCGAACCAAGCGTCGTTGAGATCCAACGCGCCGATCGTCCTTACGCCTCCTTCTATCTGAGTTTCACTTCGAACCAGTGGGATATTCCACAGCTTACCGATTACCTAACACGAACCATTCAGCCGCAATTAACCACCATTTCCGGAGTCCAACGCGTAGGGGTCGAAGGGGGACGCACACCCGCGATGCGGATCTGGATTTCACCAAATAAATTGTCTGAACTAAACTTGACCCCAGGTGATGTTTACGGAGCCTTGAGACGGAACAATTATTTGGCCGCAATTGGGCGAGTCAAAAACGATTCGGTTCAAGTCGACTTACTTACCGACACCGACTTGAAAACCGCAGATGAATTTCGAGACTTGATCGTCTCCCAAAAAGATGGAGCCGTCATACGCCTGGGGGATATCGCTACCGTCGAATTCGGTTCGGAAGAAGCTGGCATGGTAGCGATGTACCGAGGGAAAGAAGCCGTGTATGTTTCCGTTTGGCCTTTGCCAGGTACCAATGAAATCGAGGTCGCTAATCGACTCAACGACGCGATGGCGAAACTTAAGCCAAATCTACCAGGCCACATGGAAATGAATCTGGCTTATGACGCCACTCGCTTCATGCGCGATGCCCTTTCGGAAATCTCAAAAACACTCATGGAGACGATCGCCATCGTCGGATTGGTGGTCTTTCTGTTCATGGGTTCGATCCGCACCGCTATCGTTCCACTGATCGCCATGCCGGTATCTCTAATCGGTGCGACGATTCTGATGTATTTGCTCGGTTTTTCGCTGAACCTGCTGACCTTGCTTGCTATCGTCCTGTCGGTAGGTCTTGTGGTCGACGATGCGATCGTTGTGGTCGAGAATGTCCAGCGTCACATTCGTGAAGGGATGACCAAGATCGACGCAGCACTGCTGGGGGCTCGCGAACTCTTCGGTCCCATCGTGGCTATGACTATCACACTAGCAGTGGTCTACGCACCGATTGGATTCCAAGGTGGGCTAACTGGAATGCTCTTCAAGGAGTTCGCATTTACCTTGGCCGCTGCAGTTTTGCTATCCGGCGTTGTTGCAGTAACCCTATCGCCTATCATGAGTGCACAGATGCTCTCGGCCAGCGGCAAAGAAGGCTTATTGACTCGTCTTGTCAACCGAGTTTTCGATGCAGTCCAACAAGCTTATGGCGCCATGCTGGTGTGGGCTTTGGAGGTTCGCTGGGCCATAGCGTTCGCAACTTTGTTAGTCGCCTTTGCGGCGGCTCCTTTTTACATCATGAGCTCCAAAGAACTTGCGCCCGTCGAGGATCAAGGAGCGATCGCGGTCATGCTCAAAGCCTCCCCGGATTCGTCGCTGAAGAGTTCCGTAGGTTGGGCTAAAGTCCTTGCAGATAAGTTTTCAGTGATGCCGGAAACGGACTATATGTGGGCGCTGGTTGGATCGAACTCAGGCTTTGGAGGTATCATCACCAAGAGTTGGCATGACCGCGAGAAGGAACACATGCGCAGCACGGAGGCCATGGTCCCGCAGGCCTTCGGTATCGCTTCGCAGATCCCCGGACTGCAGCCATTTCCCGTACTCGTTCCACCACTTCCAGGCGCTGGAAGTTTTGACGTGGAACTGATCCTCAAAAGCGATTTACCCGTCGAGCAACTTACGGTTTTGTCCGAACAGATTCTGGCTGAGGCTTCCAAAACTGGCTTGTTTATGTTTGTCGATACAGATTTGAAAGTCGATTTGCCACAAGCGCAAGTGGTGGTTGATCGAGAGAAAGTCGCCGACTTGAAACTCGATCTTGCATCGATCGCCGGTGAGCTTGGTGTCTTGCTCGGCGGTGGCTATGTCAATCGCTTCAATTACTTCAATCGTTCTTATCAGGTTATCCCGCAATTGGCCGAAGAAGATCGCCAGTCGGCCTCCTCATTGATGGATTTGAAAATTCGAACGCCCAGTGGCCAATTGATCCCTGTTTCGACCTTTGCAAGTGTTGTACCTAAAACGGCACCACGGGTCCTGAGCCGTTTTCAGCAGCAAAGTTCGATTCAAATCCAAGCGGCGGTCATCCCCGGCATCCCAGGGCTTACCAAAGAATCCGGTCTGCGCAAAATCGAGGAGATCGTGCAACAGGCAGTAGGACCCACGGCCGCGTTGGACTACGCGGGAGAATCCAGGCAGATACGCAAGGAAGGATCATCCTTGACGGTTACTCTTGGTATCGCTTTGGCTTTGATTTATTTGGTGCTTGCGGCCCAGTTTCAGTCCTTTCGCGATCCATTGATCGTGCTTGTGGGTTCCGTCCCCTTGGCAATTTCCGGTGCGTTGCTGCTGACTTTTCTTGGGCTCACAACCGTGAATATCTATTCTCAAGTCGGACTCATCACGCTGGTGGGATTGGTGGCTAAGAATGGTATTTTGATCGTCGAGTTTGCCAACCATTTGCAAGAAGAGGGCTTGAGCAAATGGAATGCTGCGATCGAAGCTTCCAAGACTCGATTGCGACCGGTTTTAATGACCAGCGCGGCGACCGTTTTTGGACACTTGCCTCTGGTTTTTGTCACCGGTCCGGGTGCTGAAGCTCGAAATAGTATCGGCATCGTCTTGGTCGCCGGTATGGCAATCGGTACGTTGTTTACCCTATTTGTAGTTCCTTGTTTGTACGTGTTGATCGCGGGTTCAAAGCGATCCAGCGCAGCCACTTAACCAAATCACTTCGATGCTTACCTATTCCACCGCTGGCGAATCCCACGGAAAATCACTTCTTGCTATGGTCGATGGTTTTCCAGCGGGCCTTCAGATCGACGAAGCGTTTATCAACAACGAGCTCCGATTGCGTCAAGGTGGTTATGGCCGGGGGGGGAGGCAGAAGCTCGAACAGGATCAAGTGAATATTCTCTCGGGAGTTTGGCAAGGAGTTACTTTGGGTTCTCCGATCGCCATGCAGATCGTCAATAACGATTACAAGCTTGAACGACTTAAAGAGCTCGAGCGGCCTCGGCCTGGCCATGCGGATCTGACTGGTGCGATCAAGTATTTGGGGTCCATCCGAGGGGTTCTCGAGCGATCCAGCGCCCGTGAAACAGCGGCTAGAGTCGCCGCCGGTGCTTTGGCAAGATTGCTCTTACGTGAATTCGGTATCGAAACAGTCAGTTATGTCGTCGAGCTTGGTCAAATGCAATTCGGTGCGCAAGGGACTGAAGCGTTGTCGATCGCCGAAGTTCGAGCTCGCCGAGATCAGAGCTCGCTGTACTCAGTTCAACCGCACACCGATCCAGATGCACAGGCTTACATCGATCGAATGGCGGACCAGGGGGATACCTTGGGTGGGATCGTTGAGGTTCGGGTTGATGGTTTACCGTTTGGACTAGGGACGCACGCCCAGTGGAATCGCAAGCTTGACGGAAGGCTGGCTCAGGCCGTCATGGCTGTTCAGGCGATCAAGGGCGTGGAGATTGGGATGGGTTTCGAAGCGGCTCGCAAGCAGGGCTCACAGGTCCACGATCCGATACATCATGACGCAAGTCTGTCGCACTTACCTCACTTGGGCTACATCAGGCCCTCGAACAACGCAGGCGGGCTTGAAGGTGGAATGACCAACGGTCAGTCCTTGATACTGCGAGCTGCTAAAAAACCGATTAGCACGCTGCGGAAGCCTTTGGATTCGATACGGATGGAGGACAAGCAGCCCCATCGAGCCAACTACGAAAGGAGCGATGTTTGCGCGATTTCCGCAGCAGCAATCATTGTCGAACACGTCGTCGCTTTCGAAATTGCGACCGCTTTGGTGGATAAGTTTGGAGGAGATAGCCTCGTTGAGATGAAAGCTCGTTACGAGTTGTTCATGAAGATGGCTAGAGAGCACTAAGAGCTGCACGATAGCATCGAACAACCTGGACGGTTGCGAGCCCATTCGGGACGTTTCTTTGCAAAGCGTTCCTTCCCAGGCTGCTCTCGGTAAGGATTCCTTAGGACATCAAGTAGCTCCAGAATCAGCCCGGGGTCGCCCTGCTTTTGAGCTAGGTCGATCGCTTCTTGTGCGAGGTAATTGCGAAGCACATACAGAGGGTTCGTCCGATCCATGATCGCTTGCCTGTGACGCGCATCGTTGTGATCTTGCAAGACTCGCTGATCATAGCGATTTAGCCATGCGTTTAATCGCGCTGCGTAATCATTGTCGCATTGCTCTGGTCGATAGAACGCTTCATGAAAGTGAACCGGTGCAGCGGCTTTTCTGTCTGGTTGATCCTCAGTTGGCTGGTGCCCGATAGGCCATGTTGCCAGCAATCGATAGAACCAAGTCATATCGGTTTCGATGCTGCGCAGGAGTTCAAAAAGGGATTCTAGCAGCGAGTCTTCCGTCTGTGTCCACCGCTGCAGTCCCAGCTTAGCGAGCATCGTATTTTGCCAATGTTCCTGAATGGTATCGACATACACAGACATGGCTTCTTCGAGGGATTCCTTGTCGTCAACGCAGGGGCCGATGGAGTTGGCAAGTTGAGCCAGGTTCCAGTAGGCGATTTGGGGTTGTTGGCCATAGCAGTACCTACGGCCCTGGGCGTCCGTAGTGTTGGGTGTCCAGGTTGGATCGTAATCTTCGAGCCATCCGTAGGGGCCATAATCGATTGTAAGGCCGAGTATCGACATGTTGTCGGTATTCATGACACCGTGTACGAATCCGACTCGCATCCAATGAACAATCATCACGGCGGTTCGACGACATATTTCCCGAAACCAAGTGACGATGATTCCTGAATCGATTTCTTGCTTTCCATCGGCCAATTCAGGAAAGTCTGTTCGGATTACATGGTCGATCAGTTGCTTGAGGATTTTCAGATCCTGACGTGAACTAAAAATTTCGAAATTGCCAAAGCGGACGAAGGTAGGAGCGACTCGGCAAACGATGGCCCCTGGTTCTCTTCGGGGTCGCCCGTCGTAGAACATGTCTCTGACAACAAGATCACCGGTACCTATTAGCGATAGAGCCCGGGTCGTCGGTACCCCCAGATGATGCATAGCTTCAGAGCAAAGAAACTCCCTGACGCTCGAGCGAAGCACAGCAAAACCATCGGCGTTTCTAGAATAGGGGGTTGGGCCTGCTCCTTTGAGTTGCAGCATCCATCGCTGGCCGACGGGGTTGACTACTTCACCCAGATTGATTGCTCGACCATCTCCGAGTTGACCTGCCCAGTGTCCAAATTGATGACCACCATAGCACATAGCAAAAGGTTCCATGTCGGCAAGCAGTTTGCGGCCAGAGAATGCATCGAGGAACCACTGGCTATGCACTTCCGAAGGGCTTAGCCCAATCAATTCTGCAACTTCGGATGCATGGGCAAGCAATCTAGGATCGCTAGGCTTCACGGGTAGTGTATTTGAGTAACATGCACCTAGGACTTTACGAGATAGCTGGGTACTACCGTCGATCTGGGCTGTGTTTTCTCCGGGAAGCAGGCTTACAAATCGGTTGTCGAATTTTAGAGGCATAGGAGGATGGATCGATTATTCGAGAACCATGATTTCGACTTTCCTGAAATCGATTGGATGGCTTTCTGATTGCAGAGAGATTGAGCCTCGATCGATTTGGAGCATGCCATCGCGTATCAGCGGTTTTGCATTCGCGTCTTTGGGATCAAGCTGGGGTTTCTGGTATTCCAAAACGACTTGATCATCGATGATATGGCGAATGACTTCGTTGCCCAGGACTTCGAATTCCGCAGTGATCCATTGATCGCCGTGGTAGGTTTTCGATTTTGAGTTTGTGCAGTGAGGAGTGAAGAGCTTGCCATCGATTTCGACGTTGGTTCCTGGGGTGCATAGGTTCAAGGTGGTGCGGGGGTCTTTGCCATTGCCGCCCAGGAATTGGGCTTCGATGGAACAAGGAAAATCCTGATCGATGGTCATGGTTTCTGGTCGTTGTCCGTGGAGCATTACACCGCTGTTACGGATCGCCCAACCAGGACCTCCGGTAGCTTGCTGGCCTACGAATCGGTATTCGATGCGAAGGCGATATTTGGAGTAAATGCCGTCGTAGAAGAGGTGACCGAATCGCTCGTCGAATTTCTCGTACCCGTCGTAACGTACTTGCAGCAATCCGTCTTGGACGCGAAACGTATTGGCATAATTTTCACCGAGTTTGAATCCTCGAATTTTGGGAGTCCAACCCGTAAGGTCTTTTCCGTTGAAAAGCGATACCCATTTGCCTCGTTGTTTGTTGGGCGAATCGGCACCTAGCACTTCTTTTTTGAGAGTATCCAGGTGGACTTTTGCGACATCACCCATGTAGCCAGCGACTCCAAGAGCGACGCATTTCTCCATCCATTCAAGAGCTTTGACTCGGTTGCCGGTCGCATCGTAGTATAAGCCTACGTAGAGGTATCCGTAGAAGCGATCGTAATCGGAGCCGTTGATCAGTTTGCGATTTTTCTCGGCTGCGGCGATGACTTGCTCGACCGTAGCTTTTCCTTGGATCATCTGTTGGACTTGCATCATCGGAACACGTTCGTCGTTGCCTGAGAGGAGTACATCCTTTTGGGCTGCTTTGACTCCGTTGATTTTGGTGTTGCAAAGGAAGTGCCAGAAGGCGTTTTCGACGTCGTTGGGATTGACGTCTCGATGGACCGCAAATTGATCGAGGCCTTCTTGATATTTTTCTGCGTAGTACAGAGCGATTCCACGTTGCCAAAGATAGGGTTTGAGCGGGGGATCCAATTCGATGACTTTATCAAAATCTGGCAACGATTCATTGATTTTTCCGCTTCGAAATAGCAGCGATCCGCGAATCAGATATAGCTGAGATTGGTCTGGTGCTTTGGTGATTGCTCGGTTGATCTCTTCGAGGGCTTGTTCGGCATTGCCTTGACGCAGAGCGATTTCGATCCGGTTGCTCCAGCTGCGTGAATCCCATGGTTCGGGTTCTTGGGCCCCCAGCCAGCCAAGGGTCAATGCCAGGGAAAGGAGGGCCGTAGCGAACAATTTAAAGTTTGCGATCATGGGATCTGGTGGCTCACAAGAAAGGTGGGGGAATTATTCCAGGGAGGATGCGTTGGCGGGACAAAAGCTTGTCGGAGACTCGCTATTCTAGGTGATTTTTGGATAATTGTACTGAGCGTGTTTTTACTTTTAATGGATTAGATTTTCAGCGAGGCTCGATTCATGACCCGAACTATGCATAGTACGACGCTGATTCGAAACGCACAGGTTGTTTTTCCTGACCAAGTGGCCACGAGCAATATTTTGTTGCAAGATGGCAAGATCGCTTCGGTCGACGCGGCTCCGAACACCCGTGCTGATGCAGTGATCGATGCAAGTGAATTGGTTTTATTTCCTGGCTTGATTGACGATCAAGTGCATTTTCGGGAGCCTGGGCTGACTCACAAAGAAGACTTGGGGACAGCCAGTTGTGCATGTGCGGCTGGTGGTGTGACGAGTTATTTGGAGATGCCCAACACCAAGCCGGCGGCGATCAATCAGGAGCTCATCGAGCAAAAATACGCGATTGCTGCGAGCAAGTCCCTGGTAAATTATGGTTTCTACATGGGCGCTACGGCAACCAACATCGAGTCACTCAAAGTGGCAAGCGGGATACCCGGGATCAAGATTTTTATCGGTTCGAGCACTGGGGATTTGCTTGTCGACGAGCAAGAAGCACTCGAGCGAATCTTCGCAGAGACGAAAGTACCGATCTGTGCTCATTGCGAAGACGAGTCGACGGTGCGTGCCAATCAAGCACGCCTTGGGACTAGCTTGACGATTCACGATCATTCCAAAATTAGAGATTATCAAGCTGCGATCATCGCGACGCGTAGGGCGATCGATTTGGCCGTGCGACACAACCATCGTTTTCATGTATTGCATGTGAGTACGGCGGACGAAATACCTCTTTTAGAGTCGCATGGCGGATTGATCACTTCGGAGTTATGCCCACACCACTGGTATTTCAATGTCGATGATTATGATCGGCTTGGGAGTTTGATCCAGATGAATCCGTCGATCAAGTCGGCCGGGGACAATCAGCTTTTGTGGCAAGCGCTCGTTGAAGGCAAGATACAGGTGGTGGCGACGGACCACGCCCCGCATACATTGGAAGAAAAGTCGCAGCCGTATCCATTGTCACCTAGCGGACTGCCAGCGGTAGAAAATTACTTTGCTTTGCTATTGGATCGTGCTTGGCGAGGCGAGTGCACTTGGAATCAGATCGCTTCTTGGACCGCTGATGCGCCGGCGCGGGTATGGGGGATTGTCGGTAAGGGGCGGATCGAGGTGGGTTACGATGCCGACGTGGTGTTGGTGGATCCGAAGCTCAGTCGCACGATAGACAACAGCAAACAGTGGACCAAATCCAAATGGTCCCCTTGGCATGGAACGACCTTGCATGGATGGCCGATCAAGACTTGGTGCAATGGCCAATTAGTCTATGAGCTAACGGAAACGGATCAGGGGTTGATGCACCAGCGGTCCGTGGGCGACACAGGGCCTGCCAAGCGGTTGGTATTCGATCACCAACGCGGCGGTTACTGGAGCACGCTCGATGGGATTGGAGTGTAGATCTATGCCTAAACTTTTGCCTGAATCTTCTGAGCCAAGTAGTGCGGAAATACTGCGAATACAAAAGCAGTGCGATTTGGCTCGAGACGAGCATCGAATCGACACTGTTGATTCCCAGGACCGAAGCGAGTGCAGATCGTGGTTAGAGAGTGTGACGTCTAGGGACTCAGCACCAAGATTCTCGGAAATCGAGTGTTTAGGCTTGGGGGCTTACGGATTGGTATTTGCCGCCAACGATCGGCAGTGTTTTGGCCGACGTGTAGCCGTGAAGGTGCTAAGGCCATCGAAGGCCAATCAGCGTATTCCGCGCGAACGGTTTGAATTTGAAGGAAAGGTCTTATCGTCTCTGAAACATCCAAATGTGATCGAGCATTTCGAGACAGGGCAAATCGACGGCGTCGTCTACCATGTCGTTGAGTTAGCCGATTGTGGATCGCTTGCCAATGCATTATCAGATCCGTCGATCGATTATTCGCCAAGGCAGGCAGCATGGCTTATCAGCAAGGTGGCCGATGCATTGCAGGAGGCGCACTCGATACCGGTGCTACACCGTGATATCAAGCCGGGCAATATCTTGTTAAAAGCTTGCGATCCTCTCGATAGCGAAGGATTGGGGCTTTGGCCATTGCTGACAGATTTTGGCCTTTCGAAGAAGTTAGATCATTCACCCGAGGAACCTTTGACCAATTACGGGGAGATTTTAGGAACGCTTGCCTACATGTCGCCCGAGCAGGTACAAGGCAAGGCGATGCGGACTCCATCGGATCTGTTCTCCTTAGGAGTCATTCTTCATGAGTTGGTTTATCGAGTCCATCCATTTGATGACCGAGGGCATTTTCAGACGTTGACGAATATCGTGCAAAACACGAGCCTTAAACCTCGTCGGACGGGGCTTCAGGTGCCATCGAGTCTTGAAGCGATTATCGCCAAGTGCTTGCAAAAAGACTCCAGGTCGCGGTATCGCAGTGCGGGTGATTTGGCCGAAGACCTTCGGCGTTTTCTAAACGGTGAGATTATCAGTATCGCAACACCGACGCCCTGGGAATCCCTAAAAGCGTTGGTCTGCAACCACCCGAGGCTTGCGATCTTTTTAGGAACACTGATTGCTTCGCTTCTGACCTTCGTCCTGGTCCTGGACCGCGAGTGGAGGGTGCAACGGAACCTTGCTCAGGAGAAAGGCAAGATCAGCGAGTTATTCCTTCAGTCGATGCTTGGAACCAACAGTTCGATCAACGATTCGGTTTTAGCTGGCAAACGCGTTTCACCCTCGGAGTTGCTTGAGAATCTTCAACAAAAATTCCCTGTCTTGGAGGAAGCTTTTCAACTAGCCCCTAATGATTTACGACTTATCCGACACTTGGAAGTGATGAGTCACTACATATCCTTGTGCTATTTTCATGAGTCGACCGTAAGCCTGAAAGAATCGAAAGAGCAGAAGCTTCAGAAGGCAAAGGAGTTTAGGGTCAAGTCGCTCGAGTATATCGGGTTGTATAACAGTAGGGTGGCTAAAGATCAGAAGTTGGACATACCCATGATCAATGGCCTGTACTTGATGGCTGTACTTTTTGAGGGCGATTTGACGGCCGAATCTCCTGGACGGATTTGGACCGCAAAGTCAATTTCGGCAGCAGAGGATTATCTTGCGGAGCATCCAGACGATGAATTTGCTCAGGATACGATGTTGCATGCGAAGTATCTGCGTTCGTACTTTCTAGCAAGCAGACCAGAAGATCTCGACGAGAGAATTCGGCTTTTCGAATCGGTTTGTAAATCTACGGATGAGGCTTATCGGAAATTCCCACATCGGTTGGAGTTCTTGATCCTTCAGATCCGTGCTTTATCGGAATTAGGTGTGTTGCTTTTAGAAACGGGCAAGGAGGATGAATCAGATCGAGCGTTTGCATCACTGGACGCGTTGATTTCCGACCCTAAAGTCAGCGATCATGAGGATTGGCGAGTTTTTGATCGGTTGATCGCGACGTATCCGAGCAGGTTCCGGGTTTTGTTTTCGTGCAAGCGTTATCAGGAGGCGATCGAGTTAGCTCTTCGTTGGGAGCAAACGATCATGGCTCCCCAGCGGCAAGCGTATTACGAAGCTCTGCATGATTTTCAATTAGGGAAGGAAGTGGGGCTTTTGAAATCGAAATATTTCCGTTGGCAAGCGATCCTTGCGGACCAACCTGGGAGTGCTGAGGAAAAGCTTGCAGAGCGTGAGGCACGCGCTGCACGGCGGGCTTGTGGTCAGAATGACCAGTTCGATTTTCAACGACTGATCAGCGAAATTGAAGAATACGGATTGCCTACAGAAGCGATTCAGAAGTGGTATGTAGAGCAGGTCCAATAGGACCCGCAGGACTACTTTAGGCCAGTCGGCTCAGTCGTCTGGTGAGCCATTCGAGACTCAGTGCCCCTGCGATGAGTGCCATCAGGAGTCCGTTGAGCCGTTGTCGAAATTCGCTGTCGGGGGCATTGGGTAAATAATTGACTTGCTCACGTGGTTTGATGGTACTTGCGATGGACGCAAGTTCGCCGAGCCCCACCGAGTACTTCCCGCCGGTTTTCGTGGCCAATTCGCTTAGGAGAGGATCATTTCTTTGGGGTCGTTGAATCTCTAGTGCTGGGACTCGAACGATCGTCTGTTGGGCTAGGAGGACTTGATCGGTCAGAGAACCGATCGGTAGTTGGACTTCATAGGTGCCTATTTTCTTAGTCATGTACTGACCGATATAAACACCGGCTTGGGTTGGATCGGCTAGGGGCATGAGTTTGAGGTTGGCTGAGCGTCCGCCGGGTTCGATCAGCTTGGCGATGGTTTCATTTTGGATCAGGGGCTGAAACTGAGCGTCTTTTAGGACGGCTCGAACCATGACTTGTTCGCCGACGATGGCTTGTTCTTTATCGACCAGTAGCATGCCGCGATCGGAGTCTCGGAGCAATCGACCTTGGCCCGCCCATCTGACGAGTTTAGTGTAGTAGGTATCGAAGTACTTTTCACCAACTTCTCGCATGCGCCAGAACTCACCTCCACCTTGGAAAACCACGCGACCGCTACCGTAGAACTGGGTAGCCAAGTAGATGGGGGCCGAATTGTTGACCAAAGTGGTTGGGTCGGAGAAGTTCAGCAGCACGCTTGCTGCGGGTTTGGGTTCATAGCAACCGAAGAAGCTAAAGACACCGCGAAAGCGGTCCCAAGCACTTTTGCTTTCTTCGACCGTCGCACCGACTTGTAAAAAGTCGGTAGCCAGGGCGTTGGAGGTAAGTGAGAGTGGCCAAGCGGTTTCGGATTCGAATCGTCCGATCGAGACCAATCGCGCACCGCGAGTGTTCATAATGACCGGGACCATACCCCTTAGGATTTCCGCGTTTCGGTTTCCGGTTCCACTGTTTCCGGCCCATTTAGGGGTCGCCACTGGCCCAGCCACCACGATCAATCCACCTGCTTGCTGCGACACCCAGGTCTCTAACGCGTCGATTTGTTCTGCGGTCAGCTTGGTCCAATCGGCATCAAAGGCGATGACCGCATCGTACTGAGTCATCTCAGCGAGGTTTTTTGGAAATTCGCTTAGCAACTGCTTGGCTTCCTGCGAAACCCCAGGTCCGCTTGACTGCAGATAAACGTGCGATTGCACCGTGGGTTCGCGGAAAAGTAAGTTTCGCACAAACTGATATTCGCGAGTGGGTCCTCCGGCTAGGATCAGAATGGTAGAGTTGGCTTCCACAACTCGGACTTCGCTTTCGAACTGGTTGTCCGAGGCGTTCGAGTCGGTGGTAGGGGCTAGAATCTTCAGTTCGTAAATCCAGGGTCCGATTTCGCGTGGGGTGACATCGAAAGCAAGGTTGGTAATCGCATCATCGGCTTGCAGAGTGATGGTGCGTTCTTCTTCGATCGTAGGTCCGACGCCAGAGCCTCCTCCGGGTCGACGGCGCAGTTGGACGGGGACTTGCACACCTTGCATCCCGGAGGCTTGGACAAGTGCAGTGATCCTGAAACGATCCCCGGGGAAAACGCGTTTAGGGGCTTCCATATCGAGGACTTTGGCATTCATTGGGTTTTTGTCGGTACCTAGCCCCGCGGGATAAATACGAACCTCTTGTCTGCTAGCCAAGGAAACCGCGTTTTGGGGATCGACTCCGGCATTGCTACGTCCATCGGTCACTAGGATCACACCGGCGAGTGTCGAGCTTTGTTCTTGTTCGAGGATCGCTTGGAGTGCATCTCCGATGCGTGACTCTGTGCCTGTGGCGCTGAGGACAGAATCCCAAGCGATGGCTGATGGGACCAAGGGTTTTTCTTTGGTATTTTCAGGCTCGATCGTCTCGGATTTGATTCGGGCAAGAGGTTGGGTAGTCCAAAGGGATTGCCATGGAATGGTATCGGCGCGGAGGATTGCCGTCGCGATGAAGACGAATCCGCTGATGGCCGAAACGACACCAAAGAGGATTCCGTAGGAGAGATAATTTTTCGAGTTTCCCAGGGCGCGGGCCAGCAAGCTGGCAACCATGACGGAAATTCCAAGGAGAGTTAGAAAGCTACCGAGCCATGCGGTGGCTCTGAGGTAACCTAGCAGTCTCTCTCTTGCATCGAGCGAGCCGCTGTTGAGTGTGGTTTCAACCGGTTTTTGAAACGAAGCAACGACGCTTGGTCGGGTTCCTTGGTCGAAGCGATACACGGTGGTGTCGTGTTGAGTTTGAAGTTGCTCGATGAGTCCGGATTGACCTAGATATTTCTGTATGGCTGCAATGCGGCTTGGTCCTGTCGATTCGCGACCGGGGGTTTCTTCCAGTGGCATGGTCATGCTCAGGCTCGTGTCGACCAAGACTGCGACTTTGGAGGATCTGACATCTCGACGTTCGCTGCGTTTCTGCAAATCCATGAAGAAGATCAGGATACCTAGGAGTGCAGTCAGGCGCAGGATCAGCAGCGCGTATCCGAGAGATTTCGGGAGTTCCTCCCAATCTTTGCGATACCAGTAGACGACCCAAGCGATGATGGCCAAGAGACACAAGGCCAATAGAAACCAATGATGCCACTGATCGAGTTGTTCTAAACGCATCCATTGGTAGTAGACGCGCGTGTCCTGCTGGGCGATCGCCCAAGCATTTTGTCGATAGATCCAACTCGTTAATAAATCCATGTTTAGGATCGTTTTGGCAAATGATACGAAGCGCTCCAAGCAAGCCACTGCTCGGCCATGAGCAAAGCGACCAAAAGGCCCAATAGGAGCATGTTTCGGTTCGAGAGTCCTGCTAGCGTCATGTCTGAGATTCCTGACATGGCGCTGCGGTAATTGAACTTCACTCCCGAAAGGGTTCTGGCCAAGTCCGTAGGTGTGACTCTTTGGGTATCGCCTTCGACCCCTGGAGTGTTCCTTGCAGAATTCTTGACCTTGGGGTCCCCTTGGATGGATGTACCCCACCATTCGAACACCCCGGAGGAGTTTAGCGCTCGTGCTGCATCGCTGGTAAGGGTATCCGAGGAAGAGCCATAGTCTGCTCTGAGTGAATTTTCACCGACATCGGTTGCATTGATTTGGACTTGAGCACGGACACCTCGAGCGCTCGAGGCAGGCAAGACCAGGCGCGTTTCTGGAAGCATTTCTTGGGATGAGAAATCCCATCGGAGGGCCGTTCCGGTTGGTCGAGACGTTTCGGGGAGTTTAAAGCTCGATAGGTAGCCGACCATTTTCAGCGCGGCGACAACAAAGGTCGGGTCTTGGGGCCAATTGCTCCATCGTCGGTCCAGTGAGGTCAGGGCGATTAGAACACGTCCTGCGCCTAGTGGATAATCGACCATCAAAGGATCGCGATTCCTGAGGCTGGCAACAGGCTTCCACAGCTTTTCGGCTCCGGTCTCGGATTTCGTGTCGATGGCTACATAACGCTCGATCCGAACGAATTGAAAAGGAGAGTTGCTCAGTCCTAACAGCGGTGCAAAGATCGGGTGTGGCTGAGCCAGCACATCGGGGGTCGCATCCCCTGGCTCTTTGGTCAATTCGACCGGACCTGACAAACCGAAGGGGATAAGCGGCAGTGAGTTGATTGCCCCAGGGATTGGTTTAGCCCAAGCGCTATAGCCCCTGAGGTAATCGTTCATCGAGATATCATCGCCAAACCATAGGGCCAATCCACCACCGCCCGAGACATAGTTGTGCAGGTTTGCCAGTGCGCGGGGATCGAGACTTGGGATCGATTGCAGGATGATGCACGCATAGTTCTCTAAGGCGACGGCATCGGCATCTCGCAGATACTCTGGCCGTTCTCGTTGGATCAACAATCCTGTTTTTGCATTGCCACCTGGGTCCAAAGCCGACTCAAAAAAGTAAGAGTGCTTTCCACCAGCATCACCGTCGACCAATAGCACTCGAATGCCTTCAGCGATATCGAGCACGCAACTAGCCTGATTGTCAGCAGCGATCGAGTCTGGTGGCAATTCGGCTTGAACCACATGGGAACCACTTTTGGGAAAGACGACTTGGACGTTTCGGGTCGCTGACTCACCTGGTTCGATTCTCTCGATCAGGACAGGAGGGAGTTCTGTGACGATTCCGGAGAAGCGGTCCGAAGGTTTTGGTTCTCCAGTCGAAGCGCTGTAATCGACTGCAGCAACACGGACGCTGACGTTGCTAGCAGCGGTCGTTCCATGGTTTTGGACAGTGACATTGACCATCGTCGGAACGCCCGCAGCGAGGACTTCTTGGCGGGGTTCGATGCTGGTGATGGTGAGATTCTCGTGTCGAGACTCGACGCAGTCAATCAACTGAATTTCAACCGACTCACTCTGGATCGCTTGCAATCGTTGTCGAATAGTGATCGGATTGCCCCAGTCCTTATTCCGATAATCGCTCATGATATACACAATCGATTTCTCATCTTCGCTAGATTGAATTAATCTTGATACCACATCTAAACAGTCCAGCACGCTAGCTTCGAGTCCTGTCGGTTGGGTGCTATTGATTTTGGTCAATATGCTCGATGGATCGCTTGGTATGGTTTGAGCCAAAAGATCAGCGACCGAGTCGGCGCGGACGTCGTTGGGTTTGGACGGATCTATCAGCTGAGCATCTGGGTTAGAATCGCGAGCGGCGATCTGAACGCGAGACGCTCGAAAGATACTCAACAGGTGGCTTTGAGAGTCCTGTTTGGCGATCGAAGCGATCGAGGCGATCGCTCCAAGTCCATTTTGGTAGGCGGACTTGTTGTTGGCGGAATCTTGCATCGAAGCGCTATCATCGAGGATCACATAGTGGTGCACACTGCTGCGTCCCATCCAAGCGAACATCTTCGAGTCGGTTAGCCACTGGGCTAGCATTCCCACAAGAAGGGCCATGGCAAGCATCCTTGAAGCGATCAGCAGGGCTTGTTTGAGCCAAACCCAGCGTCGATTCTTGCGGTAACTTTCCAGAAGAAACTCCATGGCAGCCCAAGGAGTTTTTTTGTGCCTAACGAGGTTGATTAAATGGATCAGCAGTGGCACTAGGACCAACAGGAATCCCCAAGCCAGGGGCGAGTAAGCGAATTGCATTTCCGATTACCTCTTTCTCATGTGAGCCATTCGGGCGCTCAGGTAAGCGGACAAGGCAGCATCGACCGGTCGACTTGTACGAACAAGCTGATAATCGATCCGAGCAGAAGCGCACGCGTGACGGACCCGATCGAGGAATTTCTGGAGGGACTCAAGGTACCCATCGCGCAGGGCCCTTGGATTGCATGTCAATGTGTCGATCGTCTCCATACCTTCAAACCGTGTGGGATCATTGAATGGAAAGTCCAGTTCGTCATCATCCATGATATGGAAGACCAAGATATCATGCCCGCTGCTGCGAAGAGCGGTGAGTCCTTTGAGTGTTTCTCTTTCACTTCCTAGAAAATCGGATGCGATCACCATCAAACTGCGTTTCGGATACGTATCGTTTATTTCGCGAAAGACTTTGGTCAGGTCGGTCTTGTCGGTGACGGGGGATTGTTCGAGCGACTTATAGATCGTTTGCAGATGGCTACGGCTGGTGCGCCACGGCAGTTTGGTCCGTATCTTTTGATCAAAAACTGTCAACCCGACGGAGTCTTGTTGACGAAGGCTCATGTAAGCCATGCACGCGGCGATCGTTGCTGCGTAATCGAATTTACTAAGTGGACCACGGCCATAGGCCATGCTTGCAGACGCGTCGACAAGCAGAGTGCATCTGAGGTTGGTGTCTTCTTCGTATTGCTTGACATACAGACGGTCTTGACGGCCCCATACCTTCCAATCGATATGACGCAGATCGTCACCCGGAACGTATTGACGATGCTGGACGAATTCGACACTTTGGCCGAAGTAGGGGCTACGGTGCATGCCCGAGAGGAAACCCTCGACCACATTTCTAGCCCGAAGCTCCATCGAAGCGATGCGCCGGATTGCTTCAGGATGCAAATAGTTTTTGGAATCGGGCATCTTGCAGCAATTGGTCTTGAGCTGTCGGCGTATTTTGGATGAGTTGATCGATGACTTTATCGCTGGTAACTCCATCGCTCTCAGCAGCAAAGTTCACAACGATTCGGTGACGAAGAACCGGTTTGGCGCAGAACTGAACATCCGAGGTGTCGACATGGGATCGCCCCGATAAAGCCGCTTTGGCTTTTGCACCAAGGATAAGGAACTGTACAGCGCGAGGGCCTGCTCCCCATGCCAGTTGGTCTTGGACAAACTCAGGCACACCGGGTTGCCCGATCCGGGTTTGACGCACCAGAGCCAACGCATAGCGGATCACATTTTCAGAGACTTCGATCCCTCGAATGAACTCTTGCAACGAGAGAATTTCCTGGCCGCTCAGAACGGACTCTATGTCGCTAGATCCTCTGCCTGTGGTTCTCTTGGCGACTTCGAATTCGTCGTCAAAGGTTGGGTAAGAAACCCATACTTTGAACATGAACCGGTCTTGTTGGGCTTCCGGAAGTGGATAAGTACCTTCTTGTTCGATAGGGTTTTGAGTGGCCAGAACGAAGAAAGGGTCTTGGAGGGAGTGCCGAATGCGTCCGACCGTGATTTGGCGTTCCTGCATGGCTTCAAGCAATGCGGCTTGGGTCTTTGGCGGAGTCCGATTGATCTCGTCTGCAAGGACCACGTTTGCAAACAGAGGTCCTTCCATAAATCGGCGTTCTCTTGCCCCGGTGGACTTGTTCTCTTCGATGATTTCGGTCCCGGTGATGTCGGCGGGCATCAGGTCAGGGGTGAACTGAATCCGGCTAAACGACAGGCTCATGGTCTTGGCCAACGTGCTGATCATCAGGGTCTTGGCCAAACCCGGTACACCTTCGAGCAAGCAGTGTCCGCGGGCAAAAATACTGATGAGCAGTTGCTCGATCACATCCTGCTGGCCGACGATGGTTTTGGAGAGTTGGGTGACGATCTGCTCTCTAGCGCGTTGTAGGCGCTGCAGGTCGGCTTGGGCCTGATCAGCTGAATTCATTATGAAATCGACTCGGGTTGTCCAACAAAGGGTTTAGATACATCGCGTTAGATTGTATCACGAACCCAATGATTCCTGAAACTCGATCAGTTGTTTTCCTGCAAATCGCTGCCGTCGGTCAGATCGGCCATAGGTGGCATGTTTTTGCCGTAGAATTTGGTGATATCGATCCCTTGGCGATGCTCTTCTTCCATGAGTTTCATGCGGGCTTCGAGGCGCTCGATCCTGCGTTGCATCTGTGGAATCAACTCGAGGGTTTGGTCGATGGTCTCCCTTTTGGGAACATGGGGATATCCAAGGTGTCGTTGCATGGCTGCGAAGAGAAAAAGAGGCTCTTTGCGACGGTTGGCATAAGCGATTTTTCCTTCTCGAACACCGAATAGAATTGGATACTCGGCTTGGGCATCGGCGCCTAAGTGGCGTTTTCGGTAAGCGACAAAATCTTCGCTTCGACCGTAGATCAGATCCGCCAGGTCCACGAGCCCAAGCTGCTTTTGCACGATCAGCAACCACTCTTTCCAATCCTCATTGTAGGAGGGGTCCAGGCTCATGGATTTAAGTCCAGCGTCGTAGGAGAGTCGGTGGCGACACAGGGATTCGAATTGGTAAAAGAACAGCCCCTGGCGATCAAACTGGGTGGAACTCTTGTAGAGGGCTTCGGCCTGCAAAACAAGCAATGAGGTTCGAAAGTCGAATCGTCCGCTGTCTTCTTCGGCCTGTGAGACCAGGAATGCTTGGTAGGGGGTGAAGTAATGGCTCAGGCGTCGCATCCCTGTGGCGATGGCTCCTGAGTGTTTTAGTTCGCTGAAGAGAAAGTCGATTGCAAGTGGCAGCTTGGTGGTAGCCAGGACTTCGTAGCGACACTGCTCTAGCAGGTCTTGCAAAGTCATATCTTGCCCGAGTCGCTCCCATAGGATTCGGAACAAATAAGCTTGTTCGACATATTCTTCGCGAGCCAGTACATCGGCCATGGGAACACGTCAGTGGAATGGTTGGCTTGTTGGAGGGTAAAAGCACAAAAGGCAAGAAGCTTGGAGCTCCTTGCCTTTTTGCGTTGGCTGTCTGCTATGCACTTGGATTATTCGCTAGAGCGAATGTTTTCCCAAAGCATTGCGGCTTATTAATTGGAAGCAGCGGGGACGACCCAAACTTTGACATCGGTCGAAATCTCTGGGTGGAACTGCACTTTGACGGTGTAGAGGCCAAGTTCTTTCAGGACGCCGTCGAGTTTGACTTGATCGGGAGTGATCGTAATGCCGTTGGCTTTGAGAGCAGCAACGATTTCAGGGGTGCCGACGCTACCGTAGAGGTGACCTTCTTCGTTGGCATTGGCCTCGACATTGATCGATTGCTTGCTGACTTGATCTGCCAATGCTCGGAGTGCGACGAGCCTTTGTTTTTCGATAGCGACAAGCTTCTCTTTATGTTTTTCCACCATTCGTTTGTGGTGGTCGTTGGAGATGATCGCAAGACCTTCGGGAAGAAGATAGTTGTTGGCGTGGCCTGCCTTGACTTCGACAATCTCACCGGCCTTTCCGACATGCTCCACGTTTTGGATGAGCATCAATTGGATGCCTCCATTAGGACCTTTGGGCAAGCGTGGGAATTGCGGGGCTCGTTTTTTGCGAGTGGTTTTGGATGGAGTTGTCATGATGAAACCAGGGGATCAGGCTGCTGACGAAAACTTCGCAAGCCGAGTGCGAAGGCCCCTTGCGTGAAAAGGGCCCAGTGTTATAGCGACAAAATGTTGTTTTTAGAAGGGCATTTCTCCGTCGTTGTAGACGGGTTCTTCGTGAATTTCGGGGTGTTGGACCGAGTCGGGGGATCCGCCGTATCCGTTGGGATCGGAAAAACGGTTCGTGCTGGCAGGTTTTGAGTTGCCATCGCCGCGGGATCCATCGGATTTTGCGCCAAGGAACTGGATCCGTTCGACGATCACATGGATTTTAGAGCGTTTTTGACCGTCTTTTTCCCAGGTATCTTGTTTGAGGCGTCCCTCAACAAATATCGGGGATCCTTTGGTCAAGAACTGGCCGACCAGCTCTGCGGTTCGGCCAAAGAAGGTAAGATCGATAAACGATGTTTCGTCGACCCAATCACCCGCAGCGTTTTTCCGTCGATCGTTGACGGCGATGGCGTTTTGGCAAACCGCCAATTTCGTATTGGTCGTATGCCGGACTTCGATGTCCCGGACTAGATTTCCGATGAGGATAACTCGATTAAAACTGGCCATGATCCAACTCCTGTTTTGAGCATGCTGATTTGATGCATGCTGAAGATTTTACTGGTAAACAAAATCTTCGCTCGGATTTGGTAAAAAAATTCCGTCTGAAGCAAGACCGGTTCGGCCTGTGGGATTACTCGTCGTCCCCTTCGACTTCGACTTCTTCCTCGTCGTCGGCACCTACGGTTGCAGCAGCAGCGGAGCGATCGATTTGGTCGATTGGAACGACGACTTTTTCTTGAGCGTGTGCGACGAGTGCGTCGACCAAACGAGCGTCGAGTCGGGTGAACAGATGTCTCAGGAGGCTGTCGTTGAGTTGGCAGGCTCGGTTGAGTTCTTTAAGTTTCAGGGTGTCGAGATTGAAAATTGCCAGCCAGTAGGTCCCTTTGTTGTGGCCTTTGATGGGGTAGGCGAGGCGTTGCTCTGCCCATAGACGGCTGACGAGGATTTCGCCGCCAAGATCGGTGATCATGTTTTGAACTCGGCTGGAAACTCCACCGGGATCTCTGGCGTAGTGATTGCTATCGAACAAAAACAAACATTCGTAGGATGCGGTGGTCAACGTGACTACTCCTGGCTTAGGACAACAGTGGTGTTTTGTTAATGAAGTTGTGTGTCGTTTTGGACTGTTTGACAAAATTTGGTTTGATTTTTACTTCGTGGCGTTGAATCGGTTCATTGCCTGAAGGATTCCTTCGCCCAACCAGCACTGGATGGCTTCCAGGGCTCGTTGAAGTGATTCATCGACGACCTCGCGTTCCTTTTTCGAGAACTTGCTCAGCACGTAGTCGACGGTTTCGCGGTTCTCGGGGGTTGCATCGATTCCGATCCGCAGTCGCGGAATATCCTGGGTTCCCATGGATTTGAGGACATCATCGAGTCCTTTTTGTCCACCGCTGGAACCACTTTTTCGCAACCGCAATTTCCCAAGTGGCAGGCTGAGGTCATCGCATACCACAAGGATACATTCTGGAGGAATCTTGTAGAAGCGAGCGATCTGTGAGACGGCTCGTCCACTGCAATTCATGTAGGTCATCGGCCAAGCTAGAACGACATCATGATGTCCTAGTCGACCTTTTGCTATTTGCGATTCAAATTTGGATTGGACTGGGGCTAAGCCCACGGCCTGATGGAGTCGGTTTAGGCAATCGAATCCAATATTGTGTCGCGTATGTTCGTACTTTGAGCCGGGATTGCCCAGTCCAACCACTAGTTTCGGGGCCACCGACTTGGTCGCCTCTAGCCCGGTGGTCGAGCTTGACATTACGCCCCCGCTTCAGTTGCTTTCTCTTTTCGGATCAACTCTGGCTCGGCTGCCGTTGGAGCGGTTGCTTCAACGTCTGCTCCAGCGGCTGCAATGACTTGGGCCACAACAATCGATCCTGGGGTAACCGGAGTGACCCCTTCTGGCAGTTTCAGCTCGTTGACATGGACGGCTTGTCCGATCTGCAGGTGGCTGATGTCGCAGGTGATAAATTCGGGGATTTTCACTGCAGGGCATCGGATCGATAGTTCGTGGGATACGAACCTCAATTGCCCAGCGGCTGACATAGCACCGGGAGCTTCGCCGTGCAGGTGGACAGGAACCGTCACGACCACGGTCTCGGTTTGGGAGACACGAGCAAAGTCGACATGGATAATGTAATCACCCATCGAGCTCCATTGGACTGCTCGCAGCAGCGCCGTGTCGGTGATATCACCTCGAAGGTTCACCAGTTTGGTTCCGTGTTTGATCAGTTTATTGACGGTATCGAGGGAAACCGTCAGGCAGACATTGTCTTCGCCGTGCCCGTAAAGAATCGCAGGGATCGCACCGCTCTCGCGGATCTTGATCATCGCTCGCGATCCTTTTGTGTCTCGCTTTTTGACTTCAATGGTCTCAATCATGGCCTTAATGAACCCGCTGCCGACGCACTGTTTTTAGAAGCTCACAATAGCCCTAAACCAGCGAATGTCGGCGAAAAACCTATGGATTATGTCCCGTTTTGGGCCTCGGAGTATGACAATTTTACCGTGAGTTGCAAGTCCAAAAAAACTGAAGTTTCTCTCGAAGGCTTCTGTACGGACTTGGATTCGCACCATAATAGGGGAACCCGTCCCCTGAGTTCCTCCCTTGCACTAGCCAAGCCATCTATCGACATGACCAAGAAAAACACTTTCGAAACGATCGAGCCCGTCGGAGCTAGAGTTCTGGTGTTGAAGGATGAGCCAAAGCGGCAAACCAAAGGGAGAATCGCGCTGCCAGATGCCGCAGAAATCCCAACGATCACCGGCAGAATCGTTACAATCAGTCGCCAAGTCGAACACGACCAGGACATGCCGCTGCGTCAATACGACAAAATCATCTTCCACCCCAAGAACGCCATTCCGGTCGATTTTGAGCCTGACAATCAGCTTTATGTCGTACCCGTCGAAGACATCGTGGCTGTTTTTCGTAAACAAACGACCCCACCTAAGAAGTCCTCCGAATCCGAACCGGAATAGCAACCCGCCACCCCCGCCATGATGCACTCGGTCCCCGTACGGTTTTCCTGCGCACTTTTTTGGATCGTCTGCTGCTGCGGCGTTTGGAACGTCTTGGCCCAAGATCCACGCCCCACCGCAGACCAGGCCAAGGTCACCAACAGCAAGGCTGCCAACAGCAAGACCGCTAAACACATCGAAGTCGAATTCGATGACCCCAATCGACCGCCGCTTCAGGGTGAATTGATCACTCAGAACCCCAAGTATGGCATGCTGGTCCAGACCCCCGATGGTCAATTGATTGCGATCCCACCAAGCACCGGCATCGCAAAAATCAGCGAACTTCAAGAGCCGATGAAACCCATGCAGGCCAGCGAAATCGCTGCCAAAACCTTGACGCTCATGCCCCCTGGATCCAAATCGATCACCACCGAGCATTTCGTCATCTGCTACGACACCTCCGATACCTATGCTCGCTGGAATGCCAATCTGTACGAAAAGATGTTCAAAGGCTTGGCGAGGTTCTGGAAGGAAAAAGGTTTCGAACTAGAGCCTCCCCGCTTTCGTCTGGTGGCCCTGATCTTCCGAAACAAAGAGGATTACATCGAGTACTCCAAACGGGATTTCCAAGGGGGCGAAAATACGTTTGGATACTACACCCAAACCACCAACCGTTTGGCCACCTTTGACCTAACGGGAATCGAAGGAGTCCTGCCTCCTGGCGCGAAAGTCCAACGCGAGGAACTCTTAGGGGAAATCTTCTCCAGGCCTCAGGCAGAGCGCCAGATCGCGACGATACTCCATGAAGCTTGCCACCAAATCGCCTTCAACACCGGCCTGCAAACGCGGTTGGGTGACTACCCTCTGTGGCTGAGCGAAGGCCTAGCGACCTTCTTCGAGTCGGCAGATACCCGCAGTTCCAGCGGTTGGGCCGGTGCCGGAAAGGTGAACGCTTACAACCTCGATCAATTTCGGCAATATTACCGGGGTCGCCCCCCCGATTCCCTAATCAGCCTGCTGACTCAGGACGAGCGTTTCCGCAAAGGGGACACTTCGGCAGCAGCCTACGGGGAGTCCTGGGGACTGACCTTTTACTTGATCAAGAAAAAACCCAAGGAATTTGTCAGCTACCTGACGAAACTTCGATCCCGAGAGCCCGGGAACCCTTCGGATGCTCGGCAAAGGCTCGATGATTTCCAAGAGAGTTTTGGCGCAGATCTAGATAAAATCGATAAAGAATTTGTTAGGATGATCGCCGCACTAAGACCCTAACTCCTGGGATTTGTAGAAAAATCCGCACGGCCCGCCCTGCAAACAGGCCCCTTTTCAAAGCCCGATCTTTGACGAACTAGCACCTGCTGCGATAAACTGAATCGGAACTAAAAGGATCCACGCAACGTCCAAGACGTTCGATTTCCCAAAAATTCCCGGTTCCATTATTCGACCACCTTCTTTTCGCCTTTTTTAAGCAGAACGTCAAAACGATGCCAACGACCCGCAAATCGATCGTCATGCAGGCCGTTTCCGAAAGTGCATTGGGACGCTCCGAAGAGCCTCAAACCGCCGAACAAGAGGTTTTCGCAGACCGCTCCGATGAACATCTCGTGGATGCTTATCTCAAAGACAGACGCCCCGAGTATTTCGAAACCCTGATGCGTCGCTACGAACGTGAGCTTTACACGTTCCTGCGGCGATTCTTAGGAAACGCCCAGCACGCTGAAGATGTATTTCAAGGTACGTTCTTAAGCGTTCACCTGCGCATCGAGCAGTTCGAACCCGGAAAACGCTTTCGGCCATGGCTCTATGCAATCGCAAGCAACAAAGCGATCGATTTCATGCGGAGGAACAAACGCCACCAGATGGCGAGCCTCGACAGCACGCTCCAGCACACCGAGTCCGACGAGTCCATGGTCAGCCGACTTGCAAGCCATGGTCCTTCCCCAGACGAAATGGCGATCCGAAGCGAAACCAGCGCCAAAGTTCGCGAGGCCGTCAGTCAACTCAACGAATCAACCCAACAGCTCATTCAACTGGCCTTTTATCAAGGCCTCAAATATGCGGATATCGCTGAAATACTCGATATTCCAGTCGGTACGGTGAAAAGTCGTGTTTTTACCGCGATGCGCAAACTCAACGAGATCTGGATGCGTATGCAACAGGAGAGCTGAGTTGTAGCAACCAGCCTTTTCTGTTTACCAATTCAAACCCAGCGCACTGCTAGAACGCCATGAGTGGTGACCAGCAAGTACCATCCGACGAAACCCTCCTGGGGTTCATCCTTGGCGGTCTTTCTGACCAAGAAAACGCCCAGGTCGAAGAAGCATTGGCGTGCAGCGAATCGCTTCGACTCAGGCTCCGAGATCTTCGTTCGATGCTCGAACCCCTGGCCGATGAATTCATGGCCGACCCCTTGGGTGATCCAGATCATGGCGATCCAGACGTCCAAGTCCCCTCGGGGCTTGTCGACGCCACCATGGCTGCGATCCAGCAGCAAGCCCCGCTTAGCCAGCAAGATCGCGCCTCCTTTTCCCGCTTCGCGACCGAACCGCAATGGGCCCAGTCGCCCAGCAACCGCTTGGCCTGGTTCGATAGCTTGATCACCATCGCCGCAGGAATCGTAGTTCTCTCGTTGGTACTGCCTGGAATCCTTCGTTGGCGTGAGTCGGCTCGCCAACAAGAATGCGCAGAGAATCTTCGAAATCTCGGCTCAGCACTCGGATCCTTCGCTCTGTTCCAACCCTCGCACCGCCTACCGAAAATCGATCCCGCCGGGCCCCTTGCCTTTGCCGGCATCTATTCAATCCGACTCCAAGACAACCAGTTGCTTGAATCCATGCGATGGTTGCAATGCCCCAACGATTCGTCGAGTTCGCTTTTGGTCAATGTTCCAACCTCGCAACAATTCCTAGAAGCCCCCGAGTCCAAGCGTTTTGTTTGGCGAATGCTCGCAGGTGGCGACTATTCTTACAACTTGGGATCCATCGTCGAGGGGAACTATCAAGCTCCCTCGATCGAATCGCCAGCTCGGGTTGCATGGATCGGGGATCGCTTGCCGTTAGAGCTCCGAGAAATGAGGATCGCTCAGGATTCCGATCAAGAGTTTCAGCAGCACGGCACCAGAGGCCTCAATGTTCTTTACAACGATGGTAGCGTCGTGTGGCTGAAACTGCCCAAACTCGGCCAATTAGCGACCATCGACCACCCCTATCTGAACGCCGAGCTCAAACAAGCCCCGGGGATCGGTGAAGCCGATGCCTGTTTAGGTCCCAGCCACCTGCTGCCAACCCTAAGATCGGAATGATCGGCACGATCGGCTTGGCCGATCAGGTCGGTCCATCTAATTGTTGACCCGGGTTTTCTCCTGTCTACAATGCACGCGAGTTTCATTCCCTCTGCCGATCGGTAAAAAACTATGTCTCGCTGGCTTGCCGCAATTCCGGTTTACAACGAAGTCAAGCACGTCCATGATGTGCTCGATGAGGTAATTCGCTATGCGCCCCATGTTCTTGCCGTTGATGATGGGTCCAAAGACGGCACAAGCCAACTGCTTGCTAGCCGAAACGATATCACCGTGATCCACCATGAACAAAATCGTGGATACGGTGCTGCTCTCAAAACAGCCTTCCAGTACGCGATCGATGAAGGATATGAATTCTTGGTGACGTTGGACTGCGATGGTCAGCATCAACCTCAACGAATTCCAATGTTCATCGATGCTTGCCAAAAAGCCGACATCGTTTCGGGCTCTAGGTACCTCAAGGCCTTCGAAGGTGACACCCTGCCACCTCCACCCGAACGCCTCGCGATCAATCGTACCATCACCAAGCGGATCAATGATCTTTTTGGTTGGAACCTTACCGATGCATTCTGCGGGTTTAAAGCCTACCGCGTCAGTGCCCTGGAACAACTTCGGATCACTGTCGATGGCTATGCGATGCCATTGGAACTGTGGGCCCAAGCCGCGATGCTCGGGCTGAACATCAAAGAAGTTCCCGTCCCTTTGATCTATCTGGATCTGGCCCGATCGTTCGGAGGAGCACTCGATGACGGCGGTGTGCGATTGGCTCACTACAACAAAATCATCGACGAAAGTGTCGCCACGATGCATCACCGAGGTTTCTCGCTCCCGGATCTCTACCCCGCTGGTTGCGGTATCGAGTGCTGCTCGTGAGAAGTCCGGTCGTTCGCGCACCGCGCAGCGATAACCAAGATCTCTGTATCCCGGACCATGACCAGTTATGCGATCTGGTGATCAAGAACGCTCATCGATGGAAATCGCAGTCCATTCCCAAGTGGATCGTCGATCTACGCGCCCAGGCTCGCGACGAAGTTACCGCATCGATCAAGACTTACGCTCAAAGCTACTTCGATGCCGGGCCCATCGACCCCTCGATGCTCTGGGTCCTAGGCGGACATCAGCCCGAAGCCTTTCATCCAGGCGTTTGGTACAAGAACTTTCTGATCGATGCGACGACCAAATCGCTCAATGCGGACAAAACACCCGCCTTGGGCCTGCACGTAATCATCGATCATGACCTGCCGAAATCGGTTTCGATCAAAGTCCCTCACACAAGCCGTGGGGTGAACCACCTGTCGGTCAACTCTTGCCAACTACCGATCCGATCCGCTATCGCACAGGGAACCCCGATCGTTCCATGGCACCGATATCGTATCGAACAGGCCCGCATCGAATCCTTTGTAAGCGAAATTGAGTCTTCGGCAAACGCATTGAATCTGGCTAAACCCCTGGCTCGCGAATTCTTTGAGATTGTCACCAAAGCCAACTGCTTCCACGATGCTGCCCTTGCCTTTTCCCAAGCGAGACATCTGTTGGAAATCCAACAGGGACTCGGAAATCTCGATCTGCCGATGAGCCAGATCTGTCAAACCGATGCTTGGTTTGCTTTCGTCGAGTTTTGCATCCACCACGCAGGATCCTTGTTCGACACCTACAACAACGCCTTGGAAGCCTACCGAGCACAGGAAAAAATCACCAACCCAGGACAACCCGTGGCAGCTCTTGCTCAGCAGGCTCGTTGGTTAGAGCTCCCCTTTTGGCTCTACCGCTCAAGCGATCCAACGCGAAATCGAATGTGGGCCAGAATCCATACATCCAGCTGGGAACTGGCCTCAGGTTCTCGCCCCGATCAGTTCGCTTGGACCATGCAATTAGAGCCTCGGCCCGGTGCGCTGAAAACCGCTATCGAGGACCATGCCCAGGAAGGTGTCTGTTTGCGGCCTCGCGCTCTGATGACCACGCTTTTTCTCAGATGCTTTCTCGCCGACGGATTCGTGCATGGGATCGGTGGCGGTATCTACGACCGACTGACCGACCAGATCATTCGAGGTTTCCTGGGGATCGATCCTCCAGGATATGCCATCGCGACAGCTACTTTGCATCTACCGGTTCCAGATCGACTCAAACGTTCATCGTTCGACGCCCATCAGGAACTTATCAAACTCCAAGGTGTTTCGCGAACGATCAGGTCCGCACCACAAACGCATCTGTTGGACCAAGATCCACAACACAGATTACTTGCCAAAGAGCATGCAGAGCTTCTTGCTGAGATGCCCCCTCGAGGCCAGAAGAAACAGTGGCATAGAAAGATTGTCAACCTGAAGGGAATGATCCGCCGAGCGATCGACGAGTTTGTTCAAATGCATCAACTTGAACTCCAAGCAGCCCAGCAGCGAGCTCACGAATCTCAGATGCTTAGCTCGCGTGAGTACTCGATGCTGCTGTTTCCCAAGTCCAACTGCATCGAGCGACTTAAGGTTTTAGCGTCCCGAGTTCGCGCATAAGCGTTTTCATATCTTCCCAAGTCAGTTTCTTTGCTTCGGGGGCTCTGAGCAAGTACGAGGGATGATAGGTCACCAGAACCTTAGTTTTTTTGTACCAATGGAATCGACCTCGAAGCCGACCGATCGGTTCGGTAGTTCCTAGAATGGCACGGACGGCAACGGCTCCCCAGCAAACAATATAATCAGGCTGTAAGATCTCTAATTGAGCTTCGAGAAATGGCCTGCAATTCTCCGATTCGCTGTCACTGGGAACCCGATTGCCTGGCGGTCGACACTTGATCGTGTTGAGGATGTAAACTTGGTCCCTCGGGATCCCAGTTGCGATAAGGATCTTGTCGAGCAATTGGCCAGCAGGTCCAACAAAAGGATCGCCGATCCGATCCTCTTCGGCTCCAGGGGCTTCGCCCACCATCACAAATCGTGTCGTTACCGGTCCGACCCCAAAAACGGTTTGCTTGCGTTGACAGGCTAACTCATGACACAGCCTGCAAGCTTCAACCTTCACTTTCAACTCGCTCAATGCGGCAGTTCGCTCTTGAGGATTTTTCGCAGGAGTTAACCAAGGTGACTCTACGGGTGGACCCATGGGGATCTTAGCCGGCGGGGCACTGGTCACCGGAGTGCTAGGGGGCTTGGCTTTACTCGCAACAGCAGGTTTTATCACCGGATCGACCGATTTCCATTCAACCAGCATGTCTTGCAACTTGGCACTGGGTTTGGGTAAATGCCTAATGCCAAGCTTACCGAGGTGCTCAAGGTATTGCAGGCTAGCAAGTTTCCACTGGTCGGAATCCACGGTTCACCTACCTAGCATTTTGGATAGAACGCTCAAAAGCACTCGCCGCATGTGCAAGCTGATCGGTGCTGTGAGCGGCCGAGACTTGAGTGCGAATCCTCGCTTTGCCCTGCGGAACTACCGGATAAGAAAAACCGATCACGTAGATTCCTTCGGCAAGCATCATCTGGGCAACTTTGCCGGCCAAAGCGGCATCGCCGATCATCACCGGAACAATCGGATGAACTCCTTCGAGGATGTTCATTCCCCGCTGCTTCATCTGCTCGCGGAAAAAATGCGTGTTGGATTCCAATCGATCTCGCAATTGTGTGGACTCCTGCAATAACTCCAATGCGCGAATCGCTCCAGCAACCACCGGCGGAGCGATGGTGTTGGAAAAAAGATAAGTTCGCGAGCGTTGACGTAGCAACTCAACCATCTGGGCATTGCCAGAGGTATAGCCACCTGAAGCTCCCCCAAGGGCCTTGCCAAGCGTGCCAGTCATGATATCGATCCGATCCATCACACCGCAGTGTTCATGAGAACCGCGACCCTTGGCACCCACAAACCCTACCGCATGCGAGTCATCGACCATCACCAATGCGTCGTACTGGTCTGCAAGCTGGCAAACCGAAGCCAAGTTGGCGATCGTACCATCCATAGAAAATACACCATCGGTGGCGATCAACCGGAATCGAGCAGACTTGGCTTCCTCAAGCTTAGACCGCAAATCGTCCATCGAGTTGCTCTTGTAACGAAACCGCTGCGCCTTGCATAACCGTATGCCATCGATGATGCTTGCATGATTGAGTTCGTCGGAAATGATAGCGTCTTGGGGACCTAGGATCGTTTCAAAAAGCCCGCCGTTGGCATCCCAACAGGAGTTGTACAAGATGGTGTCCTGGAAACCCAAAAACTGACTCAGCTGGTCTTCGAGCTGCTTGTGGATCGTCTGAGTGCCACAGATGAATCGAACGCTTGCCATGCCATATCCCCAGCGACCAAGCGCTTCGTCGGCAGCTTGGCGTACCGACGGATGCTGAGCCAGCCCCAAGTAATTGTTGGCGCACAGGTTCAGATACTCTTTCCCGTCAGCCAATTTAACCATCGTGCCTTGAGCCGAATCAATGATCCGTTCGCGTTTGAAGGTGCCCGCATCGCGCATCGACTGGTTGGCACTGGCTAAATGTTCAAGAAATTGTGCGTTCATGGATGGTGCTCGGATGCGAAATAACCTGTCAAAAAAGAGACGTTTATCCTAACAGTCCAGCCCATATCGTCAATTCGAGCCCAAAAGAGATAGGGCTGAGATTCGAGTCTAACAGTAGGGCATAAAGACAGGGTGGAGGAAATAGGGCAGAAAAATCGGAGGGCAGAAAAATCGGAGGGCAGAAAAATCGGAGGGCAGAAAAATCGGAGGGCAGAAAAATCGGGAAGCAAAAAAATCGGAGGGCAGAAAGATGGGAGGGCAGAAAGATGGGAGGGCAGAAAGATGGGAGGGCAGAAAGATGGGAGGGCAGAGAAATAGGTAAAAGAAGGGTGCAATGGGGACGATGTTATCCATCGACTTTGACCCAGTCTGCATGACGATTGAGATTTGCGAATTCAACGGCGTAATCGAGGTCTTTGTTGGTACGCTGTGAAATCGAAGCATGGAGGAACAATGAGCTGCCAGATGAAGAATGGTAGGGCGCAGATCATGATCATGCCGACTGCCACCCATTTGCGCACGACTTTGGGCACAAAATCATCGACCATAGGCCAAACAAACCACATAAAAACTACCGACAGTAGGAGCATGACGATCCAGACCCCTAGCCTTTGCAGGCGAATCTGAAGTTTGCATGGCCTGCAGGCTGGGACGGTTGTCGAGACTGGCCAGCCAAAGATCAATAGCACAGCGGTCCGCCAGCCGACCATGTGGGTCCAGAGCCGAATGCGGGTGCCTTGTGGATCGCCATGACAACGTACGCATCGATTTGGGTAAACGGCTTGATGATCCCTGGGTAGATTTACATCGTAGGTCATGGTTGTCGACTCCTTGGATCGATCTTAGGATTCCATCGCCGGTAACATGTTTGTTTGGAGATCACCATGTTACCCAACGGCCATCTTGGATTGTTTCGGGTGGATAGAGAACTCTTTGATCGTGCAAATCCAAACCGGAAATGATTTCGGTATTGATGCGGTTGGAAAGTCCAGTTTCCACTTCGATGCGTCGAACGCAGTGTCCTTGCCAAAAAGTCTTTTCGACACGATACACGTACCATTTGCCGTTGGAGGACTCCAGCGCGCTTGTGGGGACGATCAGAACATCCGGCTTCGTCTTGTCAACAAGAATATTAGCGTCGACACGAAAACCATCTCCTAAATCCTGTCGCTCTTGCCAAGGCTCATCTAGGTCGATCAAGACGTTGACTCGGCGCTCTTCGACCCCCAAGGCCGAGATCTTCAAGAATGCCGAAGGTTCGACGATTCGGACTCGGCCAGACAGTGGTTTGGATCCTCCCCAGCCTCGAATCTCGGCTTTCGCACCAGGTTTAATCGAAACAGCCGCCGTGGATAGCACGCGGCTCTGAGTTCGGCTTTGGCAATCCGATACCGATGCTCGATGTTGTCGAATTCCGACTGAGAAACGGAGTTGGATTCGATGAGCTCACTGGCGCGTTGAAAATCATGCTCTGCGAGCTCGAGGGTTTCCAGGGCGACACTTTTTAGTTCATCGGCTCGAAGAATCGATGCCTGTGCCGACTTGACGCGTTCTTGGCTCTGAAGTTTCGTGCGCGGATCGAGCAATTCGAGTCGGTTGGCTCAAGGATCACAATGGGCTTCGAGCCAACTTCGACTCGATCCCCTGGATGAACCTGCAAACGAACCATTTTACCACTGACCGGAGCGATCAGCGTATAGCGTTCCTTCACACGCGTGATTCCATCATCATTAACGAAGACTTCCAGCCGGCCTGTCTGGACCTTGGCTATCTCGACGGCGATTAACGATTTTACTCACTCTCGCACCTTGAGCACCGAAATCAAATCCAGACGCTTGGTCATTCGTAGAACCATCCAAGCACACGCCGATGTAGCGGCCATCATCACTACAATAGCATACACAACGGTTTGATGATGCACGAAGAACGGGAATCGATGGCTTTCGCTGTCCATCGCGCTGACCAATCCATAAGCTAGTAGATAACCCAGAGGTACTCCGACCGGGATGGCCAAAAGCATCGTCCAAAATAATTCCAAAAGCAACACCTGATTGATCTCCGATTGACGGTAACCGAGCACCCGCATGGTGGCGAGATCTCTAGCCCTCTGGTGAAAGGTGATCAGCGCCGAATTGTAAGCCACCCCAACGGTGATCAGCGTGGCAAAGATCGCATTGATCAGCCGCATCCATCCGGTGCTCTTGGAAATCAGTTCACGGAAATTCGCTAAAGCAGCGTCTTTGTCGGTCACGCCAGCAATCGCAGGTGTTTGCTTGATAAGGCGATACACGGCTTGTCGCTGACTAGCATCTATCGATAAGAATAGACCACTGATCTGGGGGCCTTCTTGCATCAGTTCATGCAACAAAGTTTTGGGCATGAAAGCCGCTGGTCCGGTGTAATTGGGATAAATACGGGATACTTCGATCTGAATCGATCGGTTTTGTCCCTCAAGCAAATCGATCATGACCTTTTGACCGACCCTCAAACCGAGTTTCTCAGCGAGTTTGCCCGTGATCGTTAGACCACTATATTCCGGAAAAGGAATTGGAAGATCCCTATCATCCAAGACCCGAAACAACTCGGAATCAGGTTCGAGTCCTAAAATGGCTAGGCGATCGCTCTTGAAGCCATTTCGCATTCGTATCGCTACAGCACGATAAGCCTCAACACGCCGGACACCTGGCCATTGCTTGACCTCATCAAGGCACTCTTGGGAACGAGGATCGTAAAAGGACAACTGCAAATCCTGCCTTTGTGATCTTGCGAACTGATGATCCAAAACGTACTCGACCGTCTTTTCCATAAAGGAACTGAGGATCAGAAGCGACACACCAAGCCCCATTCCTGGAATCGAGAAAAAGGTCTGCCATGGATTGCCGACCATTCGCATCATCACCATGCGTCCAAGAGGCCTTAGAAATCCAAATAGCGGCAACTGAGTAAAGCCCTTCTGCGGTGCGCTTTGCATACCTCCAGATCGCATGGCTACTGCTGGTGGCAATCGAATCGCTCTAAGCAGGCCGCTGAGGGCACCGAGCAAAGCTACCAAAACACCAAGCGATACAGCAAGCATCCATTCCCAACCAAACCGAATGACCACCATCTCTGGAAACCGAAAAAACATACGATAAATTTCCGACAACCAAGCTGCCAACCACAAGCCGCCCCCGATCCCTAGTGTCACCCCCATGGCTACCCAAACCAAGACCACGCGCACGTAATGCAGACCAATTTCATAGGGACTGTAACCAAAAGCTCTAAGCGTTGCGATCTGCTCGGACTACTGTGATACCATTCGCGAAAAAACCATGTGAACCAGGAATGCCGAAACACTCAAAAATATCGCAGGACTTAAAAAGGCCATCGTACGCAGCTCACGCAACTCGTCCCGGACCCGGCCATGCGATTCCTGCTCCTGCCGATCATAAGCACCGATGCTTCCATAAGGGTCCAGAATCGAATCGATCTGTTTCTTGACATGTGCAAGATTGGCGTCTGAACTAAGCCGTACCGTAAGCTGATTGAATGCTCCCTCCATATTGAATGCGGCAGCTAGTTTCTCTCTGGGTGCCCACAACACCCCGTAGAGACGATTGTTAGGAAGCAGCATTCCGGGCTGAACCACATAGATCGAATCGGGCGAGAGCCCAATACCCACGACCAATAAATCCTGCCGCTTGCCTTGTAGATTCGCCGGGATTAGATCTCCGAGCTTTAGTCGGTGTTCTTCGGCAAACAACTCGCTGACGACCACTTCGGTCTGCTGTGCTACGACCGGCAAACGACCTTTGCGCAAATACAAACCATTGATGTCTAAATGGGGGTCTGTATCCAGAGATACCAAACGAGCCGAAGCTGGTTCGAGCATTTCCGGGAAATCCAGCAGCACGTGCTTCTCGACCCTGGCTGAAACACGCTGAACTCCTGAAATCTGAGCGATCCGTCCGTGTAGCTCCTCTGGAGCGCGCACCAGTGGTGCCCAAAGATGTGCAAAATTGTATTTCGAATAGTAACGATCCCGGCTGGCCTCAAGCGATCGCATCCAAGACGATCGCACCGGTTTTGACGTCTAGTGCACCCGTGGGCTCATCGCACAACAAAACATCAGGTCGTTTGCTAATAGCTCGCGCAATTGCCACCCGCTGCTGCTCACCTCCAGAGAGCTGGGCCGGATAAAACGATTGACGTTGATCCAGCCCCACAAGCAAAAGGGCTTGTTCGGCTGGCATCGGGTCTTCGGAAATATCGGTGACCAAACGTACGTTTTCAAGGGCCGTTAAACCGGCAACAAGATTATAGAATTGAAACACAAAACCGACATGCTCGCGTCGGTATTGAGTCAACTGCGACTCGGTCGCACCCGTCAACTCGTGGTCTCGAAATCGTACCGAACCTGAACTCGGAATATCCAAACCACCGAGGATATTGAGCAACGTCGACTTGCCACTACCCGAAGCTCCGAGAATCACTACAAACTCACCGGCAAAGAGATCCAGATCGACACCGCGCAGTGCATGAACCAGCACATCTCCCATCGGATACGTCTTGGTCAACTGATGTGCTTGAAAAACCGGTTGTCGGATTTGGCTCATTCTTGGCATGATAGCCAAGCGACTCGATAGCACCAACGCAGCGTGCTTGGTTTTTCCAAAGATCTCATCGACTCGCTCTCAGGCTCGATCGCGATTTGCTGGGTATCGGCATGCCAAGTCAGCTTTCCCTGGGTCACTTCGATAGCAAGTCGGTATCGAGAATGTAATTTAGAAATCACATACCATCCGGTCCAATGCTGCGGTGATGCCTGGTATCGTTCCAATTGAATTCCTTGGGCTGTGAGCCCCTGTGGGATCGCATAGGTGCTGCCCAAGAACCCAACTGGAGGTTGTATTTTGCAGGCGTAATCGAATTGAAAAGCTCGATGACTCTCGGATCGACCCATCCACTGAGCCGCAAGCGACCAATGGCCTTTGCCAGACATTCCGACCCCCAAAGCCACGTCGGGAAAGGGATCCTGACCGATCGATTCGACTACCATTTGCTGGATCGCAGGGTCCGTCGGCCAGGAGGCCAAAGGATCGTTCACGTAGGAATTCAGGATCGGAACCCAAGCCGTACCGATACCGATGCAGAATGAATGCTCAAAACGATCGTTGGGCTTGGAGAAACGTACCGACGCATCCTGGCTGGTCAGATCAATCCCAGAGGAAGAACCGTGGGTCATTGCGGCCAATGCGTTGTTTCTTGGACGCTGGGCTGCGCCACAAGTGGAATGTCGCTATCGGTGACAATTCCCATCATGAATCGATTGGCCGCTTTCAACATCTCAACATCCAATGAGCCTTCGAACTCTGGGTCATGAGCATCGGAGCGATCTTCACCAATGCAATCGAGAGATTCAGACGGTTTGGTTTGAAATCTAACTAAGCGATAATTCAGACCCGCACAATGAGCCGTTTTCATGGTGCTGATGACTTGATCGACTCCAAAACGATTCGAATCGGACGATTGCATGGCCAAGACAGGTAAGCCTCGCGCATGCTTCCACTGCGCCAACGCACGCTTGTTGGAAGGAAACGGACCGTTGCAAGCGACCACGCCTGCGATGACCGAAGGGTTTCTAAGTCCGATCCACTGGGCTACCGTAGCACCTTTGCCGAACCCACCTAAAAAGACTTTGGTCGGATCGATGGACATCGAAGAAGCGATCTGCTCGATCGCTTCGAAAACACACTCTTCGTTCAAGGCGTAATCGGTCAAGCTGCTACCCCAACGATAGAGCTGTTTCGAACGTGTCGAAGTACGGTTGCCTCGGAGGGCTACCGCCGCATAGTTTCGCATGCTCAGCGAATGCATCACTGAATCAAGCTCATACTCGCTGCTGTGATCGCTGTGAAGCCAAACCAGAAGTGGATAAGCATACCCGCTCTCGTAATGCTCAGGCACAAAGAGCCGATGTGGAAATCCGATCGATGGAGGAGCGTTTAAAGATCCAAACGATCGCTCGCCATCGCCGACACCAAGCCCCGATAAATCGTCTTGCGACTGAGTCGTGGACTCGTAGGGTCGCGGCGATGGTGCTGAGCTCGGAGACAGAAAACTGTGCAATCGGCTCATCCCGATGTTCCTTGGTCAATAAGAGATGCTCGGACAAGAGGTTCACAGCAGACACGCTTGGCAGCCGCCGTGTTGGTTTTGTAGGGTAGCGACTGCTAGTGCGTCAATCCCGCCGATTCCCAATCCGGCGAACTTTAGACAAAGTTCGCCAAACTGCAAATTGCTAGCATTTGCTTTGCCGTAAGATAGGGAGTTGGTGACGGCAAAAAGGCTTACGCCTTCAGAAGCGTTTCCATGGAAGCCACCAAGGACTTGACCGCATCGACACTCTTTGCGAAGGCGGCTTTCTCGGAGTCCGTCAGCGAGAGTTCGATGATCTTCTCGACACCTTTGCTGCCAAGAACGACAGGCACACCGACATAATAGCCACCGACGCCGTATTCTTTATCGCACAGGGCTGCTACGGGGACCAAGCGTTTTTTGTCCCGTACGATGGCTTCGACCATCTGAGCTGTTGCGGCAGCCGGAGCATAGTAGGCCGAGCCGGTTTTCAGGAGCGATACGATTTCGGCGCCACCGTCGCGTGTGCGTTGGACGATTTCAGCCATACGGGCATCGGGGATCAGCTGAGAAACCGGGATACCGCCAACACTTGTGCAACTTGCGATCGGGACCATCGTATCGCCGTGTCCACCCATGAGCATGGCCGATACGTCTTCGACACTCACGCCCAGTTCCATGGCGATGAAGGTGCGGAAGCGTGCGGTATCCAGCACACCAGCTTGGCCGATCACTCGATGCGAGGGGAATCCGAGGACTTGGAATGCTCGTTGGACCATGGCATCCAGAGGGTTGCTCACGACGATCACCACGGCGTTGGGGCTTGTGCGTTTGACTTGCTCGGCGACGCTCGTAACGATTTTTGCATTGGTGCTTAGCAGGTCATCGCGGCTCATACCTGGTTTGCGAGCGATCCCGGCGGTGATGACCACAACGTCGCTGTTGGCCGTGTCGGCGTAGTCGTTGGTACCCGACACAGCGCTATCGTAGCCCATGATGGGCGAAGCTTGCATCAGGTCGAGCGCTTTGCCTTTGGGCATATTTTCGGTTTGAGGGACATCCAAAAGGACGACGTCTCCAAGTTCGGCGGCTGCACACCAATGGGCGCAGGTGGCACCTACGTTACCGGCTCCGATGATACTGATTTTTGCGCGTCGCATGTTGGGGTTACCTTTTCAAGATTTCGGTGATTAGGATTATTGGAATTTGGTATAAGATAAGCGTTCGCGATGAAACTGGAAGTCGAAGTATCGCCAAGCGCAGCGACCCGTCAAGAACCCGCATCTTGTCGGGTTGACGCACCGAGCCAGCGCCCTAGGTTTTACTTGGAAAATACCGGTAAGCTCTTGGTCAAGAGGTAAGAATTTTTGCATGTTTTGGGCTCAAAATACCATCCGTATCGGACCGTACCCTCGCGGCTTTCACTTGGTCACCCGCGAGATCCTCTGGGCACTGCCTGAGCTTGAGAATATCGAAGTCGGATTGCTTCATGTCTTCTTGCAGCACACCTCGGCCAGTTTGACGATCAACGAAAACGCTGACCCAGATGTCCGAATCGACATGGAAACCTCATTCAATAGGCTTGTGCCTGAAAATCAGCCTTTTGTGCACACGATCGAAGGTCCTGACGACATGCCAGCGCATGTGAAAAGCTCGTTGCTTGGAGCAAGCCTGGTCTTGCCGATATCCCGAGGATCCTTGGTCCTGGGGACTTGGCAAGGCATCTATCTATGCGAACATCGAAACGCGGCTACTCCACGGACCGTGGTCCTGACCCTTCAAGGAAAACTCAAGAACTAAACAGAAAGCCATGCCATGAATCCAACCGCTTCGAACACCCCTCGCATGATGGCCGGGATCCCAACGCTCAACGCAGGCCTTTACCGCAGCATCCGCTTTCTGGTCGGGGACCCCGTGGTGTACCTTCAAGTCCCTCGAGCCGATGGTAACTTTGAGTCGTTGCTGATCTGCCGAGATATCGAGATGGGACGCGCTTCTTTGCACGCGGCTGTCGACCAAGTCGCTTGCCCGGCCGACTTCGCCCCCACCGAAGGGCTCTCTGGGGATCGCGAAACCGCGACAGCCCAGTCAGCAGCCGAAATGCTTCGAAGGTCTGGGTTTCGAAACGTTGTCGTCGACCGGTCCTTGCCCATGATCTATGCCGAGATGCTCAGGCGAGCCGGGATCGGTATCCAGTGCGATACCCAATGGGGCGTCATGGAACGTCGACGCAAGGATGCTCAAGAAATTGAAATGATTCGCGATGCTCAGAGGATCACCGAGGAAGTCATGGAACTGGCATGCTCGACCATCGCACGCGCAAGCGCCGATGCTCAAGGTGTATTGATCCATCAAGGCTCGCCGCTGACAAGCGAGCGAATGAGAACCCTGATCGATGTGTGGCTCTTGGAACGCGATTGCTCCAACCCCGGTGCCATTGTCGCATGTGGACCCGTGGGTGCCGATTGCCATGACCATGGCCATGGACCACTGATGACCGAACAACCTGTCATTGTCGATATTTTCCCCAGAGTCAAATCGAATCTCTACAACGGCGACTGCACTCGCACCGTGGTCCATGGATCCATCAGCACTGAGCTTACTGCCATGCACCAAGCCGTCGTCGCGGCCAAACTCGCCGCGACCAATGCGGTCCGGGCCGGTGTGACGGGCCAGCAAGTCCATCAAGCGACCATCCAAGCCATTGAAAGCGCCGGGTACCACATGGGGTTACCGGCCCAAGACGCTCCCGATACCTTCACCAGCATGACCCATGGAACAGGCCATGGACTGGGTTTGGAAGTCCACGAACCACCGCTCCTTGCTGCCGGTGGTCCAGAACTCGTCGCAGGCGATGTCGTCACCATCGAACCTGGACTTTACTGCAAGGCACTCGGCGGCATTCGCGTCGAGGACATGGTCGTCGTTACCGACGGCGGTTGCGAAAATCTCAATCGGTTGCACGAAGGACTTTGCTGGAAGTAACCAACTTGCTAGTCCCCTTTTGAATCGTCGGCACCATGCTTGGGCCATCCTCACCACTGGGATTATCCAAGGAACCACACCATCAGCCAGTAAACCGCTGCAGCAAACGCTGCGGCGATCGGCACGGTGGTAACCCAAGCCAAAACGATCTGAAGTACTTTGCTCCATTTGGCCTGCTGCGTACTAGCACCCATCCCGAGCAAGGCCCCGACACTAACATGCGTCGTGCTGACAGGTAAACTGTGAAGACTCGCAGTGGCAACGAGAATCGCCGTGACGAGGTTCGCCGCAAAACCTTGGCCAGGATTCATGTCCGTGACTTTCTTCCCCAAGGTCTCGGCAACATGCTTGGCATCCAAGATCGCTCCTAAAGCGATCAAGATCCCAATCAACAGGATGCTCTTCGATGGATCTAACCATGGAACCATCAGCAGCAATGCCGCCATCTTGGGAGTATCGTTCAAGCCTCTTGCAAAGCTAGCTGCCCCACTCGATAGAAAATGAGCTCGATCAAGATTCTTGGTGCGATAACTAGGCGCTAGGCCCTGCCGACCGAGAGTTCTGTAAAGCAACCATCCACCAACAAATGCGATCCAAGGACTAAAAAACAGTGGGTACAAGAATGTTTTCCCCAAAGCGCTTAGCTGCACCTGATCGTACCCCTGGGCCGATACCCCACCACCTACCAAAGCGCCAAGCAACGCATGGGTTGTCGAGACTGGAAATCCGAATCGATTGGCTAAAAAACTCGTCAAAGCTGCACCCAGTGCCACCGAAGCTGTAAAGAGCGGTGACTCCAGCAGGTTCTCGCTCACAAGCCCACGCCCACTAAAAGACTTCAGCAATCCTTGGGCCAGAAACAACGCTCCAACCGATCCAGCGAAAGTACACAAAGTTCCCCATGCCAAAGCCGTTTTCAGAGTCGTCGTTCCGCTCCCGTAAAGCGACGCAACCCCTTTGAAGTTGGCATTGGCTCCATTGGTTAACGCGACAAATCCTACCGACAAAATCAGGAAACTCAAAAGCACAGCGAACCTACTTGACCACGTTCTCTTTGGTCTCTGCCGGTAACTGCTTGATCGATGCGTATTCTTTCCAAGACCCCTCGTACAATCGCACATTGGGGAACCTAGCTACATGGCTAAGATAGAACCGCAGCAGGCTCCCTTCTCGTGAAGTCCCACAATACACGATGATCTCTTTGTCCTTGGTCACACCCGCAGCAGCCAAGTCCCGCTCGACTCGATCGGCAGCAAGAAATTGATGAGTGTTGTCCTGCTGCATGAGCTTGGCCCAATGGAAACTGATCGCACCGGGAATGTGGCCTTTACGAAGCCAGACATCATCCTGGCCGATGTACTCATTGTGCGGCCTAGCATCGATCAGCAAGACACCGGGCTTACCCAATCGCGACATCAGTTCTTCGACCCCGATCCCAATGGGCTTGTTCATCTGCTCAGGCAGGGTTCCTGGTGGATTCCCAAAATACTCCTGGGTCGTTGGATACCCAAGCGTCTTCCACTGAGCCAGTCCTCCATCGATAATCCGAATATCCTTGACGCCAAACTTCTCAAGAACATAAGCGACCATGCTGGTGCTCAGGATCTCATCGTTGGGGAGTTCAGCCCCAGTGGCATAAAGCAAGTGGGTTCGATTGCGATCGACCCCGGCCCTGATCAGAAGTGCTTTAGTCAAGTCATCTGGTAGATACTGAACCGGAACGCCACTATCGGTCCCTCGCAGAGTATCAAAGTTCAAATGGTGAGCAGTTGGTAAATGGCCCCGAAAATAATCTTTATAGCCTCCTCGGGTATCGATCACCAAGGGTCGCTGTTGCTCCTGCGGGTTCTCGATCATCTGCTTGGCTTGTGCACAAGAAATCACCGATATCTCCCCCCTCGAGGTCGAGCAAAGTACTGTCCACAGCAATGCAAACCCAACCACCAAACTCGATCGAATCATCAATGCCTCGCCAATCCACGCTTGCCAAGAGAAAAACTTATCAAACTGACACTCACACGAACTTCGGAATGTTATAACCCAAAGCCCCATGGCAGAATACCTATGACTCCTTGCTTTGGGCAAGCTTTTTGCAATACTGTTTGGTGTTCTCACAGGAGCTAACCTGCGGTGTCTGTTGGCTGACACCTGAGATTATTTACAACGGCGCAATAACAATGACCCAACAAGATTGCCCTACCGACCAAATGTGCGCCGAGTATCTCAAAGCCCTCGGCGACCCAATCAGACTCGGGATTATCAAAGCACTTCAAACTTGCCCCTTTACAGTCTCGGATTTGGCCGAGTTTCTAGAACTCGATCTCCAAAAAGTTTCCCACCATCTGCGAATCCTCTTTCACGCGAATTTGGTAAGAATCCAAAAGGACGGCAAGTACCGTTACTACGAATTAAACCCACAGTTTGTGAGCAAGAGACAGTCGACCAAGGCATTGAACCTGGGTTGCTGCACCATTGGAATCCACTTCTAGGTGGTAAAACGGAAAAGAAAGTCAAATTCGTCGCACGGCCCATATCGACCCGACCCGTCTCGGAGAATAGACTCAGACCAGGGCCTTCAAAGAGACGTTAAACCGTTTGAGAAAAAACCGCTGGCTAAGTCACTTTCCAGAAGGGGCTTTTGCAGCCGGAAACCTAGGAGTCACCGACGATGCTTCCACGCAACCAGGATCGAAGACAGATCAAACCATCGGGTTGCCAAGACTTTCGCCGCTTGAATCGCCGCGCTGCGATGCGAGTCGGTAGCCTAGGTGCCTTGAGCTTGTGCCTAGGAGATCTGATGCGAATGAGGGCCTCAGCCGATGACGGGCAAACCGGTGCTTATTCGGCTCAAAAGGCAAAAGGACCATTGCCCCAGCGGATCAAAAGCATCATCCAGCTGAACCTCGGTGGGGGCTTCCCCCAACATGAATCCTTCGACCCTAAACCAGAAGCACCCTTGGAATACCGAGGTCCTTTCGGCGTCGTTAAAACCAGCAATGGGGATATCTTCAGCGACAACTTCCCAAAGACTGCTCAGATCGCAAAGAAACTGACCGTCATCCGAACCCTCGTCGGCAAAGTCCCCGATCACGGCTTGGCAACCTACCATCTGTCGACGGGTTACACCCCAACGGCAGTCATCGACTACCCATCGATGGGTGCGATCCTCTCGCATGAGCTTGGCCCCCGAGGGATTCTCCCCCCTTTCATCGCCGTCCCCAAACGCAATGCATTCGCCGGCAATACAGGATTTCTTCCGAGCAGCTATGGTGCATTCGAAATCGGTGATGATCCTGCCAATGGCAAGAATTTCAAAGTTCGCGATTTTTCGCTTCCACAAGGAATCTCGCTGGATCGGTTTAATCGTCGCAATGCCGCAAGAGAACTGATTGAAAATCGGATCCGATCCATGGAAACCGAGCCCACCACGTTAGATACCATGGACGGTTTCTACAAAAAAGCATACGCCGTATTGACTTCGCCTGAAGCTCAACGCGCATTTTCCTTTGAAGGTGAATCCGATGAAACCTTTGAACTCTATGGAGCCAAGGTCACCGGTAAAGTCCTTGCGCCCGACAACAAATACCACCCCAAGGGACTCGCAGAGCGCCTGATCATCGCTCGCAGGCTTGTCGAAGCCGGTACTCGACTCGTGACAATCGACTATGGAGCCTGGGATTGCCATGTCGACGTCAAGAAATGCTGCGATGACTACATGCAACCCCTGGATTACGCAATCTCTGGGCTCGTGACCGATTTGGACCGAAGAGGGCTTTTGGATTCCACCCTGTTCTGGGTCACCAGCGAGTTTGGACGTACCCCCAAAATCAACAAAGACTCAGGTAGAGATCACCACGCGCGATGCTATTCGATGCTCTTGGCCGGGGGCGGTTTCCAACAAGGACTCATCCACGGAGCAAGCGATTCGGTCGCCAATGAACCGGCCCGCGATGGCGTTCTGCTCGAAGATCTCCTCTATACGATCTACCACGGCTTGGGGATCGATGCCGACAAAGAACTCGTCGCATTCGGCACCCGACCCATCGAAATCATCAAAGATGGAAAACTGGTCTCCGCCCTCTTAGCCTAACGAACATAGCCTAACGAACGATGCCAACTCCCATCCAGTTGATGCTCTCTAAGTCGATACTCTTGGCATTTGGATCGATCCTATCGATCCTATCGATCCTTGCGATTGCTAGTCCAGCATCGATTGCCGGCGACATGCTCCGAGATGTCGAATGGGTAAGGCCACGCGTTGGACAGCGCGGAACCAAGGTCGAAGTCATCATCCAAGGCAAGTTCCTCGAAGATCCCAAAGAGATTGTTTTCTACAAGCCTGGAATACGAGCTTTGTCGCTCCAGACAATCCAGCCACTTGCCCACCCCATCGGACTGGCTCATGGCGGACGAATCGAAGAGCAAGTCAAAGCGATTTTGGAAATCGACCCCGATTGCATTCCTGGCGAACATCCCTTTCGATTGCGAACCGCTCGTGGGCTTTCACTACTTGCAACCTTCCATGTCACTCCTTTCCCAGTCATCGACGAAACCAACTCGTCAAACGATACCATCGCAACGGCCCAAATCGTGCCGATAAGTTCAACCGTACTTGCGACCGTCGATACCGACATGTTTCAAGTAGCAGTAACCCCCGGGACTAGGTTCTCCGCCGAGGTCGATTGCGTACGGATTGCCGATCACCACTACGGCGATTCAGAATTTGACTTGGCGCTCAGAGTCCTAGATGCAACAGGACGCGAACTAGCATCGAATGATGAAAACGCCCTGCATGTCCAAGATCCCTTGGTCAGTTTCATCGTCCCTGAGAATATTCCCGAAGGCAAAGTATTCGTAGAAGTCCGTCAATCGGTTCACTCCCCTCGCGATATCCCGTATGCAATCCATATCGGTGATTTCCAACGTCCATTGGCGATCTATCCAGCCGGGGGAATGCAAGGAGAATCGCTGAAAGTTACCTTGCTGGGGGATCCATCAGGAGCATTCGAGCAGACCATCGAATTGCCCAACGACAAATCCTCAACCGAGTGGCTTGGCAATGCTCCATCGGGCATTACCGTTCGCTCCTGCTCGTTTGGCAATGTCCTGGAGAACACAATGGCTGATGTGACCCCGGTAGATCATTTGCCGATCGCTTTGAATGGTCGGATTGAATCCCCTGGCGATACCGATCGATTCAGAGTCCGTGTTAATAAAGCAGATCGCTATCGAGTCCGTGTATTTGCTTCGGCACTTGGTTTTCCAGTCGATCCGGCCATCCGCATCATACCATTGGATGCTCAGGGCAACGCGCAAGCCCCTGAGATCGATGTCGATGATGCGGATCCAAGGACACTCAACGACCGTGACCTCTTTGGTACCTCCATAAGATCTGGAGGAGGGGTCAAGGATGTGCTTGATCCTTCGGTGATGTGGGAACCAAAACAAGAAGGCCATTACATCATCGAGATACGCGACACCAACAACGCAGGAGGGGATACTTCGGTTTATCGCGTCGAGATCGAATCCCCACCGAATTCCCTGCACCCTGTTTTGACAAGCAGGTTCTTTGATTGGGTCGAAGGATCCCGTGGCACCGGACTGGCGGTCCCTCAAGGTAACCGCTGGACGGTTCTGCTGAATGTGAATAAAGGCCAAGGCTCCCAGTACAACGGGCCTTATGAACTTCTTGCCCAAGGATTACCCGAGGGCGTTGAATTGATTTGCCCCGAGGTTCCAGGTCAAGCCAGCGTATGGCCAGTGCAGTTGGTCGCCTCTGCACAAGCCATGCCACAGGCAAAAACGTTCGAATTCAAAGCTCAAGCCAGCGACCCAGCGATCAAGCTACAGACGGGCTGCCAACAAGCGGTTCCCTTTATCAACCATTCCGGCGGAGATGCTTGGAGGGTCCTCCGGGTCGATAGCTTCGCCATGGCGGTGACCGAACCGGCTCCCTTTTGGATCGAACTGGTGCAACCGTCGGTCTCCCTCGTACGAGGAGGCGAACTTTTTATTACGGTGAACCTGGTGCGAAAAGAAGGTTTCGATGAGCCGATCGAATACCAAGCTGATTTCGGGCCACCCGGAGTAAGCCTGCCTCCTAAGGATGTCATCGACTCTGGAAATACCCAAGCCGTGCTGCGCATCAGTGCATCGAAGAATGCTCCTATCGGCCAAGGCTGGTTGTATGTCATGGCAAGCACCATGGGAGGAAGCGACTACCTAGGCCCAGGTCGCATACGAGTCTCCTCGCAATTGGTGAAAATCGATGTCACCGAACCTTTTGTTGAACTAGCCAGCCAACCAACCAGTATCCGTCGCGGGGGACAAGCCAACGTGGTCTTTAGCGTTCAATCCAAAAGCCCCTTTGATGGCCAAGCCACGGTGCAGTTGTTGGGGCTGCCAAAAGGTTTGCAACTCGTAGGGCCTGTACCTAAGATCACCAAAGACGCCCAGGAAATCTCATTTCAACTCGAAGCTACCGATGAAGCGCTCCTGGGCCCAGTCAGTGGACTCGAATGCGAACTGATCGTCCAAGTCGCTGGGCAGGAAATTCGTCAGCGGGCCGGTAACGCAACCATTAGGATCGACCCGAGGCTATGAACACGATGAAACGATGCTCGATGCTCGCAATCCTTTGCATAGGTTTTCTTTGCAGCAGTCTTCAAGCACAGGATTCTCAATCCAGAGGCGATCCACAGATTCCAAGCTTTCGCAAGGATGTCATGCCAGTGTTTTTTCGGGCTGGTTGCAACTCGGGAACTTGCCACGGATCAGCAAGGGGAAAAGACGGATTCATGCTCTCACTTTTTGGCTACGATCCTGCAGGCGATTACCGACGGACGGTCGAGGAAATACCTGGACGAAGAATCAATGGATCGGTCCCCGAAGAAAGTTTGTTGCTGCTCAAAGCCACCGCCAGTGTCCCGCATACCGGTGGCAAGTTGTTCGACCCGAAGAGCCCACTTTATCAAACTCTTTTGAAGTGGATCGAAGCTGGGGCTCCCGACGACTCAGGCGCAGTGCCAGAGGTGATCGGTATCACTCTCTCGAATACCTCTGTGGTCTTTGACCAACCAAGCGGTCAGTTGCCGTTGCAAGTTACAGCGAATTACTCCGATGGAAGCACCAGAGATGTGACTTCGCTGAGCCGTTTCTTTTCTAACAATCCGAGTGTCGCTCAGATCGATGCCCAGGGACTCGTCACAGGCCATGGATTTGGGGATACGAATGTCTTTGGACGGTACAGCCGATTTACCGTCGGGGCTGAAGTCATCGTCTTGCCGCCAGCCGATGGGTTTATCTGGCCAGATCCCCCGGCCAATAATTTCATCGACCGATTGGTTTTCCAGCGACTTGAAAAACTCAGGATCGTACCTTCGGATCTGTGCGATGACCAAACATTCCTTCGGCGCGTCACGCTCGATCTTGTGGGAAGACCTCCGACACCCCTGGAGTACGAAGGGTTTATGGCCGATGAGGATCCCGATAAACGAGCCAGTAAGATCGATGCATTGATTGCCACTGACGATTTTGCCGACTACCAAGCTGCCCTGTGGGCAGAACAACTGCGGGTCATCGGCGGGAACTATTCCACAGGTGCCACGGTGATCAAAGCCGCCGATCGGCTGGCCAACTGGATTCGGGATCAATTTCGAAAAGATCGACCTCTGAACGAATTCGTATCCGAAATGACGGCAGCCTCCGGTCCCAACATCGCCAATGGTCCAGTCAATCTCTACACGATGCTTGTTCATAAACCCCAAGTCGACCCCAAGATGCTCGCGGCGGACTTTTCCCAAGTGTTCCTCGGGGTCCAGATCCAGTGCGCCGAATGCCATAACCATCCTTTCGATCGCTGGACGATGGACGACTACTATGGCTTTGTGAGTTTCTTTACCGGAGTTCGCCGAAAACCCGGCGTGGAAGCTCGCGAGAAACGAATTTTTTGGGACGACAAATCCAACCCTGCCATCAGTCCGGTCGATGGCCGAGCAAGGCCCGCAAAAACGCTAGGTGCGATCGATCCGGTGGGTGTCCAAGGCGACCCTCGCGGGGAATTGGCCAAATGGTTGACCTCATCCGAGAATGATATTTTTGCGAAGAACATTGCGAACCGAATATGGGCCCACTTTCTTGGCCGGGGTGTTGTCGAACCCGTCGACGATATGCGAGTAAGCAATCCTCCGACCAACGCGCCGCTTCTAGATGGACTTTCAAAGCGACTTGTAGAACTCCGCTTCGACCTGCGAAGTTTCGTTCGTGAGATCTGCAACTCACGAGTTTATCAGTTGGCTTCAAAGCCAACGCCCACCAATGCAAAGGATACCAGGCAATTCTCACGTGCGAAACTTCGGCGACTCCGGGCCGATGTGCTGCTGGATTCAATCGTGGCAGTCACTGGTATCCCTAGAAATCTGCCCGGTTGGCCCGCCGGGACCAAAGCGGTCCACTACTACCCCCGGGTTTCGGGAGATACCGAAGGCCCTCATCCTGGCGATCCATTCTTCGAAACCTTTGGCCGCTCAACCCGAGGGACCGTCTGCGCCTGCGAGACCAAATCAGACCCAACTCTTTCGCAAACCATGCATCTTGTCGTCGGCGATACGATCCGCGAACGACTCAGTTCACCAAGTGTTGTCAAAGCCCTCCTGGAGTCTCACACACAACCCGAAAAGATCATCGAAACGTTGTTCGTTAGGGCCTTGTCCAGGAAACCCACCGACAAGGAACAAATGGACTTTAGGAACTTCATCTCCGCAAATGAAAGTAACCCCGAAATTTACGAAGACATCTTCTGGGGACTTCTGAATTCCACCGAGTTTCTCTTCAACCACTGATATGCTAGATCTATGAAATCTGTTTCCACTTGGACATCGCTTGTCGTGGCCCTATCGATCTGCATAGATGCAGCGGCTCAAGAAACTGCGGTCAATTACGATGAGCAAATTGCAGCGATTCTCAAATCCAAGTGCGGAACATGCCACGGAGACGGCAAGCAGGAATCGGGTCTGAGTGTCACAAGTTATGCCGGAATCATCAAAGGCAGTGGCAGTGGACCCATCGTCCTAGCCGGGCAATCAACCACAAGTCGCTTGGTCGAAGTCATCACTTCCGAGGACGAAAGTCAGCGAATGCCTCCAGAGGGAGATCGGCTAACAGAAGCTCAAATCGCGAGCATCAAGAAATGGATCGATTCAGGTCTACGCGAAAATGCAGGCAGCTCTGCTGCCCAACGCCGAACTCTTGGCTTTAAACCGATGGCCATGCCGGCATCGACTCTTGCCGGACCGGTCCCAAAGGGCTTACCTGAGTTGAACAGACCTCAAGTCAAAAGGGCCTATCCGATCCTTGGACTCGCTACCAGTTTACGAGCTCAAGTGGCCGCTTTTTCCAGCTATCAATCGATCGAACTGATCGACCCGTCTACTGGCCGAGAGTTCGGTCGAGTTCCCTTTCCTGAAGGCGAACCGCTGGTTTTAAAGTTCAGTCACAGCGGAAGAATCCTATTGGCCGGAGGTGGTAAGCCCGTTCAAAATGGATCCGTAGTGCTTTACGATGTCTCTTCAGGCAACCGTTTGGCAAGCGTTGCCGACGAACCCGATGCGATCATGGCTGCAGACATATCGCCCGATGAAACGTCTGTCGCCATCGGATGCACGAGCCGGCTTGTCAAAGTCTACTCGACACAAGACGGTCGATTGATGACATCGATCGATAAACACACCGATTGGATCACAGCTCTAGCCTACTCCCCAGACGGTAAGTATCTGGCGACGGCTGATAGGATTGGAAATATCTATCTTTGGGACGGTAAGTCAGGCGGTGCGCTGTTGGCATTTTCCGCGCACAAGAAATCCGTTAGAAGCTTGGCTTGGCGCTCGGATAGTCTCATGCTGGCTTCCTGTGGCGAAGATGGATTGATTGTATGGTGGGATATCAAGGATGGTTGGCCAGTGATTCAGAAACCATCCTCGCATGCTGGCGGAGTTCTTGATATAAGTTTCGGATCCCAAGGAGAATTGGCCAGTAGCGGTCGAGATGGAATCGTTCGTGTTTGGGCGGCCGACGGAAGCGAGTCTAAACAGTTTTCGATGGATCCAAAGAGTCTCTTGATTGCTTCGCAAAATTCCAAGGATCAACGCCTAGGAATCAAGCCCCTGCTTTTGAGAGTTGTGATTCCAAACGATAACCGATCGGTCATTGCAGGGGACAGTTTGGGTCGTTTGCACCGCTGGTCATTGGACCCGACGCAGTAAAGAGATTCAACCGAATCGGTTGCTTTGGTATGGTTACGCAAACAAAAAAAGCCCGCAGGATTTATCTGCGGGCTTTTTTGTTTGTATCCATTCCAATCGATTGGACTAGCAGACTAGCCAACGAGCTTGGCTACACCAGAAACCATCGGGCCGAGAACTGGCTCGATCACTTCCTTGACGCCTGGGATTGCATAGAGCTTCTCAAGCAAACCACCAATGGTTTGGAAGTAGGGCTTCACGAATGGACCCAATGCAGTGGTGGCAGCTGCCGAAGGCAACTTGTCCAAACCAAACTCAGCGTACGCCTTGGCTGCTTCTTCAAGCTTGCCAACAGCGCCCTTGGCGGTATCCACATCGGTGATCGTTCCGAGGGTTTCTTGAATTCCCTCGAAGGAACCGGTGAGCTTCTTCTTCAAGTCATCAAGGCTCATGCCACCGGGCAATTCCAAAGCAGGAAGCTCTGGGAGTGCAGCAGTGATGTCTGGAACGTTCTTGACTGCTGGTGCTGTTTCTGCAGCAACGGCTGGTGCGTTCTTGACTGGCTTAACTGGTTCTTCCTTCTTGCCACCCATGAACATGTATGCAAGAGCGCCCAAAGCACCCAAGGCCAAGAGTGGAAGCAACCAACCCAATGGGTTCGATGCAGGAGCAGCTTGTGCGGCCGTACGCTGTGCCGTTTGAGTTGCAGTGCGAGCAGCGCTCGACACGGTTTCGCTAGCAACCTTGCCCAAATCGGCCAAGCCCATTACGCCCTTGAGTTCGTTTGGCAACAACGCATTGAGCGAGCTACCTTGGCTACCCAAAAGATTGGTCAGTACACCTGGATCAAATCCACCAGCGGACTTGGCTTGCTTACCAACAACACCCATAACGATCGGTGCCAAAGATCCAAGCAATCCAAGAACCGACTTATCGCCAAGTCCCAGAAGCTTCATCAGAACCGAAACAATGCTGGCTTGGGAGGATCCCAAGAGCATTGGCAAAAGCGATGTTCCCATCCCCAAAAGTTTGGAGCTTGAACCACCGGAGACCAAGCTACCGAGGTTATCCAAAATGGATGGCTCAGCATCTTGCTTCTTGAAAATATTCGACAGCTCCGACGCACCCGATGGCGTCGATGCCTTCTTCATCAATCCACCGAGCAACACAGGAATCGCGGCTTCGATTGCCGAATTCGTCTTGCTCTTTTCCAGTCCAACTGCTGAGCCAATCTGATCAGCGACACCGCTGGTATTGATCGCAGTTTTGACCAAGTCCATCAAATTGATTGCCATACTCAAAACTTTCTTTTTAGGAAGAGGAACCGAAACCCAAAACGCCTTGCGGCAACGCCGATAAATATGCCGGATTTACGGACTTTTGGCAGTCCTTAAGCGAAAATTACCGACAAATATTCATAAATTTTCTAGTGCGTAACCTCTGTCCTAGCCGAGGGTTCCAGCCCGAAATCATGGTGTAATTTTACCTCTGAGGTTCATCCAGACAGGAAGCCAGATGGCAGGTCATCGGGCCCCAATCCGCTCGAACCACTCCCGAGCACGTTCGAATTGCAACTGTCCAAACACATGCCCCTGGCCGTGATTCCACAAAATCAAACCCTCACCAACCCGAGATTCTATGGGTTTTTCCAGGTTATTCGACGGATCCGCTTGCTCCCAAGCCCCTCGCGCAAGGTCCATTACCGTAAGGCTTTGGGTACCATCTGCTGCCCCAGGACCATGCTGACCACCCATGATCAAAAGCGGTCGTGGTGCAATCAGCTCAAGAAGCTCGTCATGGCCCCAATCCACTCCCCCAAGCCTCGGGGCCGGCCCCAAGTACCAGGGGGCTTCCCAATTCGTGGATTTCATATCCAGACCTCCCTCACTGGCGATGCCAGCCACAACCCGCGAATCCTTGGCCATCAAGTAAAGAACCTCTTTGGCTCCCAGGGAATGCCCAATCGCATACACTCGCTTCGAATCGACTTGAGGCATCGAAACCAACACATCGACGGATCTCTGAGCATCATAAACCATCTTGGCAATACCCCTGGCATCAGGATGCCTACGACGGTGATTACTGACCGCCTCATCGAAATCCTTAGCATCCTGCCACAGAAAACATTTCGGACAGATCACGATATAGCCGAGTTTGGCAAACTCGAGCCCGGTGGCCCTGGGACCCTGAGCACCAACCCCGGCTATCTCATCGATCGTCAGGCTGTTGGTCGGATGAAGCGCGATGATTGCTGGTCGCGGCCCGTCAGACGAAGCCTCCTTTGGAACCAGTAAATAAGCATCCAGTCCAACACCTGCGTCAAGCTCGATTCTAAGCCTCTTTCGAACAACCCCGTCGATCAACTCCTCAGACAAAACTTCATAGTCTGGTGCTTGGCCTGCCATAGGCATTGGACCCAACAACTCATCGAAGCGTCGTTGTGTCTGCGATCTTTGTTGCTGCCAAAGTTCCCTCGCATAATCGGGATTCCAACGAGGTATTCTACCTGGATGCTCAACCCGAAATCGCACGAGTCGACCATGCTCGACTTCCGTGACACAAACGGTTTTACCATCCTTACCCCCAAAACAAAGATTGCTAGGCCTTGCACCTAAAACATCGATTTCTCGCAAAACCTCTCCCGCTGGACTAAGCACCACTACCGTCCCCTTTCCGTAGCGTGTCACGTAAAGGTTGCCCAGTTGGTCATAGCGCATTCCATCAAAACCGTGATCGGGAAATTCCTTGAATAAAATCTTCTGTCCCAGAGTGCCATCATGGCGAATCTCGAATCTCCAAATCTTGCGCTGCTGGGATTCGTTGACCGACAAGAATTTGCCGTCGGGACTGACATCGATGCCGTTGGTTGTTCCCATCCCATCGGCCACAACCGTTGCTACACCCTGCCTATCAATACGCCATACACGTCCTGTTCCGTCGCTCCAGTTTGGATCGCTTGCATACAAAGTTCCATCATCGCAAATCGCCAAATCATTGGGCTGATGCATCTTTGGTTCATGGCACAAAAGACTCGGTTGTTGTGTCTTTTGGTCGATTCGCCATATCTTGTGCTCGACATAATCGGCGACGATCAAATCGCCCTGGCTATCGAGCACAATTCCGTTGCCAACGCCTCGGTCAGGCAATTGGCCCCAAACCAGTCCACTTCCCCACCGATCGACTTTGCCGATCGTTTGCTGCTTTTGAAAATTCACCGCATAGACGTTTCCATGGCGATCGCTCGCGGGACCTTCGATCCCCTCGGTAAATGCATGATCGAGCGTCATGGGTATCGCTCGATAGAGTTCTTCGCGCACTTGGGATTGGTAGATATCCCAAGCGATCCTGCGATGCTCGGTGCGCTGCAGGGCTTGCTGGGCTATCTTCTGATTGCCGCTTGTGAGTTTGGAATAACTGCTCAAGAGTGGATCGAGGATTCCTTGATCATCGATATCGCTCAGAGCACTGACGGCCCCCATCTGAAGTTCTTCTGCAATCGCTGGATCGAAATAATCGCTCGCTAAAAAGGGTACGATTTTCCATATCGCCTCCTGCTCAGGCAACATCGCCAGCACGCGTATCGCATCGTATCTGGTTCCCGCAGGTATCTTGGAATCATAAGCATCACGCTTGGACGACTCCAAAGCTCGATTCCAGCGGGCGTTCCAGCCAGGATGCTTAGACACCAAGGCCTCAAGTTCGGTCTTAGGCCAGAGACCTTCCAAACTCAAACCGTTGATGATCGCTCCACCCAGGACCACCGATTGCCAGTCCCTCATCTTTCCATCGGCAGCCGGCAACGATAGATCCAGCAGCTTGGGCATGACCTGCTGACGAATCGTTGCATCTTGGACCGCAAGGATCGCCGCTCGCCAAATCATCGGAATCCGCTGATACTCGATCGTCGCATCGGGTGTCGGATCGACTTGGCCACCAAGATCCTTGGTCCACTGGACGATCAATTCCGGTGCCCTAGATCGGTGCTCGGCGATGATCGCCTCACGCTTGGGTTCGTCGGATTGGGCTAGTATCTCTGCGGCGATCCGCTGAATTTCTTGGGACGAAACTTGCTGTGCAGGACCCTGCGCAAAAGAACTGGCTGATCCTGACGCGACAAAAAGAACAACCGCGACTTGAAAAAACCACGCCACAGGTCTGGTCGGTAAAGAAGCGGTCATTGTTTGGCTACCTGGTTAGTCGATCTTTTGCTCAAGCAATCGAGCCATGCGATGGAAATCACTCTTGCGATCTATAAATCGAACACGAGTGACCAAGGTGACCGGGTCAACAAGCTGCTCAAAAGGCACAAACGACATATCGAACTGACCACCCACAGAGATCATGACGCCATTGAGTTTTTCTTCGATCAAGGCGCGGTAGGCACCAATCCCGATTTGGGAGCCAAGCATCACATCGAAAGCAGTAGGAACACAGCAACGTGATTCGTATCCCATCTGAAGCCCATTGATCTTGCGAGTCTTGCCTGTGGCTTTCTTGTAGGCTGCCGCAAGGTGCTTGGCGACGATTTTGCCAACATCGGCATTGGCCACGGCAAGGTGCCCGAACTCGTCTCGAGGGATCCCCTGCAAGTACGATTCAGGAAGAAATTCCGCTAGACCTTCAGCGATCACCAACACGCCGTAGTTACGCCCTAACTTCTCACGAGCAATCATCATCGAAACCATCTTGGCCAAGAACGCATCCATCTGCATGATCTTGCGAGTTTCTCTGGTCCCGTCTCTGTTTTCAACGGTCTCGGTGGTTTCCATATCCCCAACCACATCCTCGACGCTTAGAACCATGCAAGCATCTCCGGCGATGGCGGCCCCGTAAGCCAGCCAACCAGCAGATCGCCCCATCGCTTCGGCGACAAAATAAGCCTGCCCGGCTGCCGCATCCCGATTGAGATTCCGTATCTCATTGGCGAGAACTTCCGCCGAACTGAAATACCCGAACGTGAAATCAATACCCGAGTAATCGTTGTCGATCGTCTTGGGCAAGTGGATCACAGGCATTCGTTTTTCGCTCGGCGGCAATGTCTCCTGATAGAGCTTCATCTTGTTGGCGGTTTTGAGTGTATCATCACCTCCGATACTGACCAACGCATCGACCCCAAGGGACTTAAGCGCTTGATAACAACGCCCCAGCGGTGCGGTTTTCTCGGCGTCCTTCAAGTCCGCTGGCCCTTTGACCACTTTACCTGGGTTGGCACGCGCAGTGCCGATGCGAATCCCAGGTTCAGTCCGCATGAATTCAAGCGATTCAAGGGTAAAACGCAAATAGTGCTTCCCTTCTACCAAAGGCTTCGCAGGATCGAAATCGATCAAATGGGAATACCCATGCTTGATCCCGATAACCTCCACACCTGCCTGCAACAACGAAAAAGCCGCCGAAGAGATCACGGCATTGGCTGCAGGTGCTGGCCCACCGGAAAACAGAATTGCTACACGCTTAATGGAACTCATAATGGATTGCGAAAGTGGAAATGAAACGTTGGTTGACCGACGCGCTTAGTAAGCCTTGAGCATGATGTTCTTGAATTGCACCTTCATCGGTGGCCCAGCATGCAATTGGAGTGCAAGAACCCCTTCACTTGCCGACTTAGCCGACTCGGAGTCTTGGACCTCGGACATCAATTGGTCGTTGACGTAGTGCTGCAGAACATTTCCTTTGGCGACGATCTTGTAGCGGTTCCAATCTTCCCATTTGATCTGGGACAGCAAAGCATCGGCGTCACCTGCCGAACCGACGCGGCTCTTTTTGCCCTGTCCGTCCACGGCGATGATTTCTCCTCGCTCAGCCATGATCCCTCGGCCGCGCTCTTCGTAGTTGATCCCCATGTATCGCTTATTGGCATCGATGTCAGCTTGGTAGCCTCCAACGACGAACTTATCTTTGTCGAAAACCTTGCTGCGGTACTGGATTCCCGAATTGCCACCTACGATTTTGAACTCAAGGGTCAATTCAAAGTCCTTGACCGGCTTTTCATAAACCAAAAAAGTATTGTGAGCGATCGGAGCATCGGCCTTGTTCTCGCCGGTGATCGCACCGTCTTGGACGCTCCAATTGGAAGTCAATCCCGACCAGCCTTGCAAACTCTTGCCATCAAAGAGACTCACTGCAGCAACGTCGGCTTTCTTCTCCTGCGCACAGAGCAGGCTGGTGCTTGACACAAAAACGCAAACAGCACCGATGGCAGCAAGCCCGATCTTCTTGAGCGAAATTCTCATGGTGAACTAATCCTTCGTTGGTGAGAGGGTAAAACGAACTTTGGTGGCGCGGTCATCAGAAACAGCCATTACTTTAGCGGTTGCGCCGGGTAACTCAATAATGTCTCCAGCAACAAGCAATCTTTCGGCGTAGTGGACCAAAAGCCCAGCCACGGTATCGACATCGGCTTCCTCGAATTTGATCCCCAATCGATTCTCGACGGCTTGGACGGAAGTCGACCCCAGGACCACGTAGGCTTCTGGACCGTCAGGAACAATTTCGGGCTCTTCCACGTCGAATTCGTCAGCTACTTCGCCTATGATTTCCTCGAGCACATTTTCCAAGGTCACGATTCCGATGATCGTGCCATACTCGTCGACAACGAACGCCATGTGCTGATGAGTTCCTTGGAAATGCCTAAGCAACTTGCTGATCGGCATATTCTCCGGCACCTTCTTGGGAGGCCGCATCAGGCTCGTCCATTGGAAGCCCGGCTGAACATTGGACCCGGCCAAGTCCTTGACATGCAATACCCCGAGAATCGAATCTAGCGAACTATCGCAAACTGGATACCGGGTGTGCTTGGTCCTGCGGATCATCGCTAAAACCGTATCGGTATCGTCGTTGATGTCCACAAAGTCGATGTCCTTGCGAGCGACCATGATCCGACGACAAACCAAGTCGTCAAACTCAAATACCGCGTTGATTAGACTATGCTCGCTGCGCGTCAGATTCCCATGAACGTGAGCCTCGCGCAACAACGCTCGAATCTCCTCTTCGGTATAAGGAATCGCACTTTTGGATTTCTCGTCCGCACCGAGCATCCTCAAGAGACTGTCGGTCGATACGCTCAAGATGAACATCAACGGGTAGGTCAGAAGATAGAAGATCTTCAGTGGCAACGCACACGCTAGGAGCATCGGCTCGGGATTGCGAATCGCAAACACCTTGGGGGCCTGCTCGCCAATGACCAAGTGCAATGCGGTCACTAAAGTGAACGAAATCGCGAAAGCAATCCCATGCAGCAGAGCGTCCGACTCGACCCCAACCCTCTGCAAAACCGGTCGAACAAAGTGAGCTACCGCCGGCTCGCCAATGGCACCCAAAGCCAAACTGGCCATGGTGATCCCAAGCTGACAGGCCGACAGGGAATGCTCCAGACGCTGCGCCAACCACTTGGCCGTCCTTGCGAATAACCGGCCCTGCAAAACCATCTGCTCGATGCGGCTAATCCGAATTTTAACCAGTGCAAACTCAGCAGCGACAAAGAATCCATTGACAAGGACCAGCACTACGGCTGTAAGGATCTTGACAAGATCCGAAAAATCAGGCATCGGTTTTTGAAAAATCTCCGCAAGGTACGAAACCAACAGGCCCAACATTGTAACGTATTTAAACACAGTTTCGGTGAAATTCCGCTACGATTTCACCCCCAAGTCCCTTGCCAATGGCACAGAGCCCAAACTAACGCTGCTTTTGAATCTCTGATAGTTGCGCCCGAGACTCCTCAAGCAAATACTCCCAATCCATCGCTGGCCCCGGATCAGACTTGTTCCCCTGGACATGGTAATGGCCCATGATGCCACTAAAGGACGCCCACTGCTGATCCGTAAGCGTCCGGTCAAGCAACTTGCCGTCGGGCATCCGGGGCACGTCCAATCGGATTTTTGGGAAGATATCCGACAACGCCGCTGTCAATTTGACCAGCGCAGCGTACTGCTGAGCCGTGTAGTCGTACTGCTGATAAATCGTCTCACCCACCTTAAGAGTCACCAACTCGGGCCGACGCGGACGTAACCTCTTGCCCCCAAACCGTTCTACCCCCCGAATCTTCGGCGGAAAAATCAAATAAGCCCCCTGGTCGTCTCTGGCATACCACTGCTCAAACGGATTGGCTTGGTCTTTGGGATAAGCCCCTATGTTGGCGATCTCGATCCCAATGCTCCTGTCGTTGCTCTTGGTCGCATGCCATGCCCGCTCCTTGAGATCAAGCGTCTGATAGATCGTCCCATCGGCATCCAACATGAAATGAACACTCAGTCCACGGATGTCATGCAAAATGAAAAAGCACTGGGAACTCGTACCACAGACATCAAAATGCAATACAAACTGATCCACTTTGTCCTGCAACAAATCCAGTGTCCATCCTCCGGAACGTATCTGCTGGATCTGCTCGGGCGTAAAGAGCTCCTGGGCCTGGGAACCGAACCTCAATCCATATCGATCAGGACTGCTCTCCTGCGGTTTGGTCACAAAATTGATCTTACCAGCTTGCAGCTCCTGGACTGTGCTGTTCCAGTCCCGCTTCTCAAATGAACTAAAGTGCCTTGTGGTTCGATAAGCATCAAAGCCGCCTGGATCCATCCATAGCTTCACCGGTGTCCCTATCCGATACATTTGTCCGCATACCACAATCTCGTCGCCATGGCGTTTCTGAAAACCCAAGGCTCTCTCTGGATCGTGCTGAGCTCCGACTCGATATGCCAAACATCCCATTACCAAACAACAAGCAGCCACGACTAGCCCGCAGGTGGTAACCCATGAATTTCTGGTTGTCCGTGTAAGCATCTTCGTTTTACTTAAATAAAGCCGCAGGGTCGGTACGCCATAACTTGCGCACCGCAAAGATTCCACTCAAAACACTCATCACCAAAGTCAAGGCTCCGACGATCAACACTCGATCTGTATTCAATCGCATCACCAAGCCTGTCCAGTCCGATAGCCATCGATACAAAAACCAACTGACTATCCACCCCGGAACAAATCCCGACATGCACAGATAGAATGCTTGTGCCAATACAAATCGCAAAAAATATCCCGGACCATATCCCATCGCTTTGAGCGTCGCATACTCAGGCAGATGATCTTGAATATCCGTAAAGAGAATCTGATAACAAATGATCACTCCAATCAACATCCCCATGATCGTGCCGATCGAAAAAATAATCCCTATCGGAGTGTTCCTGGCCCAAAAACCTATCTCTCGCTGCACCAACTCCTGATGGGTATAGACTTGGACACTCCCCCCCAATCTCGATTGCAAGGCTTGCTGTATCGAATCGATTCGAGCTGGGGATTCCACTTGCACTAATCCCAGATCCACAGCAGCTAAAGCTTGCCCTCGACCGTTGCGGGTCGGGAAGTACCGTTCCACGGCAGCTTCGCTGACAATCAGTGTTCCATCGTAAACAAAGTCAGTACCGATACTTACCCAATCATGCAACTTGATCTTCCTGCCCGACAATTCGACATTCTGAGTTCTAAGTTTCTGCAGGTCATGCTTCTCGAAGCCATACGTCTCTTTGCTTCGACGATCCACCAGCGCCATGCTTGGGTCGATCAATTCTCGACAGCGCTGATTCATCGCCGGATCCACAAAGGGATCGGATTGGACCGGTACCCCCAAGACTCGGATCGATCTGGATATGTGCCCCTCCACGCGCGCAACAGCCAACGAACGATCCATGTACAGCGGAATGACCCCAGAGACACCCGGCACCCCTTTGGCCCGATCGATCAACCCATAATCAAATCGCTGCTCGCTAGGAACCGTGTATCGAGCAGGACTCAAGATCACCAAATCCGCACGCATCAGACGCAAGACTTCCACTGCGCTGTCGAATAAGCCATACAGAAACCCAATCTGAGTGAACATCAGTACCACGGCAAAGCCAATCCCAAGCGCGTTTAAAACCATACGCCCGAGATTCGTTGTCACGTTGAGCCATGCCAGTGGGGTTCGCATCAAAGCTTCAGCAACTCATGTTAAAACAACGAAGCTGGCTCGGCGCGCCAAAGACGTAGCATCGCCATCAAACCCGATACACTACACATCGCTATTGCAATTCCAAGCACTCCCCAAACGCGATCCCATGTCATCGTCGTTGGTATCTTGGACAACCCCGCTGTCAATTCGTAGAGCAAAACACTGATCAGCGCCGCAGGTAAATAACTCATCAGTGCCAAAAGCCATGACTGCACCAGCACGATCCGAGCAAGGGCCCATTGCGAATAACCCATCGCTTTGAGCGTCGCGTACTCTGGCAATCGATTCGTTACGTCATTGGCCAAAATCATATACACAATCGCGGCTCCAATGATAAAGGACAAGATCACGCCCATCGTGAAAATCATCCCTATCGGGGTCTCTCGAAGCCACCTTGCGCGCTCCCAGGCAAGCTGCTCTTTCATCGTGAGTATCTGCATCTCTTGCAAACAACTCGGGTCACGCTCTTGAAGCCATCGGATCAAAGATGCTTTGGCCTGGTCAGGATCCACCCCCTTTTGCAAACGTACCAGTCCCAGCGAAACTCGCTCTCGGGTGTCGACTCCCGATCGAAGCGAATATCCAACATCGCTCAGCAGAACCGCTCCATTGGTCGCTAGCCCCGTTCCCAACTGAAAATGCCCCGCGATGTGACTAAGTCGATTTCCAAGCTCCAGCGGACTGCCGATGTCGATGTCCGAAAACTGCTTGCAATTCCCCGGACCATACTCAGCCCTGGTGGCTCGATCGACCAGCAGAGAATCCGGGTTCTTTAACCGATCGATTTGACCGAGAATCTCTGGAACGTCCAACACCGGATGATCCACTTCCATGGCCATCATCCCCACCGTTCGAAACGAACCATCCGGTGGCGCTTGGCTGCATTCAGCAGGCCTGGGCGGATTCTGCCAACGCATCAACATGATGAAAAAAGGATCCACCCTCTGAACCATAGGATGACCTTGCACCAATCGCATCCAACTCCGATCGAACATTCGAGGCTCGTACAGATGGACGTAATCACAAGATCGCAGTACAAGATCCCCTTGCAACTTCCCGTAAACAATATTGGCCGTATTGGCCACCGCACCTCGGAATCCCAACTGCATGAAGATCAGCAGAAGCGCAAAGGATACTCCAAGCACACAAGCCAGCGTCCTTGCTGGTTGCGAAAGCAGATTCAGTAGCGCTACGGGAGTGCGCTTCCAACGGCCTCCTATCGTGTGCATCGTGCTTTAGCGTGCTTCGATGGTCCGAAACTCCCAGTCTTTTACCGCAACCTTCGATTGGTAGGCGCAGTATCCCAACGGCCGTGATCGCATCACTTCTGCTCGCACCGAGAACTTTCGCTCCCCACGTGGTACTTCCAAAATCTGCTCCTCGTCCATCCATACCGTAATGTTCTTGGCATCCACCCTCACCTTGAACTTGTACCACTGGCCGTTCTTGAAATTCCTAAAACTGGCGGTCTCGTTCTCGCTGGCATCGTTTCCATCGATGCTGCTGATACCGACCAAACCACCACCCCAACCCCCAACAATCAACGAGCAATGCTCTTTGCCGACCGGAAAAGTAACTCCGACAAAAAAGTCCGAACCGTCGACTCGCTGCGCAGACCACTGCATCTCAAAATTCTCTGTTGGGAAGTCCTTGCCCAGCTTGGTAACACCGGTCAAAGGACCCCCTGGCATGAGCGTCAGTACTCCTGCTTTGACCTCGACCTGGCCTTCGCCCCCAAAATTGGTGCTCTCCCAACCTTCCAATCCTGAGTCAGGCAAAAGCTTCTTCCAAGCCACCTTGGAGTCCTCTTTCTTGACCTGGGCTTGAGCCTGTGGCTTGGCCTCCTGGGCTAACAGTAAACAAGTCGCGTTTTTCCCAAACAGGACCCCAAACGCAACGAGACTCAGTGTCATAAAGAATCGGGGAAGTTGATTTTTCATAGGTAAAACACTCATTGGTTCCATCGGTGCAGGGAGGATGCAAAGCAGGTACGCCATTCCATTATACACACTTGCGGAAATCAAGCCGCACCGTCGCATCAATCGGTGCTTGAGGAAGATCTACTGACCCCAAACCTCAGGCGTCACAAAGTCTTTGGGCTTGGGTTTGGTTCGAGGTGGCAATGCCTGAGCTTGGTACTTTTTCCAACGATCCAGCAATTCCTTGGCTCGTGTAGGTTGCTCCTTTGCCAAATTGGTTTTCTCGTTTGGATCCACACTCAAATCGAAAAGTTCCAGATTGGCTGGCGAACGATCGTCTTTAGCGATTTCCTCCTGGCCATCGACATTCAACTGCGATTTGCTCCCATTGACCACAATTTTCCAGTCTCCCGACCGCATAGCGCCCCAGTTGGGTGCAGCATTGAGCAAGATGTCGCGGTCAACCATCGGCTTGCCTTGGAAGATCGCATCCCGGATATCGATTCCATCGATGGGCAACCTTTGTTCCACTTTGGCGTTGGCTACACCCAGCAACGTTGGGTACAGATCGACCATGTGCATCGGAGTTTTGACGATGGAACCTGCTGGAATTTTTCCTTCCCAAGTCATGAAGGCGGGTACTCGAACGCCCCCTTCATAGACGGTCCCTTTCCCCGCACGCAACGGACCATTGTCGGTGACTTTGCCTGGGGCAGGCCCTCCATTGTCGCTTGAGAAAAAGAAGAGAGTGTTGGACCGTACGTTAGCCTCATCGATGGCTTTTACAATGCGACCGACCGCTTCGTCCATCGCCCAGAGCATCCCTGCATAAATCCGCCGATCCCCTTGGAGATGGTCAAACGGCTGTAGATACTCCTTGGGTACTTGATGGGGAGAATGCACGGCGTTAAACGGGACATAGAGAAAGAAAGGCTTTTTACCAGCGTATTGCTGCACGATCTTGACCGACTCGTCGGCGATCAGGTGCGTCGAGTAACCTTGGTCTCGACAAACCATGTCATCGCGATGCCAGTCGAAACCACCGTCGCGGGTGTGATCGAAGTAATCGATCGCTCCGTTGTAATGCCCATACTGGTGATCAAAGCCTCTGCGTGTAGGAAGGTATTCCGGTTTATAATGACCTAGATGCCATTTGCCGACAATCGCCGTGGCATATCCTGCCGACTTGAGCCCTTGTGCCAAGGTTTGCTCATCGAGTGGAAGCCCATACTGAGCCCAAGGTCGAACAACTCCTACTTGCAAGCCGTGTCGCATCGGGTATCGGCCTGTCATGAGTGCCGCGCGAGTCGGAGAACAGACCGGCTGAACATAGAAGAAATCAAGCTGTGCGCCCGCTTGGGCAAGCCGATCCAAGTTGGGGGTTGGTATTTCGCTTCCATGCCATAGGACGTCTTTCCATCCAAGATCATCTGCAAGTATCACAACGATATTGGGTGGAGAATGCTTCGGTTCGTTTTGTGCAAGACAAACACAAGACCAAAAAGAAAACAGACAGAGCGCCACTAGGTGGTAGAAATCCAATTTCAAAGAATAGCTTTCCAGTAGCATCGCGGTCTTCTAATTGAGATTGTCTTGATTGAAATCGAATTCTGAGAATATCCAGTTACTCACGCACGCGAGTGGCCGACATTTTCCACATCAAGCCGTCGCTGCCTACAAAATCGCCTTCCATGTTGTACCGATCTTTGTACTTCAGTTGTGCTTTGCCTTTCACCTCTCTTATTTCTTTGGTAAACGTCATCCCTCGAAGAGATTCAAATTCAGCGATTGTCGTTTTCGTTTTGAGGTTGGGCTTAGATTTGCCGACTGGTTTGCTCATTTCCCCTCCTGTCTCTTCGGCTTGATAGAATTTCAAGTCGGCAACTCTGAATGCTCCGCGAAACTCTTCTTTGGCATCCTTACCTTGGTTGAAAGGAACCAATCGAAATCTCCATATTGCACCGTTGACTGCACCGGCTTCATTCGCCATTTCTTCATAAGCCCGGTTCGTAGGGCTCAGTGGCTTGGCAGGTGGTTGAGCGATAAGGGTATTGTCCAATCCGGCGGAAAGGAGGTAAATAAAAATGAGAATGCTTGCAGATGGCATCTTGATGGGCGTGGAAGTTGACAAGGGCTACTCCAGTGGGGGTATTCAGGAATTGAAACGATATCGGTTTTCGGGAAATCTGCTTTGACACTTGACGATTGTAGCAGGAACTTAAGAGGAAATTTACCTAGCCTCTTTGATGATTTCTCTGAATTCACAGACTCCGGCTCGTGGAAGTCGTCATCGAACTGGATCACAATCGACAAGAGCAGCAATCAGAGAATTTACTTAGCAATTTCAAAGGCCGCCGTCAGGTTTCACGCGCATTAGCGTTGAATAAACGTTAGGTTTCCGGATTCCACTCTGGAAATTTTTCGAGCTGTTGTTTCAGGGCGGCTCGAGCGCGGTTGAGCCTTGAGCGCACGGTGCCAATCGAGATTTTTAAGACATCGGCGATGTCTTCGTAAGCAAGGTCTTCCATTTCACGAAGGACCAGGATCGATTTGTGGTCTTCGGAGAGCAAAGCCAGCGCGCGGTGGACCAATTGGATGTCTTCGCTCCGAGTCATGCGAAGGTCCGGGCCATCGCCATCGAACTCGGGTTCAGCCCCGGTATTTTCTCGAGATTCGTCGAGCGATTGATGGTTCTTGCGTCGTCGGCGGCGAGCCAACGCGAAATTGAATGCGATCCGATAGAGCCAAGTAAAGAATCGGCTATTGCGTTGGAAGGTGTCGAGTTTCAGGTACGCTTGGATGAAAGATTCCTGGACAACATCCTCGGCTTCGTCGGCATTGCCAACGACGCTGATCATGGCCGTGTAGAGACGGTCTTGGTAGCGCAGCACGAGGGTTTCAAAGGCCGAGCTTTGACCTTCGAGCGCTCGCTGGATCAATTCGTCTTCGTCGTTCACTCGTTGGATCAAAGGAAAGGATAAGTCTGGAGGAAGAGGGACCGGGACCCAGCCCTGAAAGATGATGAATTATATTTGGAAAATTGTCGCGAGGAATTCCCTAGAGTTTGGGGTTATTTCGTGAAAAAAGTGAGCTTTCGTCGTTTGCCTGCGGGCCCTTTTCAGGACTATTCGTAGCGGAGAGCGTCGATCGGATCGAGCCTGCTGGCGCGCCAAGCGGGGTAGAAACCAAATCCGACCCCTACGCACGCGGAAAAAATCAAGCTTACGACCGCTGCCCAGTGGTTGACGATGATCGGCCAATCCCGCCCGCTCGAAACGGCATTGATGGCCATCGTTAGCCCCACCGATCCTAGAATGCCAAGCGATACTCCGATGATCCCGCCCACGAGCGATAACAGCATGGCTTCGACCAAAAACTGCATCAGGATATCTTGAGGCCTTGCTCCTACGGCCATGCGTATGCCGATTTCGCGAGTTCGTTCGGTGACCGACACGAGCATGATGTTCATAATTCCAACCCCTCCGACGATCAGCGAGATACCCGCGATGGAGGCAAGCATAGCCGTCAGAGTTCCGGTGACGATTCCAAAAGCGCTGGCGATTTCTGTAGTATTTGCGACTTGAAAGTCCGGGGGTTGGCCCATGGAGATCCGGTGGCGATCCATCATCAGAGATTCGATTTCCTGCTCGGCGATCCCCATCAGTTCGGTCGAGCGAGCTGAGGCCAAGGCGACATCGACGTTGTTGAAGTTGGAGCCTTGAAGTCTTTTCCGTACGGTCGTAAAGGGCATCAGAACCACGTCGTCTTGATCATCGCCGACGATGTTAGCTCCTTTACTGACCAACACACCGACGATTTCAAAAGGGATATTTTTGATGCGTACGGTCTGTCCGATAGGGTTTGCAGTTTGAAAGAGTTTTTTGACAACAGTAGCACCGATGACGCAGACTTTATTGGCGTTGTTGATATCGCCATCGGTGAAGAAACTACCGGACTCGATCTGCCAGTTCCGAACCAACAAGTAGTCTGCGCCCACCCCCACAAGGTCCCTGGGGCGCCAATTATTATTACCGCTGATGACTTGACCAACGGCACCAACCAGTGGACTAGCAGCAAGCACACTTGGACATTCCTTTGAGATCGCCGTGACGTCGCCGACGGTAAGCGAGGGGATTTGACCGGTTCGAGCACCGCGAGCTTGCCTGCTCCCAGGTTGGATGACGATCACATTGGTTCCAAGGTTTTTGAACTCGCCTTGCACCAATTCACTTGCGCTAGTTCCGATAGAGACCATAGCCGTAACGGCAGCGATCCCGATCACAACACCAAGGATTGTTAGACCCGCCCGCATCTTGTTCTTGCCAAGTGCTGCGATCGCTATGCGTAAAATATTCAGCAAGGACACCGATGTTCGCTCCGGCTTAAAGGGGCTGGGAGTTGCTTATTGATCTTCCGACTCCCTCGATAGTTTACTCAGTATTTCCAAGTAGAGCAGTTCATATCGTTGCAATTGCGCGTCGAGTTGGAATAGTTTTTCGGCTCGTTGTCGATTGGCCAAGCCCAGTCGAGCAAGAGATTGCGAATCCTTAGCAAGTTCGATCGTCAGATTCACCCAAGAGTCCCAGTGATTGGGAGGGACCGACTGCTCATTGGTAGTTTCCCCTAGAAGATACTCGATACCTTCGACGCGCGTTGAGGACACAGGTAAGCCGACGGCCATGGCTTCGAGGATGACGTTTGGCATGCCTTCATAGCGGGCTGGCAATAATAATAAGCAAGCGCGGCGCATCCAATCCAAGACGTCACTGCGTCGACCTAGCAGTTCGACACGATCCTCAAGAGGCGATTGATGAAGCCAGTTTTTCCAAGTGTCGGACCAATTTCCCTGGCCGATAAGAACCAATCGGTGATTGGGGAGAGCTTGGAGGATCATTGGTGTGGACTCAAGCAGAATATCGATTCCCTTTTGAGTTTCGAAACGGCCTACGAAGAGGAGAATTTTTTCGTCGGGCACTCCGTGGGCTTGGTTATTCGCTGGATCCTTCCAATGGTCCGGAAGTACGATTCCGTTTGGAATCACGAGGAGTTTCTCTTTGGGGAATTTCTCATAGGCAGCGCACCACTTGGCAACTTCGTCGCTGACGCAGACGACTTTCTCGACACAGTTGCGCCAGGACCAAGCCAGTGCGCTGCGTAATCGCCTAGGTTCAGCGACACGTGCACCGGCGATCACAGGCACATGAGCTTTGGAGTAGCACCAAGCACCTAGAAGATTCGCATGCCAAAGAAAGGTCTGCGCAATATCTGGTTTGTTTTGTTCGATGAGTCGATTGAGTTTACGGTAGGCCCAAGGAATCTGGGAGGATTTGCTAGCGTTTAGAAATTCGACGTGGATCTGGTGTTTTTCCAGATCATGGAGCAGGTCCGTTTCGGTTTGGCCGGTGGGAGCAGGAGCGATTGATATGACACGAACGTCGTGTTTTTTTTGGCGAAGGTAGATCGCCAATTGGGTGCAGCAACGCTCGGCTCCTCCGGTATGGATTTCGGTGATGAGCAAGTCGATTTTCATTCGCTGCGGTTTGGGATTGTGCCCGGTGGTCGGAAGTAGCTAAAGACGATCAAGCTACGCGATAGCTTAATAGAAGGTTCTAGGGTTTCCCGAGCATGGAGGCTAGGGATGTTCCGAAACCGTGGCATGCGGTCTTGGCAAATCGGACGGAAGAGTCAAAAAGCCATTCGAAGCGGTTTAGGTTTCGGCTGGATGTTCATTGCTGCGCTAGGGTTGGTGGTAAGTGGATGTGATTTGGTGGAGGATTTTGAAGTCCCTGGGCCGATGGGGCCAGGGACACTAGGAGAATCGGGTAAATCGGGTAAGGTTGTTGATACAAGCGCGGGTAATGATGGTGGTCGAAGTCGTACGATGACATCGATGCGTCCTTCTGATGGGGCGCAGTTGTCGATGGTTCCTGCGAGGACTCAGCAGACCATACTTATCGGGAGTTTCAACATCCAGGCTTTTGGGGTTAAGAAAGTGTCTGATCCGGTGGTGGTGGATCGGATTGTTAAGATTCTGCGATTATTCGATGTGGTTGCGATTCAGGAAGTTCGAGCGACGGATCAGACAGTACTTCCCCAGTTAGTACAGATGGTCAATTCGCAAGGGGCCAAGTACGATTTCATTTTAGGACCAAGGTTGGGCCGGACCGATTCAAAAGAGCAATATTGTTACGTCTACGATACCAATCGGATATTGTCGAGTCCTGCGGCTAGTTATACGGTCAATGATACTGCGGATTTGTTGCATCGAGAGCCTTTGGTTGGGCGGTTTGCAACGCGGGTACCGGCTGGTTATCCACCATTTACTTTCTCGCTGATGAACATTCACACCGACCCGGGGGAGGTTAAGCAGGAGTTACCGGTCATGCATACGGTGCTTCATGCGGTGCGGGAGTATGAATGGACCATGGCGCGAGAGGATGATGTACTGATGATGGGCGATCTGAATGCAGCCCCATCTAAATTTGGCAACTTGGCTAAAGTCCCTGGGATTTATTGGGTCATCAGTGATCAACCCACCAATACTCGAAGGACCGAGTTATATGACAATATTTTGTTTGATCGAGGGCCGACCAACGAATTCATGGGTAAGGCGGGAGTGTTGGACATGGCGACGGTATTTGGGATTACGCTGGAGGAGGCCCTTAAGGTTTCTGATCACAATCCGATATGGGCAGAGTTCAGCATTGTCGAGCAACCTTCGGCGTATTCCACTCCTGGAAGCAATGCCGTGATAGCAAATCAGGGGGTTGCATACCCGGCACGCTAGGGATGTAGGCCAGTGGTAGCACATCAGTGAAGGGGTGTTATGTTCTTGCCATGAGTCTGATTCTCTAGCTGCACCTTTCTCAAAAACTGCAAAAAAGCGGGGACAGACCCCGCGCACTTGGCTTTAAAAATCGGGTTGGGAATCGGGGTCTGTCCCAACGCCGTGAAGGATTTTTAGCTGTTAATTTGCATTCGGATTTTTTCGATGCTCCTTCGTTCGTTTTCTGTAAGTTTAGCAACCATTGGTGGCTTGAGTAGCGTTTTGTTTGGACGAGGT
>Ga0172376_10000218_pt1 | contig 73709 bp, 58 predicted proteins | sample Lak35m_FD_121114 | JGI IMG/M metagenome (GOLD analysis project Ga0172376, IMG submission 121114) | Freshwater microbial communities from Kabuno Bay, South-Kivu, Congo - kab_092012_35m | ecosystem: Environmental > Aquatic > Freshwater > Lake | place: Democratic Republic of the Congo: South-Kivu... | reverse complement strand
TGCCGGTGCTCATCGTGTTCCACGCGCTCGCTTCGTTTTGGTTTTGAATGCACGCCAAAAGACAATCGGGGTCTGGCTGGGCTGGGTTGCCTTCCTCCTCGCCATGACCGCATACCTCACCCACCGCTGGCGCGGCCCGGACCGCACGGCCTTCCTTCCCGGGCCGACGTCGCACGGCCATTATCAAATCGAGCTGGCCTGCAACGCCTGCCACACGCCGTGGATGGGCGTGAAGGAAAAGGCCTGCCTCGACTGCCACAGCGCCGAGCTCAAACTGGCGAACGACTCGCATCCCAAGAGCAAGTTCACCGACCCGCGCAACGCCGACCGGCTCCAGGTGCTCGCGGCGGACAACTGCCTCACCTGCCACAAGGAGCATGTGCCCGAGCGCACGCGCGCGATGGGCGTCATGCTGCCCGATGACTACTGCTACCGCTGCCATCAGGAAACAGTGAAGGAGCGGCCCAGCCACAGGAATTACGCGTTCAACTCCTGCGCCACCGCCGGCTGCCACAACTACCACGACAACACGGCGCTCTATGAGGACTTCCTCGTAAAGCATCTCAACGAGCCGAAAACGAAATCCGCGCCGCGCGTCGCCACCCGCGCGTTGCTCGCCTTCTTGAACGAGTCCGAACGCTGGCCGAAGAAGCCCGCGCTCACGGTGGCGAAACACGACGCGCCCGCATCCGTGCGCGCGGACAAGGAGACGCTGCACGCCTGGGCAACCACCAGCCACGCGCGCGCCGGGGTGAACTGCTCGGACTGCCATCTGGTGCCGGACGCGCAGTCGAAGACGAAGCGTTGGTCGGACAAGCTCGACCACACCGCCTGCGCCGCCTGCCATCAGGACGAGGTCGGCGGCTTCCTCGCCGGCAAGCACGGGATGCGGCTCGCGCAGGGATTGCCGCCGATGCGGCCCGCGCTCGCGCGCCAGCCGATGAAGCGCGAGGCCGCGCACCGCGAGCTGGGTTGCGCCGCCTGCCACGGCGCGCATGAGTTCGATTCCCGCCGCGCCGCCGTCGAGTCCTGCCTGGCCTGCCACGACGATTCGCACAGCCTCGCTTACAAAAACTCGCCGCACTTCGCGCTGTGGGTGGCGGAGTCGAAGGGCGCCGCACCCGCCGGCTCCGGCGTGAGTTGCGCCACCTGCCACCTGCCGCGCCAGAAGTCCGCGACCGACGGCGTGACGCGCGTGCTCGTGGACCACAACCAGAACGCCAACCTCCGCCCGAACGAGAAGATGGTCCGCTCCGTGTGCCTCGACTGCCACGGGCTGGGCTTCACACTCGACGCCCTCGCCGACCCGGCGCTGGTGCGCACGAATTTCACCGGCCGCCCCGCGCGCCATGTCGAAAGCCTCGACCTGGCGGCGCGGCGGCTGTTGGAAACCCAAAGCAAGCAAACGAAACCCTGAAACACACACACATGACAACACCCCACAAGAAACTGGTCCTCGGCACCGCCCTGCTCGCCACCACCCTCGCCGCCGTGCTGACCGGCTGCCAGAAGCCCGCCGCGCCCGCCGCACCGCCGCCCGCCGGCTTCACGCCCAAGCAGATGGCCGACGGATTGTTCGTCGTCATGTCCTCCGACCGCGCCGTCTATACCAAGCAGGTGGTCGCGCGCCTGCAAAATGAGGCGAAGGTCATCAAGGCCTCCGAGCACTTCAAGGACGAGAAGGCTCTGCCGCTGCCCGCGCAGATGTTCCGCATGGGCGCCGAGGCGGTCGCCGAGAAGAACCCCGGCTTCACCTACGGGCTGCTCTCGCTCTGGCCCATCAACAAGCAGAACACGCCCAAGACCGACGCGGAGAAGACCGGCCTCAAGTTCGTCGCCGACAGCGGTGGCAAGACGAACTACTACGCCGAGGAAACGCTGGGCGGCAAAAAGTATTTCACCGCCGTGTATGCGGACGTGGGCGTCTCGATGGCCTGCGTCTCCTGCCACAACGGCCACAAGGATTCGCCGCGCACGGACTTCAAGCTCGACGAGGTCATGGGCGGCGTCGTCATCCGCCTGCCGCTCTGAAATCCATTCCGCATTCCTGAAACCGTCCCATCGCTCCGCATCACATGACACCACGCCAAGTTGAACTCGTTCAGACCACCTGGGAAAAAGTCGTTCCCATCTCCGACCAGGCCGCCGCGCTTTTCTACGGCCGGCTTTTCGAGCTGGACCCGGAGTTGAAGCCCATGTTCAAGAGCGACATCCGCGAGCAAGGCAAGAAGCTCATGCAGATGATCACCGTCGCCGTGCGCGGCCTCGGTGATCTCGGCAAGCTCGTCTCCGCCGTCGAGGACCTGGGCCGCCGCCACGTCGGCTACGGCGTGCGCAAGAAGGATTATGACACCGTCGCCACCGCGCTGCTCTGGACGCTGGAGCAGGGTCTCGGTCCCGACTTCACGCCCGAGGTGAAGGCGGCGTGGGTCGAGACCTACACCGTCCTCGCCACCACGATGCAAAAGGCGGCGGCGAAGCAGCTCGGCACGCCGGCCTGAGCCACGCGACCGAAGCTCAAGGCAGTCACGACGCCAAAGTGCGGGATGCGCGGGAGGCAAACCCCGCGTCCCTTTGCGCAGCCTGTCCAAAACCGGACAGGCCGCCGGGTCGGTCGGGATGTTCGCGCAGCCGTGTCCGCCGGCATTCTGGCGGGTTCGGGCGGGGAGATTCATCCCTTGCCGCACGGCTGCGCTGGCGGTGGTGAAGCCATTCATGGAGCGCCTGAGGATAATTCATTCACTGCGACCGCCATGAACGACCCCTTGGCATCAAGACTGCGACGGCGCGGTGCCATGATGGCAACTGTGAGTCCTCCCGCCGCCTCCACGGGCGGGCGCACCCTCGTGGACCCGCTGCCGGTCTCGAAGTCTCCCTCTCGGCAACGATGAACGAACGCAACCCTCTCGGCCTGCTTGGTGGCGCGGCGCTCGCGCTGGCGGTGGCGGCGGGCATCTGGCTCGGTTCGCACGGCCTGCGGCACTTCGACCCCGCCGTGATTGGCTACGCGCTGGGCACGCTGCTCGCGGCGTTTGCGGTCGGCTACCGCTTCGTGACGTGGGCGCAGCGCCCGCCGTCGCGGATGTATTTCCGGCGCGGCCTGCAACTGCTCCTTCGCCGCAAGCAATCAACTGGCGACACGCCCGCCTCAGCCATCACTCCACCACTCCATCACTCCACCATTCCGCCGCCCCACGGCGTCGGCACGCTCGGTCACGCTCTGGCCACGAAATTCGTCACGCAAGGCTTCATCGCCCGTCGCAGCCCGCTGCGTTGGGTCATGCATGTGTGCCTCTCCGGCGGCTGCACGCTGGCGTTTGCCATCACCTTCCCGCTGGTGTTCGGCTGGGTTCACTTCGAGTCGCTGCCGGGCAACGCGGAAATCTACACCGTGAAGGCGCTCGGCCTCGCGGTGGACCAGTTCAGCGTCCACAGCGCGAAGGCGTTCGTGATGTTCAATCTGCTGAACTTCTCCGCCATCATCGTGCTCGTCGGGCTAGTGCTGGCGGCCTGGCGGCGCTTCACCGACGAAGGCGAGCGAGCGACGCAGACTTTCTTCGAGGACATCCTGCCGTTGCTCCTCATCTTCGCCGTAACCGTCACCGGCCTCGCGCTGACGGTGAGCTACAAGTTCATGGCCGGGCGCGGGCACGGGCTGTGGGCGCTCGTCCACATGGTGAGCGTCGTCGCGCTCCTGCTCTACATCCCATTCGGCAAGCTTTTCCACATCTTCCAGCGCACCTGCTCGCTCTCGGTGAGCCTCTACAAAAAGGCCGGCCAGCACGGCCCGCGCGCCCATTGCCGGGCCTGCGGCGAGGACTACGCCAGCCAGATGCATGTGGACGACTTGAAGGTCGTGCTCGACCAGCTCGGCTTCGACTACCGCTTCGCCACCGCGCGCGGCCGCGTTCACTATCAGGACATCTGCCCCGCCTGCCGCCGCCGGCTGCTGGCGCTGAACCAAGGAAGGAGCATCGGCCGATGAACGCCTTCCCTTACGCATTACGGATTACGCTTTACGCCCGCTGACATGGCCACACTGACCATCACCGAATCCCGCTACACCGAGCTTTACGGCCCGACGCCGAACTACACGCCCGCCGGCGGCTGGGACAGTGGCGAGCCGGACAAGCTCGTGAAGACGCATTGCTGCTTCTGCGGCGTGCAGTGCGGCATCCAGCTCAAGGTGAAGGACAACAAGGTCATCGGCTTCGAGCCGTGGGAGGAGTTTCCGGTCAACCAAGGCAAGCTCTGCCCAAAGGGCGTGAAGCGCTACATGCAGAACGACCACCCCGACCGCCTGCTCACGCCGCTCATCCGCAGCGCGACCGGCTTCGACGTGGCGAGCTGGGAGAAGTCGCTCACCAAGACCGTCGCGGCCATCCAGTCCATCCAGGCGAAACATGGCAAGGACTCCTTCGCCTTTCTCGGCGGCGCTTCGATGACGAACGAGAAGGCCTACCTTAACGGCAAGTTCGCCCGCATCGCGCTCCAGACCGCGAACATTGATTACAACGGTCGTCTTTGCATGGTCAGCGCGGGCGCGGCCAACCGGATGGCGTTCGGCGTGGACCGCGCAGCGAATCCGTGGAGCGACATCCCGCTCGCGAAGGTCATCATTCTCACCGGCACGAACCTCGCCGAGTGCTTCCCCATCCTGACCGACTACATCTGGCGCGCGCGCGACAACGGCGCGAAGATCATCGTCATTGACCCGCGCATCACGCCCATCGCGCGCACCGCCGACCTCTTCCTGCCGGTGCGTCCCGGTCGCGACAGCGCGCTGGCGAACTGCATCCTCCATGTGATGATCGAGCGCGGCTGGGTTGATGAGAAATTCATCGCCGAGCACACGCACGACTTCGACAAGGTGCGCGAGCTGGTGAAGAAATACACCCCGCCGGTGACGGAGAAAATCACCGGCGTCCCGGCCAAAAGCATCCTTGCCGCAGCGGAAGCGTGGGGCACGGCGGAGACTTCCATGCTACTCCATGCGCGTGGCATCGAACACCACACCAAGGGCGTCGAGAACGTCCTCACCTACATCAACCTTGTGCTGGCGTCGGGCCGCATCGGCAAACCCGGCTGCGGCTACGGCACCATCACTGGCCAGGGCAACGGCCAGGGCGGACGCGAGCACGGCCAGCGTTGCAACCAGCTCCCCGGTGGACGCGACATCAACAAGCCGGAGCACCGCCAGTTCATCGCGGACTTTTGGAAAATCCCCGAGCCGGAGCTGCCCAAACAGGGCCTGACCGCGTGCGAAATCATTGATGCCATCGAGCGCGGCGAAATCAAGGGGCTGCTCTCCATCAGCTTCAACCCGCTCGTCTCGATTCCCGACTCGAACCGCACGCGCGCCGCGTTGGACAAGCTGGAGTTCTTCGCGTGCATTGACCCGTTCCTCAGTGAGACCGCGCGCCACGCCGACGTGGTGTTCGCCGGCTCGTTGCAGGAGGAAGACGAAGGCACCGTCACAACCGGCGAGGGTCGCTGCGTGCGCCTGCGCAACTCGGTCTCGCCGCCCGGCAACGCGCGCGTGGACTGGCAGATCATCTGCGACCTCGCCAGGCGGCTGGGCAAGGCGCAGTGGTTCAGCTACGGGAACGCGGGTGAGATTTTCACGGAACTGACGGCAGCTTCGAAGGGCGGGCCGATTGATTACAGCGGCATGACCTACGAGAAGATTGAGCAGAACATGGGCGTGTTCTGGCCGTGTCCCGCGCCGGAGCATCCGGGCACGCCGCGCCTGTTCGAGGGCGGGAAGTTCCATCATCCCGACGGCAAGGCGAAGTTCCACGCCTACGAATACCGCCCGCCCGCCGAGGACGTGGATGCCGAGTTCCCCATCTTCTTCACCAGCGGGCGCGTCGTCTCGCAATACCTCAGCGGCACGCAGACGCGGCGCATCGGCAGCCTCGTGGACCAGTATCCCGAGCCGCTCTGCGAGCTGCACCCGCTGCTGGCGGCGAAACTCGGCATTGCCGACCGCGACCTCTTGAAGGTCACCACCCGGCGCGGCGAGATGACTTTGCCCGCACAGGTTGTGAAGAGTATCCGGCCAGACACGATTTTTATTCCGTATCACTGGGCCGGCAAGAAGGCGGCGAACCAGCTCACCAACCGCGTGCTCGACCCAATTTCGAAAATCCCCGAGTTCAAAGTCTGCGCCTGCAAGGTCGAGAAGTTCGCCGACGCGCCAGGCAGGAATCTCATTACGAAATGAAACCGCTGTTGAACCACAAAGACACGAAGGTCACGAGGGGGGAATTCCCACTCTGCCTTCTTTGTGTCCTTCGTGTCTTCGTGGTTAAATCCGCATGACCTCCGAACTCGAATTCTTCCTCGACCCGTCGCGCTGCATCGGCTGCCAGGCGTGCGTGCAGGCGTGCGCGGAGTGCGGCACGCATCGCGGACACTCGATGATTCATCTCGATTACGTCCACCGCCCGACCGGCGTGCAGACCGCGCCGGTCGTCTGCATGCACTGCGAAGACCCGACGTGCGCCCGCGTCTGCCCCGCCGACGCCATCAAGCAGGATGACGAGGGCATCGTCCACAGCGCCGCGAAGCCGCGCTGCGTCGCGTGCTCGAACTGCGTCCTCGCCTGCCCGTTCGGCGTGCCGAAGATGAAGGTCGAGTTCGACCTGATGATGAAGTGCGACATGTGCTACGACCGCACGAGCGTCGGCAAAAAGCCCATGTGCGCCACCGTCTGCCCGAGCGGCGCGCTCTACTACGGCCCGCGCGACTACGTGGAGAAATTCCGCCGCGAGACGCCGGTGAACGAGTTCCGCTTCGGTCGCGAGACCGTCCGCACGAAGGTCAACATGATGACCGCGCCGCAGATGAAGGCGCTGCCGTTCGACGTGCTCGATTTCCTCCCATGGGAAGGCCAGGACTTCGACCCGCTCTCGCTCGCCCGCGCGGGCGCGCCCGACGCGGCGGGTTCCGCCGTGTGGGATGAGGAGTCATTGCCCAGCTCGTGCGGGAGCGGCAACTGCGCCTGCAAGCAGCAGCCTGAAGTCGAGGAAGCCATCGCCAACTAACCATGTCTGACCAACCCGATTGGAAAGCCCAGTTCCCCGTCCGCCAGTCGGATGAGCACGACCTCTCACGCCGGCAGTTCGCGAAGGCCACGTGCTGCTCCGCGCTCGCCGTGGGCGCGGGCTGGCTGGCGCGCGACAAGATTCTTCCGCTGCCGCCCGCGACCGAGCCGAAGCTCGTGGCCCGCGTCGAAGAAATCCCCGTGGGTGGCAGCCGGCTTTTCCGCTACCCGACCGAAGACCATCCCGCCATCCTAGTGCGCCTCGGTGAAAACGAGTTCGCCGCCTACAGCCAGGCCTGCACGCACCTGATGTGCCCGGTGCATTACCAGCACGAGCGGAAACAGTTTTACTGCCCGTGCCACGAGGGCTTCTTCAGCGCGCAGGACGGACGCGTGCTCGCCGGCCCGCCGCCGCGCCCGCTGCCGCGTTACCCGGTCCAAATCCGCAATGGGGATATCTGGGTCATGCCTGCCGCGAAGACAGTGGCAAGCCAGCCCTTGCCCAAGACCGCATGAACCCGCGCACCTTCAACGCCGAGCGACTTGCTCGCTTCTCCGCCGAGAAAGCCACGGTCACGGAGCTATCCATCACCGGCTTCACCAGCATCGCCGTGTGGGGAGTGCGGCCTGGGCAGGAAGTTCCCGCGCACACACATCCCGACGGACAGGACACCTGGGTGATGGTCCGGGGCGAACTTAGTTACTACCTCGGCGGCGGCCAGCGCCGCACCATCCGCGCGGGGGACGTGGATGTCGCCGACAAGAACCAGGTCCACGGCGCGCGCAACGAATCCTCGACGGACGCCATTTTTCTCTCCATTTACTCCGCCCCGAAACTGGGCTGGGAAAAAGCCGAGCCATGACCGAAACCGCGACTCTCAATCCCACCGCGACTGCCACCGGCGCCTTCAGCGCCGAGCAGAAGGAATTTCTCGCCGGCTTCATGGCCGGCGTGGCGCAGCGCGGCATTCATCCCTACGTCGGCACGACCGCCACGGGCCAACTCACCGGCGACCCAGCCCAAGGCGGCGCGAACCTCGCCGAAGAAACCGTTTACGGCACGCCACTCGGCGATGTGACCAAGCAGGAGCGCTGGAAGCACGAGGAGCATCCGCTCGACGGCTGGGACCGCATCCTCGCGCACGCCGAGGCGGGCAAGATGCCGGACGAGGAGAACACGTTTCGCTTCCGCAACTTCGGCATGTTCTACGTCGCGCCGGCGCAGAACAGCTTCACGCTGCGCTGCCGCATCCCGGCGGGCGAACTCACGGCGGCACAGATGCGCGGCCTCGCGGACATCGCGGACGACTACGGCAACGGCAAGTCCGCCGTCACCACGCGCTCGAACATCCAGATTCGGGAAATCGCGCCGACGAACCTGGTGAACGTCATCACGCGCCTGCAATCGCTCGGCCTCACTTCGCGCGGCAGCGGCGTGGACAACATTCGCAACGTCACCGCGTCGCCCACCGCCGGCTTCGACCCGCGCGAGCTGCTGGACACGCGGCCCTTCGCGCACGCGCTGCACCACTACATCCTGAACCACCGCGAGTTCTACAACCTGCCGCGCAAGTTCAACGTCGCCTTCGAGGGCGGCGGCGCGGTGGATACGGTGGCGGACACCAATGATATTGGGTTCATGGCGGTGACTGTCGCGGCGGCAGGTGAGAAAGCGGGAAAGCGAGAAAGTGAGACTGAGGAAGGCTCCCACTCTCCCACTTACACACCTGCTCACCTGCCTTCCCCCGGCATCTACTTCCGCGTGGAACTCTGCGGCATCACTGGGCACAAGCAGCTTGCGCAGGACAGCGGCATCCTCGTGAAGCCCACCGAGGCGCTCGCGGTGTGCGCCGCGATGATCCGCGTCTTCCTCGAAAACGGCGACCGCACCGACCGCAAGAAGGCGCGGCTGAAATATCTCGTGGACAAGTGGGGCGTGGAGAAGTTCCTCGCCGAGACGCAGAAGAAGCTGGCGTTCCCGCTCGTGAAGTTCCCGCTGGAGCAGTGCATCAAGCGGCCCGCCGCCGTGAAGCACGGGCACATCGGTGTGTATCGGCAGGCGCAACCGGGGAAGAATTACATCGGCGTGGTTGTGCCGGTCGGCGTGCTCTCGACCAAGCAGATGCGCCGTGTCGCCGACCTCGCGGCGAACTACGGCACCGGCGCGTTGCGCCTCACGCCGTGGCAGAACGTGCTCATCCCCGACGTGCCGGACGCCTTCGTCGAGACCGTGAAGCGCCAGCTCGTCCGCATGGGCTTGCACCACGAGGCGACGAACATTCTCGGCGGACTCGTCGCCTGCACCGGCAACAAGGGCTGCAAGTGGTCCAGCACCGACACCAAGGGCCAGGCCGTCGCGCTCGGCGATTATCTGAACAAGCGGCTTTCCCTCGACCATCCCATCAACATCCACCTCACCGGCTGCCCGAATTCCTGCGCGCAGCACTACGTCGGCGACATCGGGTTGCAGGGCGTGAAGGTCGGCACCGCCAGCAGCGAGGGCTACCACGTCGTCTTCGGCGGCGGCACCGGCGCGGACGCGGCCATCGGCAAGCAGGTCTTCACCGGCATCCCGTTCAGTGACCTGCCGTTGCTGCTGGAACGTGTGTTGAAAACCTACCTTGCGAAGCGTCAGCCCGGCGAAACCTTCGCCGCCTTCACCCGCCGCCACGAGGTGAAACAACTTCAGGAAATGTTCTCCGAATGAACCCGTGAAAAGCTCCAAATCCCAAATCCCAAGTTCCAAAGGAGCTCCAATGGCCAAGCTCCAAACTGATGCGAGCGGTCGCCTTGGTGTTTGGAGCTTGGAGCTGCTTTGGTGTTTGGAGCTTGGAGCTTGGGATTTTCTCACATGAACCAATTCGTCCCCGTTCTGCCCGACAACGCGCCGTTCACTCCGGAGCAGCGCGCGTATCTCAACGGCTTTCTTGCCGGCCTGTTTTCCCGCGCGCCCCTGCCGAACCTCGCGGCTCCCGCAGCCGAGTCCAAGCCGCTGACGCCGCTCACCATCCTGTTCGGCTCGCAAACTGGCAACGCGGAGAATCTCTCGAAACGCATCGCGAAGGAGGCCGGCAAACGTGGGTTCGCGCCGACGATTCAGGACCTGGGCAAGTATGCGACCGCGCAGCTCGTTTCCGAGCAGTCGCTCCTCGTCGTCACGAGCACCTTCGGCGACGGCGAGCCACCCGACAACGCGAAGGCGTTCTGGGAATTTCTGAGCAGCGAGTCCGCGCCGAAGCTGGCACAGATGAAGTTTTCCCTGCTCGCGCTGGGCGACACGAACTACGCGAAGTTCTGCGCGTTCAGCAAAGGCGTGGACGAACGGCTGGAAAAGCTCGGTGCGACGCGCATCCACCCGCGCACGGACTGCGACGTGGAGTATGAGGAGCCTTTTGCGAAGTGGATGGACGGGGTGCTTGGCGCGCTGTCGGCGAAGGGGGAGGAGAAGTTATTAGTGATTAGTAATCAGTCAGAGGCGGCGGCCAGTCCTGCGCCAACTCAATCACTAATTACTAATCACTCAGCCCCCACCTACTCGAAGTCGCATCCATTTCCCGCGCCGCTGCTGGCCAACGTCCGGCTCAACGGCGAAGGCTCCGCGAAGGACACGCGGCACTTCGCCTTTTCGCTCGAAGGCTCCGGCCTGAGCTACGACGCGGGTGACGCGCTCGGCGTGCGTGCCACGAACTGCGCCGAGCTGGCCGAGGAACTTATCCGTGCGCTTGGCCGCTCGGGCGAGGAGCCGGTGCCCGACCGCGACGGCAAGGAAACGCCGCTGCGCGAGGCGCTGATTCATCACTATGAAATCACGCGCATCCCGTCGCCGCTGCTCAAGGCCGTGGCCGAGCGTTCGGGCGACACGGAGTTGCAGAAGCTCACCGCGTCCGGTGCGAACGGCGAACTGACCAAGTTCCTCTGGGGCCGCGAAATCATTGACCTGCTGCACGGCCACCCGGCGGCGAAGTTCGCGCCGACCGAGTTCATCGCGCTGCTGAAGAAGCTCCAGCCGCGCCTCTACTCGATTTCCTCCAGCCCGAAGGCGCATCCCGGCGAGGTGCAACTCTGCGTGGGTGTGGTGCGCTACGACTCGCTGGGCCGCGCGCGCAAGGGCGTGTGCTCGACGTTCCTGGCCGAGCGCGTGCCGCCGAGCGGCGCGGTGCCGGTCTTCGTGCATCACAACAAGAACTTCCGCCCGCCCGCGAACCCGGACGCGCCGATGATCATGGTCGGCCCCGGCACGGGCATCGCGCCGTTTCGAGCGTTTCTCGAAGAGCGCCGCGCATCGGGCGCGAAGGGGAAGAACTGGCTCTTCTTCGGCGACCAGCGCGCGGCGACCGACTATCTCTTCCGCGAGGAAATCGAAACGATGCAGGGCGACGGCACGCTTCACCGCCTCGACCTCGCCTTCAGCCGCGACCAGGCGGAGAAGATTTACGTGCAGAACCGGATGACCGAGCACGCGCAGGAACTCTACGCGTGGCTGGAGGAAGGCGGCGGCTTCTACGTCTGCGGTGACGCGAGCCGCATGGCGAAGGATGTGGACGCCGCGCTCCACCAAGTCATCCAGACCGCCGGCGGCAAGAGCGCGGAGGAAGCCGCCGCCTACGTCGCCGCGCTCAAGAAGGACAAGCGCTACCAGCGCGACGTGTATTGAGGCCCGTGCCGGCGGCTTCCAGCCGCCGGCCGTGGGGCGCGGCAAATCACAATCTCGAGCGAGCCACCCGCAACACGGCGGCTGCAAGCCGCCGGCACGGGTTCAGGAGCCGCTCCACGGGTCACAGCTCCGAATACGGCGCGGGCGTTAGCAGGCGGTTCGTGACCTTCAGGACGATTTCCTTGTCGGCGTATTCCGGGACGGCCTTCAGCTTCAGCCACTCGGGGTCGGCGCGGAAGGTGTCCCAGGCTTTCTTGCGCGCGTCGTCGTTGGGGAAGACGAGGAGGTAGGTGAGGTTCGGCATCAGCGTGCCGCTCAGAGTCTCGGCGAACATGACCGGGGTGAGGCCGGTGCGTTTGAAGATGGCCAGCTCGCCGCGGTTGAACATCTCGATCTTCTTCTTGCCCGCGCGTTCGTTGTGGCTCTCGTAGATGCGGAGGTTGAACAGGCGCGGCTTTGTCGCGTCGGGCCTCACGAGCCTCGGCAGGCCCTCGATGGCGACCATGAAGGAACTTTCGATGCGCGAGTAAACCGGGTCGCTGGCCTTCGCGTTGAGATACTCAGCCCCGGCTTTCTGATGCGCAGCGTCAGCGGCGAGGCGGGCGGACAAAGATGCGAACTGCTCGGGCGAGGAATAAACGATGAGCGCGTGGACCTTCACCTCGTCGTTCGGCTGCGGCTCGGTGAACACGCCGATGGGACCGAGGCCGAGGCGCTTGAGCGCGGGCAGGAAGGCGCGGCTCAGGTAGGCGTCGAGCAACGGCTGCCTGGCGGCCTTCAGCGACCAGGTGCGCAACTCGTAATACTCGGGGCCGGGCTTGGCCGCAGCGGACGCGGTGGCAGCCGTGGCGCTGACGGCGGAGGCGGCAAGGGAGGTTTTCAAGAAGGCGCGGCGTTTCATGGTTGGTGGGTGGAGAGTAGAGTCACTGGCCCGCGAGGCAAAGCTGTTGTTTGGAACGGTAGTCGCACTTGTCCGCCCGCCTTTCAGTTCCCGCTGGCCGCACGAAGTTCCGCGTGTAAGGTTTCCGCCGCTGGCACGTCCAACACCCTGCGCAGGCCGAGTGCGCCGCGCCTCAACCATGAACCGCCGACATTTCCTCCCGTTGCTCGCCGCGCTCCCCGCGCTGCCCCTCGCCATGAACGCCGCCGACTCCAAGCCCAAAGACCCGCCCAAGGCCGCCGCCGACCCGCAGGCCGCCACCGAGAAAGTCGTCATGGGCGGCGGCTGCTTCTGGTGCACCGAGGCCGTGATGCAGCGCGTCAACGGCGTGAAGAAGGTCGTCTCCGGCTACTCCGGCGGCCACGTCGTCAACCCGACCTACGAGCAGATCTGCACCAAGACCACCGGCCACGCGGAGGTCATCCGGGTCGAGTTCGACCCGAAGGCCGTCTCGCTTGCGACCCTGTTCGAGGTGTTCTTCGCGTCGCACGACCCGACCACGCTGAACCGGCAGGGCGCGGACTCCGGCCCGCAGTATCGCTCGTGCATCTTCTACGCGAACGACGCGCAGAAGGCCGCCGCCGAGGCGGCGAAGAAGCAGGCGCAGCCCGGCTGGAAGGATCCCATCGTCACCGAGATCGCCGCGCTGAAGAACTTCTACGCGGCGTAGGACTACCACCAGAACTACTTCAACCTGAACTTCAACCGGAACGGCTATTGCAGCATCGTCATCGCGCCCAAGCTGCGGAAGCTCATCAAAGAGGGGAAGATTCGGGAGAACTGATGTGCCGGGCGGCGGCAGGGAAGACTGCCCTGCTGCCATTGCGCTCGTTTCCGCTCGGGTTTTGGCCGTTCTCCCTCACCCTTGCCCTCCCCTGAACCTCCCGATGAGAACCCAAAGATTAGGGGCGGACAAAGATGGGCTTTGGAATCTTTGTCCGTCCCTAATCTTTGGGTTTCCTGTCTTTGGTTCATGGCCCCAATGCGCGGGCTTCGGGCCGTGGCAGCTACCCACGAACCTGATAGTTCACCGCATCGTGTTGTCCTTGGCGAGTTCAAGCCGCTCTTCCGGGAGGGCAAAACGTGTGCGACACAGGGCCGAAACGACCTGTTGGCAGGCCGTCTCCACCGTGCTTCGTCCTACTTTGCGACCCGATACAAGGGACTGCCTGCGACCTTGGTCGGCAGGCTGAGAAGGAAGCGCCCGCAGGTCACGTAGAGCGTGCGATGGTCGGGGCCGCCGAAGGCGCAGTTGGTGATCGTGTCCTCCGGCGTCTCGACGAACGCGACGAGCTTGCCCTGTGGGGTGAGCACATGGATGCCGGGCCGCGTGTCCAGCGTCTCGCTGGTGCCGCGCGTTTTGTGCAGGCCGGCGGCGATGTAGAGGTTGCCCGCCGCATCCACGCGCATCCCGTCGCCGCTGCGGCCGGGGTAGAAGGTGTGGAGAACGCGGTGATTGGCGAGCGAACCATCGGGCTTGAGATCGTAGGCGCGGATCACCCGCGCGCGGTTCGCGCGTCCGTCCGTCTCAATCAGGTAAAATATGCGGTTGTCCGGCGAGATGGCGAGGCCGTTGGGCATGTCAATGTCCGGCGCGGCGAGGATGCGCGCGGTCTTCCCATTTGGGTCTATGCGATAGACCGCGTTGACATTGCCCGTAGCCGGGTTCGTGTTCGCGAGGCGCGAAGTGAAGTAGATGCGGCCGCTGCCGTCCACGCACAGGTCGTTTGGCCCGCCGAGCGGGAAGCCGCCGAACTTGTCGCACAGCACCGTCTGCGCGCCGGTCTTGAGGTCAGTGCGCGTGACGCGGCCGTTGGTGCCGTCGCCCGCCTCGCAATGCAGCAAAGGCCCCTGCCGGTCGAACGCCTGACCGTTGGCCCCGTTGCTCGGCTTGCGGAACGTGGACAAGGTCTTCGTCGCCGGCTCCCACTTCAGGATTTCCCCGGTGTTCGTGAAGAAGACGTTGCCCGCGGCGTCCACCGCGGGGCCTTCGGTGAAGTTCTTCGTGCCGGGGAGCGTGGTCTCGACCTTGAGCGCGCCGAGATACTTCGCCGTCTCTAGACTGGCGTAGCGGTCGGCGGCGATCAGCGTGGAGACAGGCAACAGGAGGAGGGCAAGCACTGGAACGCGGTGGCTCATGATTGGTCCTGACGAACCGGGAGCCTACGGACTTCGCCGGAGTTCGACGGGCTTGGGCTTTGGGCCGCACTCGGCTAAAGTCCGTCGCGCATGGCTGACGAACTCAAACCCGCGCCCACGCTGGCGGAGGAATTCCTCGCGGAGTTCCGCGCCTTCTGGGCGCGGCTGCCGGACAAGCCGCTGTTCTTCACGCTGCTAGGCGCATGGGCGGTGCTGTTCCACTTCCTCGGCCACTGCTCGTTCAACTTCACCGACCAGCCCTCGCTCTTCGCGTGGATGTGGGGTGCATGGAGCGCCCCCGCGCTCGAAGCGGAACATGGCAAACTCGTGCCGGTCGTCGTGCTCGTGCTGCTCTGGCTGCGGCACAAGGAACTGCTCGCCACCCCAACGCACCGCTGGCTGCCCGCACTGGCCGGGCTGGCACTCGCGCTCGCGCTGCACGTCGTCGCGTTCACCGTGCAGCAGCCGCGCATCTCGATGGTGGCGCTCGCGGGCGGGGTTTGGTGCCTTGTCGGCTTGGTGTGGGGACCAGGCTGGGCGCGGAAGACTTTCTTTCCATTTCTGCTGCTGGGCTTCTGCGTGCCGCTGGAGGCGCTGGGCGAAGGGCTTCTGTTCCGCCTGCGCCTGCTGGTGACGCAAATCTCGGTCGGTATCGGCCATGACTTGCTCGGCCTCGACGTGCTGCGGGATGGAACGCGCATCTTCAACTCGGCTCGCACGTTCAACTACGACGTGGCCCCGGCGTGCAGCGGCATCCGCAGCCTCGCGTCGCTGCTGGCGGTGACGACGATCTACGGCTATGTGGCTTTCAAGGCACCGTGGAAACGCGCCGTGATGATCGCGCTGGCCGCGCCACTGGCGGTCGCCGGCAACGTGGCGCGCATCACCACGGTGATCATCCTCGCGGAAGCGTTCGGGCACAAAACCGGCGCGGCGGCGGAAACCAATCTCGGCTACGTCACCTTCGCGGTCGCCATCGGGCTGATGTTTCTGGCGGGCTGGCTGTTGCGGGAGCAGCCAGCGCCGGTAGCCGCCCCCATCGGCAGGGCCGACCTGCCGGTCGGCCAGGCGGACGCGCCGCAGCAAATCCCCGCCCCGCCGTTGCTTGGCCCGGCACTCATCGGCGCGCTGCTCCTCGTGGCCGTTGCGGGCGACGCAATATTCAGGTTGCAGGCCCGCCAGACCCTTGGTCGCCCCGGTGTGCTCGCGGAGCCGCAGCCCGGCTCGGCGCGCTGGCGCATTCCGTTGCCCGTGGAGGTTGCCGGCATGGCCGCGGAGGAAGTTCCCATCGCGCCGGAGGAACTCAGCGGCCTGCCGCCCGACACCTCCTTCGGCAAACGGCTTTACCGCGCGACGGATGGCGCGCCGCTCTTGTTGCAAATCGTCCTGATGGGCCGGGACCGCACCAGCATCCACCAGCCGCAATACTGCCTCACTGGCCAGGGCTGGCTCATCGAGAAAACCGAGGAAGTGCGCCTGCCCGTCGCGAGGCCGCAACCCCACGAGATCCCCGCCTTGAAGCTGACGGCCAGCAAAGTCTTCACTGCGGAGAACGGCCAGCGCGTCCCGGTGCGCGCCATCTACGTGTATTGGTTCGTGGCCGACGGCGCGCTCACGGCGCATCGCTCGGAACGCCTGCGTTGGATGGCGGAGGAACTTCTGAAGACCGGCACGCTGCAACGCTGGGCCTACGTGGCGTGCTTCGCGCAATGTCTGCCCGGCGAGGAGGACAAGGCCTTTGCGCGCGTGAAGGAATTCATCGCCGAGGCGGTGCCGGAGTTTCAGCGAACCAGTTCAGCCAATGCTGCGCACTGAGGTCGCTTTCAGCTTCAAATCGCGAAGTCGTTATACTCCGGCTTCACCAGTTCGGTGGGCGGGTAGAGCATGCCTGCCGCGACGGTCGCGTTGGTTCCCTGCTCGATGAGGATGAACGAGCCGGTGAGGCGGTTGTTGCTGTAGGCGTCGAACACGATGGGCTTGGCGGTGCGGAGGCGGATTTCGCCGATGTCGTTCGCGGCCAGTTCCGCCGGCTCCGGCTCGGGGTCGAAGGTCTGGATGTTGATGCGGCTGTCGAGGCTCGTGACGATGGCCTGCACGGTCTGCGAAGTGTGCTTCAGGAAGTATTTCTTCCCGCGCTGGAGCGGGCGCGGGTTCATCCAGCAGACGCGCCCGCTCAACTCCGTCGCCATGCCGGGCAGATGGTCGAGGCCGACGAGGATGTCGCCGCGGCTCACGTCGAGGTCGTGTTCGAGGACGAGCGTGACGGGCTGCGGGCAGAAGGCTTCCTTGAGCGGGCCGTCGTAGGTCCAAAGCTCCTTCACCGTGCTCTTCATGCCGCTGGGCAGCACCATGATTTTCTGGCCGACCTTCACGATGCCGCCGGCGACCTGCCCGCTGAGGCCGCGGAAGTCATGGAGCGTTTTGTCGGTCGGATTGTTGGGGCGGTTCACCCATTGCACCGGGAAACGGAAGCCGCTGAGGTTCCAGTCGCTCGCGATGTGGACGGTCTCCAGGTGGCCGAGCAGCGCGGGGCCGACATACCACGGCGTGTGCTTCGACGGCTCGACGACGTTGTCGCCGTTGAGCGCGCTGATGGGGATGAACTTCACGTCCTTGAACGCGTCGAGCTTGGGCAGGAAGGCCTCGATCTCGTCGCGGATTTCCAGGAAGCGGTCCTCGCTCCAGTCCACGAGGTCCATCTTGTTGACCGCGATGACCAAGTGCGGAATGCCCAGCAGCGCCGCGAGGTAGGTGTGCCGGCGCGTTTGCTCGATGACGCCGAGCCGCGCGTCCACGAGGACGATGGAGAGGTTCGCGGTGCTTGCGCCCGTGACCATGTTGCGGGTGTATTGGACGTGCCCCGGCGTGTCCGCGACGATGAACTTCCGGCGCGGCGTGGCGAAGTAGCGGTAGGCCACGTCAATCGTGATGCCCTGCTCGCGCTCGGCGCGCAGGCCGTCGGTGAGGTTGGCGAGGTTGATGGCCCCGCCGCCGGTGATGTCGGCACTGCGTTCGAGCGCCTCCATCTGGTCCTCCATGATGGACTTGGAGTCGTAAAGCAGCCGGCCGATGAGCGTGGACTTGCCGTCGTCCACGGAGCCGCAGGTGTTGAAGCGGAGCAATTCGATTTGGTGAGCAGTGTGTGGCATGGGCGTCGGGGAAATCAGTCCTAGGTTGGAGTCAGATCGGAAAAAAACTGCTTCACGTCAAAGTTTGCTATCCGCTGGGAGAGCGTCAGAGGTGAAACGTCGGTCTTGTTTGCAAGTCGCGGATTGGCACCAGCTCTACGGAGCAACTGAATCATCTCGCCTTTGCCTCCGGATGCAAAGACCGCACGCCAAAGTGGTGAGTTTCCATACGAATCCTGAGCATCAACGTTTGCCCCACGTTCCAGAAGAACATTGGCAATCTCGATTCGATTCTCTTGAGCTGCAAAGTGGAGGGGCGTCCATCCTCCTTTGTCCGCAACATTCGGGTCTTCTCCTGCATCCAAAAGCGTTCGCACCCGCTCGGTCTGCCCTTTGATTACCGAGTGGTGAAGTTCCGTTCTTCCATCGCGGTCGCGCACTTGTTGGTTTGATGACATAGGCTAGAAGTATCCCGCTTTCTTCCGGTCTTCCATCGCGGCCTCGCTGGCCTTGTCGTCGGCGCGGGTGCCGCGCTCGGTGACGCGGGCGGCGGCGACTTCGCGGATGATGTCGTCCACGGTGCTAGCCGGGCTGTCAATCATGCCGGTGCTGATCATGTCCGCGATGGTGCGGACGCGGCAGACCATTTTCTTGAGCGGCTCCTTCTCGGTCGGACGCGCGCCGGCGTAGGGGTCGGGTTTCGTCGCGTCGGTGTGCAGGGGCGGGGCGGGCAGCCATTGACCACCGCGCCGGAAGCATTCGCGCTCGTGGCTGAAGTAGATGTTCGGCACCTCCAGCTTCTCGCGTTGGATGTATTCCCACACGTCCATCTCGGTCCAGTTGGAGAGCGGGAAGACCCTCATGTTCTCGCCGAGGTTGAGGCGGGCATTGTAGAGGTTCCAGATTTCGGGGCGCTGGTTCTTGGGGTCCCATTGGCCGAAGGCGTCGCGGAAGCTGAAGAAGCGCTCCTTGGCGCGGGCTTTCTCCTCGTCGCGGCGCGCGCCGCCGATGCAGCAGTCGAAGCGAAACTCTTCGATCGCGCCGAGCAGCACGGGAATCTGGAGCTGGTTGCGGCTGATCTGGCCGGGCGTGGGCGTAGCGAGGCCCTTGGCAAAGGCTTCGTCCACGGTGCGGACGATGAGCTTCGCGCCGAGCTGCTTGGCGCGGCGGTCGCGGAACTCAATCAGCTCGGGAAACTCGTGGCCGGTCTCGACGTTGAGGAAGGGCATCGGGATGTCCGACGGGCGGAAGGCCTTCTCGGCGAGGCGCAGGATGCAGATGGAGTCCTTGCCGCCGGAGAACAGAATCGCGGGCCGCTCGAACTCCGCCGCCACTTCGCGCATGATGTGAATCGCTTCGGTTTCCAAGTATTGCAGGTGATCCAAGTGATATGAACTCATCGGGGAAAAAATCCTACTGCGTTTACGTTGCTGAACCACTCACGTCTTGGCCACGGCCGCTCCACCCCACGCCGCGTGGAGGCCACACTCGCGTTTCTCGTCGGCTTTCGCCGGGTCGAAGTAATCCCACTCGTTCGGGAGGTTGTGCTGTTTCAGGTAAGCTTCCATCTCGGCGTCGGACCAATGAAAGACGGGGCTGACTTTGAGCGAGTTGAAGTTTCCGTCGGGCGAGACGATGTCGAGGCCGGCGCGATTCGGGTTCTGGACTTTGCGGAGCGCGGTGAGCCACACGGTCGGGGCAAGCTCCTTCATGCCGCGCTGGAACGGCTCCAGTTTCATCACGGTGCTGAAGGCCTTGATGCGCTCCTCGTTCTCCGGCGTGGGTTCGGGCATGCCGCCGTGGACGGCGTCGTAGTGGGCGGCGGTGAGCTTCGGAAGATACGCTTTGATGTTCAGCTTGAGCTGCGTCTTGAGCTGCTCGGCGTGCTGGTAGGTGGCCGCGCGGTTGTAGCCGTGGTCCACCCAGAGCACCGGGATGTCCGGCTGCACTTGCGTGACGAGGTGGAGGATGACGGCTTCGTAGGGACGGAAGTTCGTCGAGACGATGGCGCGGCCGTTGGCCTGGGCGATGGCCCAATGCACGACTTCGAGCGCGGACTTGCCGCGCAGGACGGCGTTGGCTTGGGCGATTTGTTCGGGAGTCATTTGGAAATGGGAGGTTAGAACAGGGAGCGGTAGAGGGTGCGGAGACTGAGGAGCATGATGAGCACGCCGACCAGCATCATGAAGGGTTTGACCGGGAGGCGCTTGCAGGCCCAGGCGCCGAGCGGGGCCGCGAGCAGTCCGCCGAGAGCAAGGCCGAGAACGATGGGCCAGTTGGTCAGGCCGAGCGTCGCGATGAACACGGCCGAGGACGCGAGGGTGACGAAGAACTCCACGGCATTGACGCTGCCGACGGTTTCCCGCACGTCGTTGCCGCGCGCGATGAGATTCGAGGCGACGATCGGCCCCCAGCCCCCGCCGCCGATGGCATCCAGAAACGCGCCGCCAAACGCGAGCGGGGTGAGCTGGGTGGTGACCGGGTGCGGCGGGCTTTGGCGGAACGCCTTCAGGAAGATGAACAGGCCCATGAGGAGCAGGTAGGCCGCGATGTAGGGCGTGAGCGTCTTCCCGGGCAGCGACGAGAGGACGTAAGCCCCGAGCATCGCCCCCAGAATGCCCGGCAGGAGCAGTTGCCGGAACAGGAAGCGGCTGATGTTGCCGAAGGCCTTGTGGGAGAGCGCGGACGCCCCCGTGGTGAAGCATTCCGCCGCATGCACCGTGGCGCTGGCGGCGGCCGGGGCGACGCCAATGCTCAACAGGATGCTCGTCGCCGTGACGCCGTAGGCCATGCCCAGCGCGCCATCAATGAGCTGCGCGACAAAGCCGGCGAGCACGTAGGGGAGGAGTTCTTCGGTCATGCAGGCGCGGCGCTAGATGTCGAAGTCGTCCTTGGCCTTCACCCGGCCGAAGTCGAGCCGGTTCCAGACGCGCTCATGGACGTAGTAGAGCAGAATCTTGGTGAACAGCTCGACGAAGCCGATGCCCAAGGCGGCCTTGACCTGCCCGGTGATGAGCCAGGCAATCAGGATGGTGTCGCAGGTGCCCGTGACGCGCCAGGAAATGGCTTTGACGAGGCTGCGGTAATGCTTTTCTTCGGCCATGGGAACGGGAGGGAGGTCAGGAATCGCCGCGTTGGTGCTTGTCGGCGGCGATGTCCGCAGCGGAACGCAGCGGGGGCGCGCTCCGCTTCTCATACTCGGCGCGGAAGCTCTCCAACAGCGGCAGTTCAATCATGTCCTTTTGGCGTCCGCTGGCGCGCTTGCTGGCGATGATGTCTCGCAAGCTGGCGACGTGAAATACGCCCACGGTGACGCCGCGCTGCCGGGCCTCGGCAAAGCTCGCGATGCCGTCGGGCGCAAACACCAAGTCCACGTCGAACGGCCCGGTTTTGATTTGCACGAAGTCTTTGCCCGCGACGATTTCGGCCTCGAGAGCCGCGCTGATTTCAAAGCCCAGCTTTTTCAGTGCGGCAGCGATGCGCCGCCCGTTCCCTGCCGTGCCCTCCAGGAACACTTCCACGCTTTGCAGCGAGCCGGGATAGCCGAGCAGGATGGCCCCGCTCTTGCCGAGAAAGAGGTAGTCCACGCCCGCATCGTTGAACGCGCGGGCAATCTCCTCGGCCTGGAGGGGATGGAACTCGGGGCGGGTCATTTCGCGGCGGGCTTGAAGCCGAGATACTCCGGCAGGTTCTCCGCGCACCACGCGCGATACTCGGCCATCGTGGCAAAGGAGCGCCACGGCGCGTCGTCCAGCACCGGCTTGTGGACGCGGTTGAAGCCGTAGCGGATGCGCGCGGCCAGCGGACGGTCGAGCTGGCGGCGGCATTGCTCGGCGAAGTCCGGGTCTGCTGGTGTGGTGTCGTTTGGACTCACGGGGCTAATTGGACGCTGGTGGCGATTCCTTCAACAGCACCCGGTCGCACCAGTCGCCAAAGCGCTCGCCCGAATTCCGTTCCTTGACGAAGCGCGCGAGGAGGGGGCGCAGCTCGTTCTCCAACTCAGCTTCCTTGAGCACGTCTTTGAACAGCTTGTTGAGGCGCGTGCCGGAGGCGTTGCCGCCGAGCCAGAGCTGGTAACGGCCCGGTGCTTTGCCGACGAAGGCAATCTCCGCCATGTAGGGTCGCGCGCAGCCGTTCGGGCAGCCGGTCGAGCGGATGACTATCTCCTCCGCGCCGAGGCCGAGGTCGCCGCAGAGCTTTTCGATGCGGTTCACGAGGCCGGGCAGCGCGCGTTCGCTCTCGGCGAGCGCAAGGCCGCAGGTGGGCAGTGCAGGGCAGGCCATCGAGTTGCCGTGGAGCAGGCTGGTCTGGTTCTCAGTGCGGACACCGTGCTCGGAGAAGACGGCGTTGATGCCGGCTTGGTCGGCGTCGCTGACATTGGCGAGGATGACGTTTTGGTTGCCGGTGAGGCGGAACTCGATGTTCGGGAACTTCTCGGCGATGCGACGCAACGCGGTCTTTTGACGGCGGCCATCCACGTCCTTCACGCGGCCAGTCTCGACGAAGAGGGTGAGGAAGTTGGTTCCGTCGAGTGCTTTGTGCCAGCCGTAGCTGTCGCTGGTAGAAGTGAACTGGTAGGCGCGGGCCGGCTCCAGCTTGAAGCCGGCGCGCTGCTCGATTTCCCCGCGCACGAAGTCCACACCGCGTTCAGCGACGACGTATTTAAGCCGCGCGTGCTTGCGGTCGGTGCGGTCGCCGAAATCGCGATGCACGGTGAGAACGGCCTTGGCGACTTCGACGATGTGTTCGGGCTTGAAGAAGCCAAACACGTCCGCTAGGCGCGGGTAGGTCGTGGTCTGGCCGTGGCTGCGGCCCATGCCGCCGCCGACGGTGAGGTTGTAGCCGACAAGTTGGCCGCCCTCGACGATGCCGATGAAGCCGAGGTCGTTCGTGAACACGTCCATGTCGTTGTTCGGCGGCAGCACGAAGGCGGTCTTGAATTTGCGCGGCAGATAGGTCTTTCCGTAGAGCGGGTCCACGAAGTCTTTGTTCGTCGGGTCGTCGAGATTGAGCTGCACGCCGTCGAGCCAGATGGAGTGGTAAGCCTTTGTCTGGGGCGCGAGCGCGGCGACGACCCGATGCACGTCCGCAATCATCGCCGCACGGGCCGTGGTCTGCGCGGGCGTGGGTGAGGCGGTGATGTTGCGGTTCACGTCACCGCAGGCCGCGAGGGTGGAGAGCAGGCAGTCGTTGATTTTCTTGATGAGCGGGCCGAGGCCGGCCATGACGACACCGTGGAACTGGATGCTTTGCCGCGTGGTGATGCGGAGGGTGTTGTTGCCGTAAGTTGTCGCCAGGTCGTCGAAGGTAATCCACTGCGCCGGGGTCATGATGCCGCCGGGGATGCGCCCGCGGATCATCATGATGAACTTCTTCTGCGTCTTGCGCAGGTCGCGGTCGTCCTGCTGGTAGATGCCGTGGAACTTGATGAACTGCTGGTCGTCGGCGGAAAACTGGTCGGTGCCCGAGGCGACGGTGGCCGCGATGTTGCCCGCCAAGGTGGGGATGGCGTCCTTGATGACCTCGTTGTGGGTCAGTTTCGCTGCCGGTTCAGTTGTAATCATAAGTGAATTGATGACCTTACAATTGTTACTCGCGCTTTCCGCGCTGTCAAAGGGTTTGTTCTACCGGTTGAACCCGCTGGACGCCACTGCTTTTCTTGCGTTCCGGCCCGCAGAGGACTGATTTACACGCTTGCCGCCCCGCGTCACTTTCCCTAGCGTCGCCCGAAATCTATGAGCTTTCAGCACCGCCTCCTGCTTTCCGTCATGATGTTCCTCCAGTTCTTCATCTGGGGGTCGTGGTATGTGACGGGGCCGAACTACCTCTCGACCATCGGCTTCAAGGCTGAGGACTTCGGCACGATGTATTCTGTCGGGCCCATCGCGGGCATGATCGCGCCGTTCTTCGTGGGCATGATCGCCGACCGGTTCTTCCCGGCGCAGGTGGTCATGGGCGTGATGCACCTGTTGGGCGCGGGCTTCATGTATTACGCCACGACGCTGATGGGCGGCGCGAACCCGTCTCCCAGCGCGATCAACACCATGTTCTTCGCGCACATGATGACCTACTATCCCACGCTGGCGCTGACCAACACCATCGCCATGAAGTGCATGACCAACCCGGAGAAGGAATTTCCCGGCATCCGCGTGCTGGGCACCATCGGGTGGATTGCGGCGGGCCTGACGCTCACCCAGCTCAAGGCCGACACCTCCATCAACATGTTCCACCTCACCATCGGCTCGGGCGTCCTGCTCGGGCTACTGAGCTTCGCGCTGCCGCACACGCCGCCCACCGCGAGCGGCCCGGTGAGCGTCGGGCAGATTCTCGGGTTCGAGGCGCTCAAGCTGCTCGTCACCAACCGCAGCTACCTCATCTTCATGGTTTCCTCGACGCTCATCTGCATCCCACTGGCGTTCTACTACATGATCACCAGCCGCATCGTGGAAATGGGCGGCCTGCCCATCGGCCAGACGATGAGCTACGGGCAGATGTCGGAAATCTTCTTCATGCTGGTGATGCCGTTCTTCTTCGTGCGGCTCGGCGTGAAATGGATGCTCGCCGTCGGCATGCTCGCGTGGGTCACGCGCTACGGCCTTTTCGCCGTCGGCGCGCCGGATGAAGTCGCCTGGATGATCACCACCGGCATCCTGCTTCACGGCATCTGCTACGACTTCTTCTTCGTGACCGGCCAGATTTACACCGACCAGGTCGCGCCCAAGGAAATCCGCGCGCAGGCGCAAGGCATGTTGGTGCTGTTCACCCTTGGCCTCGGCATGTTCGTCGGCGCGCAGGTCGCCGGAAAAATCGAGGCCCAGCACACCACCGAGGCTTCCAAGGCCCAGGCCGTCATCGTGAAGGCCAAGGCCGAGGAAGCCGGCAAACTTAGCGAAGCTCTGGCCAAGGCCGAAGCCGCCGCCAAGCCCGCGCTGGAAGCCTCGCTGAAGAAGGTGAACGAAGAGAAAGCCGCCGCCCGCAAGGCCGAGCTGAAGGCCATCGAGTGGAAGCCGCTCTGGGGCAAGCCAGCCATCTTCGCCGGCATCATCATGCTGGTCTTCCTCGCGCTCTTCCGCAATCCGGCCCCGGTCGTGGCCGACCCGCCGAAGAGCTGACCAACCTGTCGCCCGAATTGGGCAGGAAAATTTGGGGCAGGAAGATTTTTCCCAATTTTCCTGCCCAAAATCTTCCTGCCAATCCCTCGGGCTTACTCCACCCGCGCCTCGCCGGTGCCTTTCACCACCTCACCGATGAGCCACGCCTTGTGCTTCTGGCTGCGGATGAACTTCAGCGCCGCGTCCGCCTGCTCCGCCGCCACCACGGCCACCATGCCCACGCCCATGTTGAAGACCTGGTAAAGCTCCGCCTCGTCCACCCCGCCGCGCTCGGCGAGCAACTGGAACAACGGCCCCAGCTCCCAACTGCCCTTGCGGATGACCACGTCGCAGTTAGCCGGCAGCACGCGGGGGATGTTGTCCACGAAGCCGCCGCCGGTGATGTGCGCGAACGCCTTCACGGGGAGTTTCGAGTTTGGCGTTCCGGGTTTGGAGTTGAAGCGCTTCAGCAGCGCCTGCACCAGCGGGCCGTAGGTGACGTGGACCTTGAGCAGTTCCTCGCCCACCGTGTTGTGCAGGTCCGGCACGAAGTCGCCCGGCTGAAACTTGAGCTGCTCGAACAGAATCTTCCGCGCCAGCGAGTAGCCGTTCGTGTGCAGGCCGCTCGACGCGATGCCGATGACCGCGTCCCCGCGCTTCACGGACTTCTGCCCGTTCAGCATCCGCGACTTCTCCACCACGCCCACGATGGTGCCGCTCACGTCGTATTCGCCGGCCTGGTAAAAGCCCGGCATCTGCGCCGTCTCGCCGCCGATGAGCGTGCAGCCGTTGGCCGCACAGCCACGCGCGAAGCCCTTGATGATGTCCGTGAAGACGTGCGGCTCCAGCTTGCCGGTCCCGAGGTAGTCGAGGAAGAACAGCGGCTCCGCGCCGAGCACCGCGATGTCGTTGACGCAGTGGTTCACCAAGTCCTCGCCGATGGTGTCGTGCCGGTCCATCGCAAAGGCCAGCTTCAGCTTCGTCCCCACGCCATCCACCGAGCTGACCAGCACCGGCTGGCGATACTTCTTCACGTCCAGCGCGAAGAGGCCGCCGAACCCGCCGACCTTGCCGAGCACCTCGCGACGATGCGTGCTGGCGAGCAGCTTGGGCAGCGTGCCCTTGACCTTGTTGCCCAAATCAATGTCCACCCCGGCGGCGGCGTAAGCTTTTTGTTTCATGCGCGGAGACTGGTTTCGCTTTCCTCCGTGCCCGGACGGAACGCGAGGCGGCATCTTTCGGAATCCCCCGGCCCGCAGCAAGGCAAAGAATGTGCCCTGCGAGGACATTGCCGCCCTGGACGGCTCTGGCTAAACCAGCTCTTCGATCGGCTTGCCGCGTGACAGCACCGGGACGGGCAGGCCGAAGGCGTTGTGGAAGATCTCGTCCGTGGCGACCCCGAGCTGACGGTAGATGGTGGCCAGCACGTCGTTGAAGTGGACGGGGCGGTCGAGCGGAAGGTCGCCGGCCTTCGTGCTGGACCCGACGACGACGCCGCGCTTCAAGCCGCCGCCCGTCAGCATCACGGAGAAAACCTTCTCCCAATGATCGCGGCCCGCGTTGGCATTGATCTTCGGCGTGCGGCCAAACTCGCCGAACATCGCCACGAGCGTCGTGTCCAGCAGGCCGCGCTCTTCCAGGTCGTCCAGCAGCGCGCTGACGGCGAGGTCCATCGGCGGCAGCAGGCGGTCCTTCATCAGGTTGAAGTTGTCCTCGTGCGTGTCCCAGTCCTGGCCGCGCTCCTGGTTGAGCGTGTAGTTGAGCAGGGTGAACGGCACGCCCGCCTCGGCCAGCCGGCGCGCGAGGATGGTTTGCTGGCCCCAGAGGTGGTGGCCGTAACGCTCGCGCTGGCGCAGGGACTCGCGGCTGAGGTCGAAGGCCCCGCCCGCCACGCCGCCCGACAGCATTTCGAGCGCGTGACGGTGATACTTGTCGAGGCCGTCCACGGCGGCGGGCGAAGCCTGACCGCCGAGCGCATGCAGGAGCGTGAGCCGGTCTTCAAGGCGCTTGCCGGAGAGACCTTGATTGAGGCGCAAGTCCGGCGGGCCGGCGAAGGGAGTGCTCGCGTGCTCGGGCGGAATGCCGGACTCCAGCGGCTCATACGCCACGCCGAGCGGCCCGGCCGTCGCGTAATGGACGCGGTTGCCAAGCTGGCCGGAATGCGGAATCGCGACGTAAGGCGGCAGCAACGGCGCGCGCGCCCCGCACGCACGGGCGATGACCGAGCCGATGCTGGGATGCGCGAGGTTGCGGTTCTTTGCCTCGACCGACGCGTCGGGCAGATCGCCGCCGGTCAGCGTCTGGTAGATCGCCACCGGATGGCTCGGCGAGTCCACGTAGGCGCTGCGAATGAGGCTGAACTTGTGCGCGCGTCTGGCGAGCAGCGGCAGGTGCTCGGCGAAGTGGATGCCCGGCAGCGTCGTGGGGATGTCGCCGAACGTGCTGCGATAGGCGGACGGCGCGTCCGGCTTCGGGTCGAAGCTCTCATAGTGCGAGAGTCCTCCTTGCAGATAAATCACGATGCAGGCCCGCGCGGGGGAACTGCTGGCCTTGGCCGCCTTCGCGCGGAGCAACTGCGGCCACAACATCGCCCCGGCCAGCGCGCCACCGCCTTGCAGCCAGCGACGGCGCGTCATGGCGGCGAGGGGATTGGGTTGAGCGGTGGTTGACAAGCGGTTGTCGGATTGAACGCCCTGTTCGACGGCACGAGGCGGGAGGAAAATTCGGCGAACCTTCAACCAGCAAACAACGGGAGGAGCCGCGTCGAGCCAGGGTCAACTGCGGAGCTGCGGAGCCGTCACGGAGCGCAGTTCGCGGCGCAAGCTGCGGGCAATCCGATTGTCATTCCCTCGCCCTCTCCGCTAACCTCCGTCCCAACCGAACGCCGACATGGCCATGCACCAACCCACCGTCCTCATCGTGGACGACGAGAAGCCGACGCGCGACGGCCTGCGTGCGGCGCTCGAAGACCGTTACGACGTGTATGTGGCCGAGGACGCCGCCACGGCGATGAACCTGCTCGAACAGGAGCACTTTAACGTCCTGCTCACCGATTTGCGCCTGCCCAAGGAGGATGGCCTCAAGCTCATCGCCCGCGCCAAGTCCCTGCCCAAGCCGCCGGTCTGCATCCTGATGACCGCCTACGGCTCCGAGGACGTGGCGGTCGAGGCGATGAAGCGCGGCGCGGACGACTACATCGCCAAGGGCAAGCTGCAGATTGACGAGCTGGAGATGCGCATCGCCCGCGCGCTCAAGGGCCAGAAGCTCGAGGAGGAAAACAAAAACCTCCACCAGCGGCTCGAACGCAAGTTCGGCGTCGAGCACCTCATCGGCGAGTCGGCGGTGATGCGGGAGATTCAGGAGACGATTCAAACGGTCGCGCCGAGCCGGGCCAGCGTGCTCATCACGGGCGAGAGCGGCACGGGCAAGGAGGTCGTCGCCAAGACCATCCACCAGCTCAGCCCGCGCGCGAAGGCCCCGCTCATCACCGTCCACGCGGCGGGCCTGCCGCCGACGCTTTTGGAGAGCGAGCTGTTCGGCCACGAGAAAGGCGCGTTCACGGGCGCGCATGAGCGGCGGCTCGGGCGCATCGAGCAGGCGCAGGGCGGCTCGCTGTTCTTCGACGAGGTCGGCGAGGTGGACGCCACGGTGCAGGTGAAGCTGCTGCGCTTCCTCGGCGAGCGGACCTTCGAGCGCGTCGGCTCCAGCAAGACGCTGATGTCCGACGTGCGGCTCATCGCGGCGACGAACAAGAACCTCGCGACGCTCGTGCAGTCCGGCGCGTTCCGCGAAGATCTCTTCTTCCGCCTCAAAGTCGTCGAGATTCACCTGCCGCCCTTGCGCGAGCGCGCCAGCGACATTCCGCTGCTTGCCCAGCATTTCCTCCGCGATTCCGCCGCCGAGAACGGCAAGGACGTGAACGCCCTCGCGCCCGACGCGCTGGAGCTGCTCATGGCTTACAAGTGGCCGGGCAACGTCCGCGAGCTGCGCACGGCCATCGAGCACGCGGTCGTCTTCGCGCGCGGCAAGTCGGTCGCCGCTCGCGACCTGCCGCAGAACATCCGCCTCGGCCAGAGCAGCCTGCCCACGCCGGTTTCCCAGATGCCGACGAGCGACCTGAACGTGCATGAGGTCGAAAAGGAACTCGTGGTCCGCGCGCTCAAGGAGTGCGACGGCAACCGCAGCGCCGCCGCGAAGAAGCTCGGCGTGAGCCGCCGCACGCTGCACCGCAAGCTGCACGAATTCCACCTGGAGGGATTTTAGAGTGACGCGGGACGAGTGGCAGATGAAAGGAGCGCCGGTCTCCGACCCGGCGTTGCCTCAGCCCTTTCGTGTATGGCCGTGCGTCGTTGACCGGTGGCACCTTCCCGTCACGCACACGCTCACACCAACGCGCCCCTTGTCACCCGTCACCCGCCACCTGTCACTCTCCTAGCCATGCCCACGCTTCAGGAAATGATTCACTCCTTCGAGGAGGGCGCGGGCGCGCGGGCCGTGAAGTGGATCGGTTTCGTCGCCGGGTTTCTCCTGCTGGCGGTGGCGTATGACTTGCGGGCTTACAAAAACCTCTCCAATCCCGACGCGATGGATGCCGCGCAGGTCGCGCGGAACGTCGCCGAAGGCAAGGGCTTCACCACGCAGTTCATCCGCCCGGTGAGCCTCTACCTCGTCGGCCAGAAGACCGGCGCGGCCTCGCTCACCAACGCGCATCCCGACCTCGCCAACGCACCCGCTTATCCCGCCGTGCTCGCGGGCGCGATGCGCGTGCTGCCCTTCGACTTCAAGTTCCTGGCGGAGGAGCTGTTCCGCACCTGGCAGCCGGAGCAAGTCATTGCGTGGGTGAACCAAGGCCTCTTCCTCGTCGCCGTCCTGCTGGCATGGCGGCTCGCGCGAAACCTCTTCGACCCGACCGTCGCTTGGCTCTCCGCCGCCGTCATCCTCGGCGCGGACCTGCTGTGGCGATTCAGCATCTCCGGCCTCTCCACGATGCTCGCGCTCGCGCTGCTCATGCTGGTGGCGAATCTCCTCGTCGCCGCCGAACGCGGCGCGCGCGAAACCGACTGGGGCGCGGCACGGCTCTACTTCACCGCGCTGCTCGCAGGCGCGCTCATGGGCGCGCTCGGCCTCACGCGTTACGCGCTCGGCTGCCTCATCCTGCCGGTGATGCTCTTCTTCAACCTCTTCTTCGCCCCGCGCAGCCTGAGCCTCGGTTTCGCGGCGTTGCTCGGTTTTGCGGCGGTGATGGCCCCGTGGCTGATGCGCAACCACGAGTTGAGCGGCCGGCTCTTCGGCGTCGCCGGCCTCGCGGTGCATCAGACGACCGACCGTTTCCCCGGCGACCGCATCGAACGTCTGCTGGACCCGGAGAACAAGTTCACGCACGAAGACCTCCGGCAGGTCAGCCTCGACGAGCACTGGGCCAAGCTCGGCGACAACCTGCCCGGCATCCTGCAAAACGACCTGCCGCGTCTCGGCGGAAGCTGGGTGGCCGCGTTCTTCCTCGCCGGGCTGCTCGTGCCATTCCGCAACCCGGCGCTCGGGCGATTGCGTGTCTTCGTCCTGTTCTCGCTCGGCGCGCTCGTCGTCATCCAATCCGTCGCGAAGACGCACGTCGCCGCGCTCGCGCCGGACGTGAACTCCGAGAACCTCCTTGTTGTGCTCGCGCCGCTGGTGTTCATCTTCGGCACCGGGTTGTTCGTGCTGCTCATGGACCAGCTCGAACTTCCGCCCTTCGGCGCGCGCGGCACGGTCATCGGCCTGTTCCTGCTGGTCGCGTGCGCGCCGATGCTCTTCGCGCTCGGCGGCACACCGCGTTCCCCGATGGCCTATCCGCCGTATCATCCGCAAGTCATCCACGAGCGCGCGGGCTGGCTCGGCGAGCGCGAGTTGATGATGAGCGACATGCCGTGGGCCGTGGCCTGGTATGGCCGGCGCGACTGCGTCTGGCTGCCGAGCAACGTGGGCGAAGGCTTCGCGACCGTGCACCGCGTGCGTCCCGTCGCCGCGCTCTATCTCACGGCGCTGACGCTCGACCAGAAGCTCGTCTCCGAACTGCTGCAAGGCGACGACCCCGCGTGGGGCGACTTCGCCGCGAACGCCGTGGTGCGACGCGAAATCCCCGAGGGCTTCCCGCTCAAGTTCGCTTTCGCGGAAGGCTTCCCCTACCAGCTATTCCTCGCCGACCGTGAGCGCTGGAAGGCACCCGCGAAGTAAGTCCCACCGCCCGTGCCGGCGACTTCCAGTCGCCGCCCAGCCCGCCCGCCGCCACCGCACGGCGGCTGGAAGCCGCCGGCACGGAGCAAAATTCCGTGCGCCGCCACTTCTCTTTTGCTACCACTCCGCCACCGCTTCCCATGCGCATCCTCATCGCCACCGTCACCGCCGGGGCCGGACACTTGCAGGCTGCCGCCGCATTGGAGGAGGCCTGGCGCGCCGACCGCCCCACCGACACCGTCGAGCGCGTGGACGTGCTGGACTTCGTCTCGAAGCTCTCGCGCAAGCTCTACTCGGAGGGCTACGTGAAGGTCATTGACCACGCGCCCGAGCTTTACGCGCACCTCTTCAAGAAGACCGACAGCCCCGCGCTCATGCGCAGGCTCACGCGTGTCCGCCGCAGCTTCGCGGGCCGCGCGAACGCCAAGTTCGTCAAGCATGTGAAGGCCTTCCGCCCCGACGTGATGCTCTGCACGCACTTCCTGCCGCTCGAAATCACCGGCGCGATGCTCGCCAAAGACCCGGCCTTCCGCCCGTTCACCGCCTGCGTGGTCACGGACTTCGAGGCGCACGCGCTGTGGATGGAGCCGTCGGTGAACCTCTACTGCGTCGCCGCCGAGGAGACCAAGGCCCGGCTCGTCGCGCGCGGGGTGAAGGCGGAGGAGGTCATCGTCACCGGCATTCCCGTCAGCGCGAAGTTCTCGCAAGCCGTGGACACCGCCGCCGTGCGCAAAGCCTACGGACTCCGCGACGACCTGCCCACGCTGCTCGTCCTAAGCGGCGGCTTCGGCATGGGCCCGGTCGCGGAGATTCTCGGTGAGCTGGACAAGATTTCGACGCCGTTCCAGACGCTCGTGGTCGCCGGCCGCAACGAGGAGCTGCGCCGCGAACTCGCCGCGCAGGACCGCAAGCACCCGACGCACATCCTCGGTTTCGTCCGCAACATGCACGAGCTGATGACCATCGCCGACCTGCTCATCACCAAGCCCGGCGGCCTCACCACCTCCGAGGCGCTCGCGTTGGGCCGCCCGCTCTTCATCCTCAACCCGATTCCCGGCCAGGAGGCGGCGAACAGCGATTTCCTCCTCCAGCACGGCGCGGCGGAGAAGGCCAACCGCGTCGAAGACCTGCCGTTCCGACTCGGCAAGCTGCTCGGCTCGAAGAAGCTCGCCGCGATGGCCCGCGCCGCGCAGGAACTCGGCCAGCCCGCCGCCGCCAAAACCATCTGCCGCGAAATACTGAACCGCTGGGAGGCGAAGAGATGAACCAGTCCCCTGATTTGCAGCGCCACACGAACTCCCACAGCGTCATGGACTGCGGCGGGAAGCGGAGCGCCACGCCGCTTTTCCGTCCCGCGAAGCGGCCGGCGGCTCTCTGCGAATTCCGCTCCGCGGGAAGCCAAAGCGGTGTCGCCGCTGCGCTCTGCCACCGCAGTCCAAAACGCCGCTGGTCAATGTGGCGCGCTTCCTGGTGCCTCCTGTGCCTCTTTGTGGCCCTCCCGCTTTGCGGTGCCGCGCCGCCCGCTTCCATCTCCAAGCTCCCGTCCGCCGAGCTGCGCGCTCGCATCGCTGGCGACCAGACCGCCGTGCAACGGCATCGCGACGGCCTGCGCCGCGCCGTCGCGTTCATGCACACGCGCCCGGACCTCTTCGCGGACAAGCGCCACTTCGAGGCCCGTGTGCTCACGCGCGAGCAGAAGGAGGCCATCTGGAACACTTGGAAGGCTTTTCTCGATTACACCATCGCGCTGGAGTCCACGGCGGCGTTCCACCGCGACTTCCTCCTGCTGCGCCGGCCCACGCAGGACGAATCCTTCCTCGTGCGCTGCGCCGCGCACTTCGCGCAGCACCGCTGGACGCTCGCGTTCATCGCACGCGCTGACAACGACCCCGGCATGGACACGTTCCTCAACGAACCGGTGCCCGAGCTGGGCCTGCCCAAGGGCAGTTATGCCCAACTGAAACTCCGCCACCTCAACCCCGTCCACGCCGCGCACTTCGGCGCGCTCGCTGCGTATCTCCGCACCGTCGGCAGCGAGGTGTCGCCCGCGCTCCGCGCCGTCGCGCGCGAGGACGAGGCGGAGATTTTTCGCGGAGCCATCGGCAAGACGGAGCTGCTCACCGCCAAGAACGCCCTCGAAGTCATCAAGCAGGCCGGCGGCTCGCTCTGGCTGCCCGTGCAGTCCGGCATCGCCGAGTGGATGGGCGACACGAAGGTGCGCCGCAAGAACGTCTCCCTCATCACGGAGCCGCAGGCCCAAGCACTGCGCCCCAAGCTCCAGCCCGGTGACGTGCTCATCACCCGCCGCAACTGGTATCTTTCCAACATCGGCCTGCCCGGCTTCTGGCCGCACGCGGCGATTTACCTCGGCACGCCGGAGGAGCGGCGCGCCCATTTCACAACGCCCGAGTTCCGTTCCTGGCTGCGCACTTCGGTTGACGCCGACGACTTCGACGCGCTGCTCAAGGCGCGCTACCCCGCCGCGCATGTGACTTGCCAGCAGCATTACCACGGCCATCCGGTCCGCGTGCTGGAGGCGCAGAGCGAGGGCGTGTCCTTCACCTCGCTCGAACACGCGGTCGAGGCGGACGCGCTCGTCGTGCTGCGGCCCAAGCTGTCGCTGGTGGAAAAAGCCACGGCGCTCGTGCGCGCGTTCCACTACGCGGGCCGGCCCTACGACTTCAACTTCGATTTCGCCACCGACGCCGAGTTGGTCTGCACCGAGCTGGTTTACAAGGCCTACGAGCCGGCGTCCGCCTTCACCGGCCTGAAGCTGCCGCTGGTCGAGGTGCTCGGGCGCAAGACGCTGCCCGCGAACGAAATCGTGAAGCACTTCGACTCGACCTTCGGCACCGCCGCGCAGCAGTTCGACTTCGTGCTCTTCCTAGACGGCGACGAACGCGCGCGCAAGGCCGTCGAGGCCACGCTCGACGCCTTCCGCGAGACGTGGAAGCGGCCCAAGTGGCACGTCGTCTCGCAGACGCTCCCGAAACTGAAATGAGCCACGAGCGGATAACTGGTTTGCCACAAGGAGGCACAAGCGGCGCAAAGAAATCCCGTGCCGGCGATTTGCAATCGCCGACCGCGGCATTCGTTATCGCCAGCACACGCACGAGCACACCGCTACCATTTTTGTGCCTTCTGTGCCTCTTTGTGGCCGTCCCCGTCTTTGCCGCTGATCTGCGGCCGGATGAGCGCGTGCTGTTCTACCCGACCGTCGGGTGGCGCGACGCGGCAGCGGGAGAGTGGCGCGTGCCGGTGCATGGGCTGGTCTTCGAGCCGGAACGACGGGTGCTCACGGCGGCGGCGTTGCGGACGGCGCTCGGCCTCGTGGCGGAGCCGAAGGACGCGGCGGAACGGAAAGTGTTTGAGTCGCGTGCCCGTGCCTTCCTCGTGGACAACGAACGCGGCAAGCGAATCAGCGTGCGCGTCGGCACGCGGAATTACTTCGTTGGCGAATCAGCGCCGGACGGCCATGTGCGCGGCGAGTTCCGGCTGCCTAACGCGGACGCGAAGCCAGTCACCTTCACCGCCGTCACGCGCGCGGGCGATGCCCGGGAGTTTCGTGGCAACGCGCTTCTGCTCCGCGACACCGGCCTTTCCGTCATCTCCGATGTGGACGACACCATCAAGGTCAGCCACGTCCGCGACCGGCAGGCGCTGCTGCGGAAAACTTTCTACGAGCCGCTTCAGGCGGTGGACGGCATGGCCGCCGTGTATCGCGCGTGGGCGGCGGACGGCGCGAGTTTCCACTACGTCAGCGCCAGCCCGTGGCAGCTCTACGAGCCGCTCGCGGAGTTCGCCGCGACGAGCGGCTTCCCCGCCGGCTCGTGGCACATGAAGCAGTTCCGCGTGAAGGACAGCTCGTTCCTTGCGCTGTTCGAATCGCCCGAGAACTACAAACCCGGCGTCATCGAGCCGATGCTGCGGCAGTTCCCGCAGCGCCGCTTCATCCTCGTCGGCGACTCCGGCGAGCGGGATCCGGAGATTTACGGCGCGCTGGCGCGTAAGTTTCCGCAGCTTGTTCACCGCATCCTCATCCGCGACGTGACCGGCGAAGACGCAACGGTGATACGCTATCAGGACGCCTTCAGGGATGTGCCGCGAACGAGCTGGCGAATCTTCCGTCAGCCGTCGGAAGTCCGGGATGCGGTAATTCCGTAGCGCCATCAGGGCTTGCCGAAGGCAGGTGCGGCCGGCTGCCGCCGCGCGCCGCCGCCACCGATGCTGTTTGGGCCGTGGTTCGCCACGACGCGCAGTTCGCGGATGGCGGGGGCCAGTTGCCGGGCGAGGTCGGTCGGAGCGTCGCCGTTGAAGAGGTCTTCCACGCAGAAAATCAGATGCGGCGTGCCCGCGCGTTGCCACTCGTTGAAGTAAGTGCCGTCGAACGTGTCCTTCACCAGCACGCCGTAGTCCTGCATCGCGCGGATGATGGCGTGCGCGGGCGTGCCGGGCGCGGCCAGTTTGGCGATGTCCACGCCGGGCGGGATGGCGAGCAGCGAGCCGACGTGGACGTTGCCGGCGCGGGCCATCTGCGCGGCGGCGTTGGCATCGCCCGCCGCAGAACCGTCCGCCGGCCAGACGTGAGCGGTGCCATCGGGTTTGACGGTGACCGCCTCCAGTGGCGCGACTGCGCCGATGACGTGCGGAATGCCGGCTTTGAGTTCACCGCGCCGGATGCTGCCCCCGAGCGGCGTCAACCCGGAGCCGGTGGCGGAGCGGTAGGCGGGCGGCACGCCGGAGCCGCGCAGGTCGGCGCGCACGACGGAGTTGGCGCGCACATCGGAACCGGCGCGGCGGGGTGAATGGATTTCGAGCACGGTCACGCCATCGGGGAGCACGAGGAAGACATGGCGTCCGCCCGGCATGGTGCCCAGCGCGGCGGGCAGCGGCGCGGTGGCGAAGGGCGTGGTCATTCCCGGGACATGGAGGTTGCCGACGGGGTCATTCGTGGTGGCGTGGAGAATCGGATGCGACAGGCTGGCGTTCACAATCATCACGCCGGTCGCGAGGTCCAGGCCGCCCGACGGCACGGCGGCGAACTGTGTGCCGGAGCCGATGGGCGTGTTCCAGACGCTGTCGGCGGCGAAGGGCCACTGGGCGGGGTCGCGGGGTTTGGCCGGGGCCGGGGCGGCGTTGGTTGGCGACGGGACGACTGGTGCGGGTCGTTGCGCCTGGCGCTGGAATTCGCGCCAGCGCGGCCCGGCGTGGCGGTAACTCACCCAAACGATCAGCACGCCAATCGCCGTGGCCAGCGCGACCCGCGCGTGCCAGGTGTGGATCCACTCACCGAACGCCCCTGCCAAAGTGGTGAGGAAGCCGGGCGCGTTCTCGTCCTTCGGCAGCCGGTAAGCCAGCGCGTTCTTGCCCGACTCCAACAGCACGCGCTTCATCACCTCGTCGGCGGAGACCTCGTGCGTGGTGGTGCGGATGCCGGCGAGGATGGACGCCTTGACCTGCGCGCGGTTCACGGCGGGGTTGAACAGCAACTTCAGCGCGGCATCCAGCCGCTCCTGGTCCAGCACGCGGCGCAGCGCCTCCGGGTCGTGCGCCAGGTCCGCCTCGACGCGTGCGCGCTCCTCCACCGACAGCGTGCCGGCAAGGTAGGCGATGAGCGGGTCGTCTGAAATCACGTCGTCCTCCTGAGCTTCCCCTCGACGCATTCGCGGAGCTGCGCGCGGAGCCGGAAGAGCGCCTGCCAGACGGCGTTTTCGCTGCGCGCGAGTCGGGCGGCGATGGCCTCGATGGGCTGGTCCTGCGCGTATTTCAGCTCCACCAGTTCCTTCAGGTGCGACGGCAGGCTGTCCACGCACGCGCGCAGGTGCTCGACTTCCTCCGTCTCCGCGGCACCGGGACCGGTCATCAGGGTGTGCTCCAGCTCGCGGGCGCGGGCAAAGTGGAGCTGGTTCTGCCGCTCGCGGGCGTAGCGCTGCACTTCGGCGCGGATGAGGTTCGTGGCGATGGCGCGAAGCCAGGCGCGGAAGCTCGTGCCGGGGGTGAAGCGTGCCAGGTTGCGGAACGCGAAGACAAATGTCTCGTGCGCCAGCTCGTCCACGAGGTGCGCGACGGGGAGCTTGAGCGCGATGAACGCGCGGAGGTGGTCGAGATGCGCGTCCACGAGCGGCTCGAACGCGGCGGCGTCGCCGGCCTGCACCGCGCGGACGAGCGCGGCCTCGGCGGAGTTGGATTGGGCGGGGCCGGCGAGCATGGGCTTCCGCACGGGTATAGCGGCGGACGGGGGCGGGCTTACAGACATTTGTTCCGGGCGCAGACCGGCCAAAGCGGTGCCGAGGCCGCCGCCCAAACGCCGCGCAACCCCGTTTCCGCCGGGGATTCGTTGCGCTGCCGTTCCAGTTTCCCCGCCCAAAAGCGAACTTCGCGCGTGAAACGGCAGGACATTTGCGTGACTATCAGCTTTGCATGAAGATTTTGCTGGTGGATGACGCGGACGTGTTCCGGCAGTCGGTGGCGAATTTGCTGCGCACGCGCGGCCATGAGGTCATCGAGGCGACGAACGGGCTGGACGGAGTGAAGCTCACGCGCGCCCACCTGCCGGACGTCGTGGTCAGCGACATCGTGATGAGCCAGGTGGACGGCTACGCGATGACGTCCGTGCTGCGGCAGCATCCCACCACGGCGGACATTCCCCTCGTGCTCATCACCGGGGAGGCCGACCTCAAGGGCATGCGCAAGGGCATGACCCTCGGGGCGGACGACTACATCGCCAAGCCGTTCAAGATGGATGAGCTGGTCGCCTCGCTGGAGCTGCGGGTGCATCGGCGGCGGGCGGCCCGCGACGAGGTCGAGCAGAAGCTGGCCTGCCTCGGTGGCGCCGTGGGCACGGGCCTGCCCGGCGAACTGGCCCGGCCCCTCGACGACATCCTGGCCACGTCCCGCTCGCTGGCCGCCGAAGGCCCGCCCCGCCCGGCGGAGGAAATCAGCACGGTGGCCCGGGCCATCCACGCCGCCGGCCTGCGGGTGGAGCGGCTGACGAAAAACCTGTTCCTTCACGCGCAGCTCGAACTGTTTGGCACCAACCCCGCCCATTTGAACGCCCTGCGCCGCGCGCACACCGACGGGGCCGGCGAGGTGGTGGCCGCGCAAGCCCGCCAGCTCGCCGCGGCCGCTGACCGCGCGCGCGACCTGCAATTGAAAATCTCGCCCGGTTCCGCCGCCATCGCGGAGCCGCACCTCGCCAAGCTGGCCGAGGAGCTGGTCGGCAACGCCCTCCAGTATTCGCCGGCGGACACGCCGGTCACGGTGCAATGCTACGATGACGGCCATGATTTCCTGCTGACCGTCACCGACAAGGGACCGGGCCTGACGCCGGAACAGGTCGCGAGTCTGAACCTCTCCGCGCCCGCCGAGCGCCCGGCCGGCGCGCCGTATGTGGCCGGCCTGGGCCTCCCGATCGCCCGCCGGCTGGCCGAGCTGCACGGTGGGAAGCTCCTGCTTCACAGCGAGCCGGGCAAGGGCACCACCGTCCGCGCGAGCCTGCCGGCCCGGCCCCTTGAAGCGCCCGCGCCGGCGGACGAGCCGATGCCGTGACCGTTTGCCGCCGGGGACGGCGTTGCAACTTTTTCGCCGGCCCCGGGTCTTGCTCCCCGGGGCCGCGCCGCGCCCCCCGTGTTTCGTATTTGCAAAACCGTGTCTGATGGTAAGGTGCGCGGCACCGAGTTCACCAAACCATCAGCCTCGTTGAAACCATGACTGCCGACCGCCACGATGTTCGCCACCGCAAGCCCCTTCGCCTGAGCCTGCTGCTCCTGCTGTGCGCCGCGCTGCTGCCGCTGGCCGCCTGCAAGAAGAAGGAGGAGGCCGCCGCCGCGCCCGACGCGCCGACGGAGCAGGCACCATCCACCCCGGAACCGCCCAAGGAGGAGCCGCCCGTCGAACTGACGCCCAAGCTGCCCGTCGGCCAGCGGCTCGTGCAGCGCATCGAGACCACCACCGACACCGAGGGCCAGAACCCGACGACCCAGCAGCCCTTCAAGCTGCTCATCACCCAGGTCCAGGAACTGGCCTTCACCGCCCTCAAGGAGCGCGCCGGCGGCGGCCACGAGGTCGAGGCCGAGACCCTCGCCATCACCACCACGAACAAGTTCGGGACCAACACCACCATCTTCACGTCCCGCAGCGATCCCAGGCAGGACCCGAAGAACAACCCGATGGCCGCGCCGATGCGCAAGCTCGTCGGCGGCAAGGTCAAATACCTGACCACCGCCGACGGCAAGATTGAGAAGCTCGAGGGCGGCCCACAACTGCGCAGCAAGCTCGCCGCGGGCGCCAACCAGTTTGTCATGGCCACCCTCAACAACCTGTTCTCCGATGAGGCCATCAAGGGCTGGAACACCCTGCACGCCGGCCTGCCGGACAAGGCCGTCAAGCCCGGCGACGCCTGGGCCGTCGCGCGCAACCAGACGTATGGCCCCGGGACCATTTCCGTGGAGGCCACCAACACGTTCAAGGGCTGGGAACAGCGGGACGGCCGGAAGGTGGCGGCGTTTGAGACCGCCGGCGTCCTCACCGCCAGGCCGCCCGCCGGGGCCAGCCCCGTCACCGTGACCATCGAGGACGGCGCGACGACCTCGGGCAAGGCCTGGTTCGATCCCGCGCTGGGCGTCGTCGTCGAGTCCACCGCCACGTCCGAGTTCAGCATCAGGCTGGCGTTCGCGAACGGGCAGGGCACCGCGTCGAAGGCCAGGGTCGTCACCCATGCCAGGCTCACCGACGCGCCCAATCCCGGGGCCGCCACCGCCGAGGCCAAACCTGAGCCGCCGGCCTCCAAGCCCCAGCCGGCCCCGAAGCCATGAACGCCAAAGTCCTCCTCGTCCTTTCACTGGTGCTCAATGTCGCGCTCGGCGCGGTGCTCCTGCGGCCCAAAGTCCCCGGGCCATCCGCCCCCGCTCCCGGGGTTGTCGAGACCAAGGCTGCGTCCGCCGCTCCACCCGCGCTCGCGACCACGGCCAGGCCCCGCACCATCACGCAGGTCGTCACCAACACCGTCGCGCCGAAGTTCGACTGGAGCTCCGTCGAGTCCGACGACTACAAGAAATACATCGCCAATCTCCGCTCCATCGGCTGCCCGGAGGAAACCATCCGTGACATCATCAAGGCCGACGTCAACAAGCTCTACGAGGCCAAGCGCAAGGCGCTCGCCGGCCCGCCCAAGAAGTTCGAGTTCTGGAAGGCCAACGCCCTGATGACCGCCGTGGCCGACCCCGAGCGCACCGAGAAGGAGCGCGCCCTCAACCAGGAGAAGCGCGCCCTGCTCACCGAGTTGCTCGGCTTTACGCCCGAGGACACGCCCGACCTGCTCGCCAGCGCCGCCGGCCAGATGGACGCCATGTTCGGCTTCCTCCCCGCCGAGAAGCGCAACAAGGTCTTCGAGGTGCTGCAGGACGTGCAGGGCAAGATGCAGAAGGCCATGAAGAACGGCGCGCCCGATCCCGAGGACATGCGCAAGCTACAGAAGGACACGGACGCCGCCCTCGCCGCCATCCTCACCCCGCAGGAGCACCTCGACTACAACCTGCGCCTGTCCATGACCGCCAACGCCATGCGGATGCAGCTCGCCGGTTTCGAGCCGAACGAGCAGGAGTTCCTCGAACTCTACAAGAAGCGCAAGGCCTACGACGACGAGTTCGGCGGCCCCTTTGGCAGTGGCCTGAACCTGAAGGGCGAGGAGAAGGAAAAGCGGGACGCTGCCAAGAAGGCCCTGGATGAGGGCATCAAGGCCCAGCTTGGTGACGCGCGCCATGCCGAATACAAACGCAGCGAGGATCCCGCGTTCCAAGCCATGTATCGCGTCGCCGACCGCGAGGGTCTCGGCAAGGAAGTCGCCATCAAAACATTTGAGATGAAGCAGGCCGCCGAGGAGCAGGCGAAAAACCTCCGCGCTGATCAGGCGCTCTCCGCCGCGCAGCGCACCGCCGCCCTGCTCGCCATCCGCGAGGAGACCGAACGCTCCGTGAAGGGCGTCCTCGGCGAAAAGGGCTTCACCAGCCTGGAGCGCAACAACGGCGCGTGGTGGCTCAGGGGCCTCGCCCCCGACGCGCCCGCGCCGACGAAGCAGCCGTAGCCCGGCGGCATCCCGGAAGGAGGCGCGCCGCACTGAAGGCTTGCGGCGGCGCTGGCCCGCTGCGACAACGAAGCCGTATGTTGCGCCGCTCTTTGCTTCTTCTCGCCCTGCTGGCTTCGCTAGTTCCAGCGTTCGCGGCTGAGATTCCCGCCAAGGACCGCCTCGTCGTGCTGGTGACGGTGGACGGTTTTCCGTCGTGGGTCTGGGACGATCCATCACTGCCGATGCCCTTCCTCCAGCAACTCGCGCGCGAGGGCGCGGTGGCCCAGGCGATGAAGATTTCCAACCCCGCCGTCACCTGGCCCAACCACACCACGCTCGTCACCGGCGTCTCCCCGGCGCGGCACGGCGTGCTCTTCAACGGCATGATGCTGCGCCAAGGCCCAACCGCGCCGCTCAAGCTCGAACCGTGGAAGAACAAGCGCGAACTCGTCCGCGTGCCAACGGTGTATGATCTCGCGTTCAAGGCCGGCCTCAAGACCGCGCAGGTGGACTGGGTGCCCACGACGAACGCCGGGACGTTCCACTTCGAGTTCGGCGAGCGGCCCAACCCCGCCAGTCCCATCGAGCGCGAGATGCTGGCCGCCGGACTCATCACCGCGTCCGGGCTGAAGGAGTTCAACCAGCGCAATCCGCCGTGGCGCGACGTGTATTGGACCCGCGCGGGCGTCCACATCGTGAAGCAGCACCGGCCCAACCTGCTGCTCTTCCACCTGCTGAACACCGACGCGATCAACCACCGCTTCGGCCCCGGCAACCACGCGAGTTACTCCGCCTATGCGTTCGCCGACCACTGCCTGCGCGATCTCGTGGACGCCGCGCACGCCGCCGGCTTCCGCGACAAGCTCTCGCTCGTCATCACGACGGACCACGGTTTCAAACAGGCCAGGCGCATCATCCGCCCGAACGTCGCGTTCAAGCAGGCCGGCCTCCTCCGCGTGCAAGGCCCAGCGATCACGACGTGCGACGCGGTGGCGAACACGCTCGGCGGCTCCGCGATGATCTACGTGCCGGACAAGGCCAAGCGCGCCGCGCTCACACCGAAGTTGAGGCAAATCCTCGGCAAGCTGGAAGGCGTCGAGCGCATCTACGAGCCGGCGGAATACGCGTCGCTCGGCCTGCCCTCGCCGGAGCAAAACGACCAGATGGCGGACCTCTTCGTGGTGGCGAAGGACGGCTACGCCTTCACACACTACCCGACCGGCGACGAGGCCGTGACGGATCTGACACCGGAAGTTTATCCCGGCCACCACGGCTACCTCGCCAGCGACCCGAAGCTCGACGGCGTGTTCGTGGCCTGGGGCTACGGGGTAAAGGCCGGGGCCAGACTCTTTGGAATGAACAACGTGGACGTGGCCCCGACGGTCGCCGCGCTGCTGGGCTTGAAGATGGAAAACGTCGAGGGCCGCGTGTTGACCGAGGCGCTCCGGTAGGGCCGCGTGGCCGCGCGTCCCCATTTTGAGCGGAGCGAGGCGAGTGAAACGAGCGTCTGCTGAAGCGCACGAAATGCCGAGAAGCTCGCTTCGCTCGCGCCGCTGCGCGGCAGATGGGGATGCGCAGCAGCGCGTCCCTACCACCAAGGATCAACGTGAAGTTGCGAACTTTCCGCCCGCCTTGGTGTTTGCTACCGTCGCGCCAGATGCCCGCCGCCACCGACCCCGATGCCGCGCTCATGCTCCGCGTGAAGCGCGGCGACCGCGCGGCGTTCGAGGAGCTGGTCGCCAAATACCAGCAGCCGGTGCTGAACTTCGTCTTCCGCACGCTGCCGGACGCGGCGGAGGCGGAAGACCTCGCGCAAGGCGTCTTCGTCCAGGTCTGGAAATCCGCCGCGCGCTACGAACCCTCGGCGAAGTTTTCCACCTGGCTTTTCACCATCGCGCGCAACCTCTGCCTCAACGAATTCCGCCGCCGCTCGCGGCATCACGCCGAATCGCTCGACGCCCCGGCGCACGCGGACAGCGACGAGCCGCGCGGCCACAGCGTCGAGGACAAGCGCGTGGCCGCCGCGCCGGACGCGCTGTTGAGCGGCGAACTGGAGGCGAAGGTGGCCGAAGCCGTCGCCGCCCTGCCCGAAAACCAGCGCACCGCGCTCCTGCTCTGGCAGCGGGACGAGCTGGCTTACGAGGACATTGCCGAGGTGCTGGACTGCTCGCTCTCGGCGGTGAAATCCCTCATCCACCGCGCCCGCGAGACGCTCAAGGCGCGGCTGAAGCCCTATCTCCGCACCGGCGAATGGGATGAATCTTCAACCACGGATGGACACCGATGAACACGGATTTGAAATGGACCGCAGCAATGGCCCGCTATGGCTTCATCCGTGTCTATCCGAGTCCATCCGTGGTAAAAATTTCTTCTCCCGGCCGCCGCGCAACTTTGACCACCGCGCGGCGATTAACTGAAAGGCAAACATGAACGACGCGATGTTTGAAGAACTCCTCGCCCTCCGGCACAAGCGCCCGCTGACGCCGGACGAGCAGGTGCGGCTCGACGGCTGGCTGGCCGCGCACCCCTCCGACCGCGCGCGCTGGACCGAAGAAACCCGTCTCAGCACGGCGCTCCGCCGGCTGCCGCAGCCGCCCGTGCCCTCGAACTTCATGGCCCGCGTCTGGCAGGACATCGAGGCGGCGGAACGAAAGGCACCGACGGCCGAGAAGGGTTGGCGCGCCTGGCTGCGCTGGCCGTCGCTGGCGCAGCAGTTCGCCGTCGCCGTGCTGCTGCTGGCGGCGGTCGTGGTCGTTCAGGGCCGCCGCGCCCGTTCGCCCGGGCAGGTTGCGCGCAGCATCGAGCAGGTCGCCACGTTCGCGCGGGTGCCGAGCGTGGAACTGCTCAAGGACTTCGAGGCCATCAGCCGGTTGAACCAGACATCAGCGGATGTGGAACTGCTGGCGGCGTTCGAGCAACAGCGTTGAACCATGCGCCACGGATTCCAATTTTGCGTCCTGTTGCTGACGGCGGTGCTCGCCCACGCGGCGGAACCGGCGGACGGCAAAGCCGGGCGCAATCCCGTCGCCGCCTTCCGCATCCTGCTGGCGATGCGCTCGGACGCGCGGACCACGGAGCTGGCCGCCAAGCCGGCCCGCGTGCGCGAGGTGCTCGCCACGCGGTTGCGCGAGTATGACGCGCTCGCGCCCGTCAAGCGCGAGGCGCGGCTGCGCGCGACGGAGCTGCACTATTACCTGAACCCGTTGCTCAACACGATTCCCGCGACCCGCGCCGCGCAGCTCGCGACGGTGCCGGAGAGCCTTCGTCCGCTCGTCGAGGAGCGGCTCGCGGCGTGGGACAATCTGCCCGCCGAGATTCAGCGCGAAGTGCTCACGAACGAACGACTGCTCCAGGCCATGACCCGGCCGGCGGTGCCCAATGCCTTCCCGCCGCTGCCACCGGGTCTGGAGCCGAAGGTGCCTGACAACGTCACGCACTGGCAGACGCTCGACGCCCGGCAGCGCGAGCAGTTGCTCGACAACTTCACGCACTACTTCCGCCTCGACGAGCGCGCGAAGACGCGGGTTGTGGCCGCGCTGCCGGAACCGAAGCGCGCCGAGGCCACGCGCACGCTGGGCGAGTTCGAGCAGCTCACCGCCGAGGAGCGCGCCGCCTGCCTCGCCGCGCTGAAGAAGCTCGGCCAGATGTCGGCGGCGGAGCAGGCACACTTCTACGCCAACGCGGAGCAATGGAAGAAGATGCCCGAGTCCGAGCGCGCGGCGTGGCGCAAGGTGGTGATCGAGTTTCCCCCGCTGCCGCCCGGCGCGGGAATGCCGCCGCTGCCACCGGGCTTCCACGAAGCCAAGCGCTAGTGCCGGCGGCTTGCAGCCGCCGTCCGAGGGCGGCGGATAGACAGATCGGCATCAAGCGGTCAACCCGCAACGCGGCGGCTGCAAGCCACCGGCACGGGCCAAGGCGCGACCTGCGCCGAATCATGTCACTTCCTCGCCGTCGCCGTCGGGCGCAGCGTGCCGATGAAGGCGGCGAGTTCCCACCGTTGCTCCTCCGTCAGCGCTTCGCTGAACGACGCCATCGGCGTGCCGTGAATGCCCAGCGTCAGCACGCGGAAGATGTCGGCGGGCGCGCGGCCGTTGCGGAACGCGGGCAGGCGCAGGTCGGCGGGATAGGCGGGGTCGCCCCACGCGTCCTTCAGTTCGGCGAGGGCCGGGCCTTTGCCGTCGGCGTGCTCGCCGTGGCAGCTTGCGCACGCGAGCGCGAAGGTGGCCTTGCCTGGTGTGACGCGGGTGGTGGCCTCCGCCTCTTTGCCCAGCCAGGCCGGCGGTTTCGGTAGTTTCACCGGCGCGGCGTAGTTCTCCGGCCTGCGCCACTTCGGGGAGAAGAACTTGATGAACTCGATCACGGCGCGCACCTCGCGGTCGGAGAGCTGCGTGAAGTAGGGCATCGAGGTGTTCGCGCGCCCGCCGCGGACGGTGCGGATGAGGTCGTCGTCCGTGGGCAGCGTGCCGGCGGGCGTGGAGCGATACTTGAAGATGCCGGCGGAGAACTTGCGCGGCTTGGGGATCATGCCCTTGGCCATCTCGCCGTCGCCGTCTCCCCAGCGCCCGTGGCAGACGAGGCAGTTGCGCTCATAGACGTAACGGCCCATCGCGTAGAGCGACTCGTCGGGCGGGGCAAAACCCTCCGCCGCCGCGCCGCGCGCGAGCGCGACGCAACTCAGCAGCGCGAGGAACGCGTGCCCGATGCCGGACCGTTGCACCCCGCCAGCAAAGCAGCGAAGGCGGCCAGGCGGGAGCGGGAAATTGCCGGAGACGCGTCAAGAATTGCCAAGCGTTTGGCTTGTGCGGGCGCGCGCGGCCCGGCAAGCTGCGCGGCCAATTGCGCTGCGGCGCAGGCGAGCAATGAAGTGTTTTGTCACCGGCGGCTCCGGCTTCATCGGGGCCAACCTTGTCCACGAGCTGACCCGGCGCGGCCATTCGGTCCGCGTGCTGGCGCGGCCCGGCGCGGACGTGCGCGGGCTGGAGGGCGCGGACTACGAGCTGCTCGAAGGCGACGTGGGCGACCGCAACATCCTGCGGGCGGGCATGAAGGGCTTCGACTGGTGCTTCCACGTCGCCGCGAGCTACCACCTCTGGCTGCCGGACTACCGTGTCATGTATGCCACCAACGTGGAAGGCACGCGCCATGTGCTGGAGTCCGCCTTTCTCGCCGACTGTTCACGCATCGTTTACACGAGCACGGTCGGCTGCATTGGCCTGCCGAAGGAAGTGGACGGCAAGCTCACCCCGACCGACGAGGACACGCCCGTCTCCGAGGCACAGATGAGCAATCACTACAAGCTCTCCAAGTGGCGCGCGGAAGTCGTCGCGCGCGAGCTGGCCCGCAAAGGCGCGCCCATCGTCATCGTCAATCCCAGCGCGCCCGTCGGCCCGCGCGACGTGAAGCCCACGCCCACCGGCCAGGTCATCGTGGACTTCCTCAACCGCGCCATGCCGGCCTACCTCGACACCGGACTGAACTGGGTCCACGTCCGCGACGTGGCGGCCGGCCACATCCTCGCGGCGGAGAAGGGCCGCCTCGGCGAGCGTTACATCCTCGGCAACGCCGAGGGCAACTTGACGATGCGCGAGGCGTTCGCCGTGCTGCAGGACATCACCGGCGTGCCCGCGCCGAAAGTTCGCTTGCCATACTTGATCCCGCTGCTGGCCGCCTTCGTGGACGAGGGCATTTCCAAAATCACCGGCCAGCCGCCCAAGGCCCCGCTCGCCGGCGTGCGCATGGCAAAATACAAGATGTTCTTCACCCCCGCCAAGGCCATCCGCGAACTCGGCCTGCCGCAGACGCCGCCGCGCGAGGCGCTCGCCGCCGCCGCCGAGTGGTTCCGGCAGAATGATTACTTGAGACGCTGACGGAGCGCGGGACTCCGGCCCGCTTTGTCCCGTGCCGGCGATCTGCAATCGCCGTCCGTGGGCCGCAGCAACTCAAGGCCACCTTGCCAAATCACCCGCCCGACGGCGATTGCAAATCGCCGGCACGGGCTTGCGGGCTGAAGTCGCCGGCCAACTACGCCAGCTCGCGGATCACGTCCCCTCCGGTTTGCAAGGGACGTGCCCGTCCGCCGCGGTCCTCGAAGAAGCCGTGCGGGTCAATGCCGAGCAGGTGGAAGATCGTCGCGGCCAGATCCTGCGGGCGCTGCGGGCGGTCCGCCGGATAGCCACCAATGCGGTCGCTCGCGCCGATGACCTGCCCGCCGCGCACGCCGCCGCCGGCCAGCGCGAACGAGAAGCAATGGCCCCAGTGATCGCGCCCGCCGCTGCCGTTGTGCTTCGGCGTGCGACCGAACTCGCCCATCACCACGACGAGCGTCTCGGCCAGCAGGCCGCGCTCCTCCAGGTCCGCGAGCAGCGTCGGCAGCGCGGAGTCGAGCTGCGGGCAGAGCACGTCGCGCACGCGCTCGGCGTTCTTCTGGTGCGTGTCCCAGAGCGGGTTGCCCACCTCGGTGTCGCGCGGTTCGCGCGGCCAGTTCACCTGCACGAGGCGCGCGCCGGACTCGATGAGCCGCCGCGCCAGCAGGCAGCTCTGGCCGAACTTGTGCCGTCCATAGCGGTCGCGCGTGGCGGCGCTCTCCCGCTCCAGCTCGAAGGCGGCGCGAGTCGCGGCGTTTTGCACGACATCGAACGCGCGCTGCTGCACGCGGTTCAACGCGGCGATGGACTCAGTGCGGGCCGTGGCGAGAAAATGGTCGTCGAACTGGCGCAGCAGACTCGCGCGCTCGGTCACGCGCAGCGGCGAGACGCCGGCGGGGAGTTTCAGCCCGTCAATCTCGAAGCCCGGCGCGGCGGGGTCGCACTTGAAGACGGAGGGATTCCAAGCATGGCCCATGAAGCCGCCGTCCTGCCCCGGCCAGGTGATGTTCGGGTTGTTGTGAATCATCTCCGGCAGCAGCACGGAGTTGAAGGGCGAGCGCTCGCTGGGCTTGAGCGCGCCGATGACGGCGGCGAGGCTGGGCCAGTCGGCGGAACTGGGCGGCAGGCTCTCGGCCGCCGACTCGTGGCGCGTGCCGGTGAGCATCCAGTAGCCGCTGGTCGCGTGGCTGTTCACGTCGGTGAACATCGAGCGAACCACCGCAAGGTGATGCGCCGCCTTCGCCGTGCGCGGCAGCAGTTCGGAGTAGCGGATGCCGGGGACGCTGGTGGCGATGGGCTTGAACTCGCCGCGAATCTCACGCGGCGCGTCCGGCTTGGGGTCGAAGGTCTCGTGCTGCGGCGGCCCGCCGCCGAGGAAGAGGATGATGCAGTGTCTGGCCTTGCCGAAGGTGCCGCCGGTCGCCGCCGGGGTTGCCACGCCCGCCTGCGCCTGGGACAGACCGCCGAGGGAAAGCCCGAGGCAGCCCAGCCCGCCAACCCGGAGCCATTCCCGCCGGGAGACTGACTCATGAAGAACCAGCGAGGCGGGATCGCATGGTGGCTGGACAGTCATCGGGGCGACCTACTTCTTCTCCTTCGCATACCGCTCGAAGGCGGCGGCGATGTTGGCGGCCTTCTCGTCGCCCTTGTGGAAGACGAAGCGGTGGCGCAGGACGAGCTTCTCGCCCGGCTTCAAGGTGTGCGGGCCGTTCGGGTCGTTCTTGTCCAGCGTGCCGAAGCAGTTCGCGGTGAAGAGGCCGTAGGTGCGGACGTGCCAGCTCGTCGGGAACCGGAAGCTGGACGGATGGTTCAGGATCGCCACGCCCAGCGTCTCGCCCTCGACCGGCCCGGAATAGTCCACCCACGGGGCGCGCTTGCTCCAGGCCGCCTTGTCGGTGACGCCGGTGCTGGTGAAGATGCGCCCGCCCTTCTTGCTGTCCACGGCCATCGTGGTCGGCACGCGGATGCTCAGGCCGGCATCCTTCGCGTCGCCGAAGGTCACTTCGCCGTTCTTGGCGATGAACTCCTGGTCCCAGTCAATGAGGCGGGTGTCGCCGTCCACACGGAAGGTAAGGGTGCGGATCTCGGTGACGGACTTCTCGCCCTTGGCGTTCTCGTAAACATTCTCCGTCACGATGACCGCCTGCTTCGCGTCGGCTTTGACCTCCTTGAAGGCGAGATGCTTGATGTAGCCGAGCCTGGTCATGGCCTTGGCGAGCGCGGCCTTCTGCTTCTCATTGAGCTTGTCGTCGGGCGTGTCGCCGACCGCGCTGCCGCGCTCCATCCAGGAGTCGAAGCCGTTGATGCTCTGGTGGCCGAAGCAGATGCCACGGTGGTGGTAGTGGTCGGTCACCTCGCCCTCGACCCTTTGCATCGGGAAGGCGCGGGTCATCTGCTTGCCGGTCGGGCCATACACGGGGAAAAGATACTGCTTGTTGGCCTGGCCGATGACGTAGCCGGCAAAGGGCTGGCCGTCATGCTTGATGACGACTCCGGTGGGGGACTTGTCGGCGGTGAAGCCCTTGCCCGCGGCCTGGGCGGAGAGGGCGAGGCCGAGCGAGAGCACGCTGGTGGCGAGCAGAAACTGGCGTGGGGTGGAGATGGTGGTCATGTGCATGTTTGGATTGTGACGGCGTTGGACGACGGGCGGGAGGAAAAAGTTCGGGCGCTTTTGACCGGCGGCGACCGACCCCGCGCTGCGGCGCGTCGAATGCCCTCGCCCGGGCCGAGCGACAAGCTGTGGGTGACGGAAACTTCCGCAGAGGAGAGCGGCTTGCCTTCACGGGCGAGCACCCGAACCCGCTGGAGCGCGTGATTTTACCGGATGGAGCCGCGACTTGCCGTTGGTGGCATGGTTCCCTAACTTCCCGCGAACTTGAAAAAGCACTCGCGCCCTGAAATCCCGCGCAAGGCGGTGTATCGCCTCTCGATTTACCTGCGCTGCCTGCTGCGGCTCAAGGAGAACGGCCTGCCCACCATTTCCAGCGAGGCGCTCGCGCGCGCGGCTGGCGTGAAGTCCACGCAGTTGCGGAAGGATCTCGCCTACTTCGGCACGTTCGGCACGCGCGGGCTGGGCTACGACGTTGAGCAGCTTGCGGGGATGATTGCCGACGTGCTGGGGACCAGCCGCCTGCAACCCGTCGTGCTCGTGGGCGTGGGCAACCTCGGCGCGGCGCTGCTGGCGTATCAGGGCTTCGGGCCGGAGGGCTTCGAGGTGGTAGCGGCGTTCGACGCGGAGCCGCAGAAGGCGCGGACGCGGACGACCTTTCCGCGCATCCTGCCGATGCCCGAGATGCCACGCATCATCCGCGAGCGCGGCGTGCGCATGGCGATTCTCACCGTGCCCGTCACAGCGGCACAGGAGGTGGCGAACCAGCTCGTCGAGGCGGGCATCGTCGGGGTGCTGAACTTCGCGCCCATCGTGCTCCAGGTGCCGGAGGAGGTGACGGTCAACAACGTCAACCTCGCCATCGAGCTGGAGAACCTGAGTTACTTCATCCAGGGGTGAACTGGGTTGAGAGTTGAGAGGGCGCTTCGGTCGTGGCGGCCTCTCAACCCTCAACTCCTCAACTCTCAACTTCCGGCAAAACTCCATTTGCCAACCCCGCCGCGCGCGGTTAATTGAATCGCTGTCGGACGGGCCTCTGGGTTCACTCTATGTTTCGAGACATCGGCGGACTGGCTTTGCTGTTTTGGCGGACGCTCCAAGCGTTGCCGCTGATGTTCCGCCATCGGCGCAAGGTGCTGGAGCAGTTCTACGAAATCGGCATGGGCAGCCTGCTCATGGTCTGCATCCTGTCGGTCTTCATTGGCGGCGTGCTGGCGCTGGAAATTGGCCCGGTGATGGTCGAGCGCGGGCTGGCGAACTTCCTCGGCGGCATCGTCGGCCTGGGCCTCTGCCGCGAGCTGGCCCCGACGCTGATGGCCGTGCTCATCGCGGGCCGCATCGGCTCGGCGATGGCGGCGGAGATCGGCTCCATGGCCGTGTATCAGGAGATTGATGCGTTGCGGACGATGAACATCAACCCGGTGCATTACCTCGTGCTGCCGCGCATCACGGCCATCGCGGTGGGCCTGCCGATGCTCGTGGTTTTCGCCGACCTCGTGGGCTGGATGGGCGGCGCGCTGGTCTGCTCGACGAACCAGCAGATCGCCGTGGGCATGCAGTCCTTCTTCGCGAACCTCCGCGACACCGTCGAGGTCAAGGACGTCATCCACGGCCTCATCAAGACCTTCGTGTTCGCCCTTGTCATCGGCACGGTGTCCTGCCACCAGGGCCTCGCCACCATCGGCGGGCCGCGCGGCATCGGGCGCACGGTGACGAAGGCCGTGGTCAATTCCATCGTGCTCATCCTCATCCTCGACTACTTCCTCACGCACCTGCTGGTGCAGATTGAGAAATGAGCGCCGCCGCCAACAACAACCATGAGAGCGTCCGCGTCGAGGTGCGCGGGCTGCGCAAGAGCTTCGGCGACCACGAGGTGCTGCGCGGGGTGAGCTTCACCGTCGAGCGCGGGGAAATCTTCGTGCTCATGGGGCCAAGCGGCAGCGGCAAAAGCGTCCTGCTCAAGCACATCATCGGCTTGGAGGAGCCGGACGCGGGCGAACTGCTCCTCGAAGGCCAGAGCATCCACACCGAGGGACTGCGCGACCGCTACCGCATGGCGATGGTCTTCCAGTCCGGCGCGCTGCTCAACTCGCTGACCGTCGGCGAGAACGTCGGCCTCTACCTGCGCGAGCACCGGCTGAAGCCCGAGGCGGAAATCCAGCGCGTCATCGCGGAGAAGCTCGACATCGTCGGCCTGAAGGGCACCGAGGAGAAGATCCCCAGCGAACTCTCCGGTGGCATGAAGAAACGCGTGGCGCTGGCCCGCGCGCTGGTCATCGAGCCGCAGTTGATCCTCTACGACGAACCGACCAGCGAGCTGGACCCGCTCATCGCCATCACCATCGGGCAGGAGATCCTCGCGCTGCGCGACCGCACGCACGCCACCAGCATCGTCGTCACGCACGACCGCGACCTCGCGTTCGGCATCGCGGACCGCATCGCGATGATCGCCGAGGGCGAGATTCTCGAGATTGGCCGGCCCGAGGACGTGCGCCGGAGCCAGCACCCGCTGGTGCGGAAGTTTTTGACGGCGGACTTCAAACCGAAAAGTTGAGTTGTGCCGGCGCGTGACTTGAGCAATTTACCCACTGACATCGCATGAAAAACACCTCCCTCGAAACCAAACTCGGCATGTTCGTCGCGCTCGTGGTGGTCGCGGCGGTGGTCCTGCTCGAGATGGCCGGCGGCACGGACTTCTTCAAGAAGGGCTACCGGCTGCACGGCCTCTTCAACACCGCGCAGGAACTCAAGGTCGGCGACAGCGTCAAGATGGCCGGCGTGCCCATCGGCAAGGTTGAGAAGATCGGCTTCGAGGCCGGCAAGGTGAAGGTGACAATGAAGGTGGAGCAGGGCGCCGAGGTGAAGACCGACGCCAAGGCCACCATCCGCTTCGCCGGCCTCATGGGGCAGAACTTCGTCTCCATCAATCTCGGCACGCCCGGCGCGCCTGAGTTCAAGGACGGCGACGTCATCCAGACCGCCGAGCAGCCCGACCTCGCCGCCATCATGCAGAAGCTGGACAACGCCGCCGGCGGCATCGAGAACCTCGCCAAGAGCTTTAGCGGTGACAGCCTGCAAAACGTGCTTGGGCCGATGGTTGACGCCTTCAAGGACGCCAGCCCGCTGATCAAGGACGCCAGTGCCACGCTGAAGGAGTTTCGGACGAACACGATTCCCAAGTTCACCGCCACGCTTGGTGGCCTCCAGACCGTCTCCGAACGCATGGCCAAAGGCGAGGGCAGCATCGGCAAGCTCCTGACTGACGAGGCGCTCTATCACGAGACCGTCGGCACCATGAAATCCTTGAACAAGACCGCCACCGACGCGCAGGGCTTGCTCGCCGATGCCAAGGGTGCCATTGGCGAGGTGAAGGGCTTCATGACCGAGGCCAAGGGATCGCTGGGCGACGTGAAGCTCGCGCTGGGCGACGCGCGCAAGACCCTGAACACCGCCACCGACACCATGACCACCGCCAAGCAGACGCTCACCGACGTGCGCGCCGACCTCCAGGCCGGCAAAGGCTCGCTGGGCAAGCTGCTCAAGGACGAGGCGCTTTACAACGAGACCACGCAGGCGATGAAGAACCTCCGCGAAATCATGGAGAAGATCAACCGGGGCCAGGGCAGCGTCGGCAAGTTCGTCAACGACGAGAGCCTCTTCAAGAACGCCAAGATGACCCTCCAGAAACTCGACAAGGCGACCGAGGGTCTCGAAGACCAAGGCCCCTTGAGCGTCCTCGGCATCGCGGTCAACAGCCTGTTCTAGGCGGCGCGGTCAGAATTGCAGCCGCGCGTCATCCTTCAACAGGGCTTCGAGGTTCTTCCACTGCGACTCGTTCATGGTGTTGAACGAGTGGAGATAAACCTTCACGACGTCGGCAGGGTGTTGGGCGAGGAGGGTGTCCACGGCGGACTTGAGCTTCGCGTCGTCCACGGACTCGGGCAGGTCGTCCACCACGCCGTCCTTGTGGGCGATGCCGACGCCGTCGAGGAAGCCGGCGAGCACGGACTTGTGGGCCTTGAGCAGCCAGCCACGCAGGAGGGTGCCGGCGGCGAGTTCGAGGCCGGGGCGGCTCAGGTAGGCGATCATGCCGGCGTGGCGGGCCGGGCGGGGCTGCTTGTCGAGGAAGACGGGGCGCACCTTGCGGGCGTTGGCGACGGCGGTGAGCGTGGCGCGGTAGAGGTCGCGGTCGTGGGTGTGGGCGTGTTCGAGGATGTCCGCCGCCAGGGCGGGGGGCATGAACCCGAACAGTTCGTGGGAGGTCAGCATACGTGTCCGTTCAAAAACAGAGGGCGGAGTGTAGGGAGGGCCGGACAAAGCGCAAGCCCCCGCGCGGGGCTATTTCCGCCTCACCCAGTAGCCGAAGAAGTTCGTCGTCAGGTAAGGCTCGATGTCGGTGGCCAGCTCCAGTTCCGGGTGCTGCGGCATGAATTTCTGGATGGAGCGGAGCGGGCCGCCGTGCTCGCGGAACTTGCGGAAGTTCAGCACGTCCACATGGGTGTCCTCCATGATGAGCGCCTGCCCCGGCGAAACCAGCGGCGCGTAGTGCGTCAGCTCCTTGTCCACAAACTCGGCGTGATGGTTCGCATCCACGATGACGGAGCAGGTGCGGCCGCCGACGAGCGCCTTCACTTTCGCCACGGTCTCCAGCGCGCCCGAGTCGCCGGTGATGAAGGTGGCGATGGGAATTTTCGGCTTCTCCAAGTCATCCAGGTCCACCGACACGATGGCTTCGATGCCCGCGAGCGCGGCGAAGGACGACACGAACAGCGCGCTGCCGCCGTATTGCGTGCCCAGCTCGACGACCACCTGCGGGCGGCAGCGGCAGAGCAGCTTCTGGATGGCGAGGCAGTCGGCCGGGAACTTGCGCAGCGAGACGCCGTTCCAGGTCTGGCTGTCGTCGCGGCGGTCGAGGGCGGCCTTCACGGCGCGCCTGCGCCAGAAACCGACGGAGAAATCGTAGTTCATCAGCGGGGAAACTCTACCACCCGCGGCTCGGGGATGGGAATGATGAAGCGCCCGCCGCCACGCTGATACTCGGTCTCGCGCGCGATGATCTCGTCCGCGAAGTTCCACGCCAGCAGCAGCGCGTAGTCGGGCCGGTCCTTGAGCAGCGTCTCCGGCGGCCTGACCGGAATCCACGAGCCGGGCGCGACCTTGCCCTGCTTGAACGGCGTGTTGTCTATGATGCAGTCGAGGTCGGAGGCGGTGAGGCCGCAGGTGTTGAGCAGCGTGTTGCCCTTGGCCGACGCGCCGTAGCCGATAACCCGCTGGCCGCGCGCGCGAATCTGCCGCACCAGCGCGGGCAACTGCCTCTGGATGTGCTGCACGCGCTTCACGAACGGCTGCCACGCCGCCGCCTCGTGCAAGTCCAGATGCCGCTCGCGCCCGATGAACCGCGCCACGCTCTCGTGTGCGGGCGCGGGATCAGAGCGCCGGCGGATTTGCAGCAGCACCGAGCCGCCGTGGATCGCGTAGTGGTCCACGCGGTGCAGGCGGAACGGCGACTTCGCCAGCAGCGCCGCGACCGAGCGGACCGAGACGTAGGAGAGGTGCTCGTGATAGACCGTGTCGAACTCGGCCTGCTCGAAGAAGTCCACGAGGTAGGGCACCTCCAGCGCCACGAGCGAACGCTCGTGCGTGATGGCGTCCAGCGCGGCGACGACATCCTGCCAGTCGTCAATGTGCGCGAAGACGTGCCGCCCGCAGACGAGGTCCGCCGCGCCCCACTCGGCGCGGATTTCGCGCGCGTTGTGCGCGTTGAAGAAGTCCGTCCACGTCGGCACGCCGTCGCGCTCGGCCAGCTCGGCGATGTTCCGCGCCGGCTCCACGCCCAGCACGGTGCAGCCCCGCGCCTGAAACTTCTGGAGATATGGCCCGGTGTTGCTGGCGATCTCCAGCACGCGCGGCGGCGTGGCGAAGCCGCCCGTCTCGACGAGGTGTTTGCTCTGCGCCTCCAGGTGCGCCTGCATCGTGCGCGAGGTGGAGGTGACGTAGGCGTAGCGCGAGTAGAGCACGCCCGGATCAACGACCTCCGCGAGCTGCACCAACGAGCAATCCTGGCAGAGCCGCAACCGCAGCGGGAGGAAGGTGCCGTAGGCCTTCACCTCGGACGGCTCCAGGAAGTCGTTGGCCAGCGCCGTGCGCCCGAGGTCAACGATCAGCGCGAGGTTCCGCGAACCGCAGGCGCGGCAGGTGTGGCGTTCGTGAATCATGTGCCGCCGCAGTATGCCGCCGCCCCGGAGACCGGCGCAATCCTGCGCAAAGCCCGCTTCCCCCGCCCGCCCGCCCGCGCTACTGTCCGCGCCGCGATGCGGTTCAAATCGGAAATCAAGTTCGCCGTGCTCGCGGTGCTGGCGCTCGCGGCTTACACGCTCCTGGCGTGGCAGCTCGGCTGGCATGATCAGGACTTCACGCATGCGCAGCACGGCAAGAAGATCGGCGGGATCGCCTTCGCCGGCGGCATCTGGCTGGCGGTTCGCGAGCGGCGCGACCGCCGGCAGGGCGGCTTCATCGAGTTCGGCGAGGGCTTTCAGACCGGCATCGTCGTGAGCGCCGCCGCCGCGTTTCTGAACGGGGCGTTCACGGCCTTCTACAGCCATGTGTTGAATCCCGGCTGGCTCCAGCGCGCGTGGGAATGGGAGAAGGCTGGACTGGTCGCCCTGGGGAAGACGGAGCGCGAGCTGGGCCGGCCCGAAGCCATCGCGACGGCGTCGCAAAAGCTGGTCTTCCAGCTCCTGTTCGACCCCCTCGGCCAGCTCATCATGGGCCTGATTCTCACGACCGCCATCGCGGCCATCCTGCGAAGGAAGCGGCCCGAGGAAACGGAGGCGGAGGCAAGGCCGGTGGATTGAACCCGGCCGCTGAAATGGGATTGCCGGAAGAAACGAAAGCAGCCGAAAAGATGGGCGTTGTCGCCTGAGCGGGGATGGAAGGAATCGGCCGGCCACGGGCCTGCCAAGCGCCTCACCCGCTTTCGTTGCCTTTCGTTTCTTTCGGCCCCTCCGGAGTCCGGGTTGAACCCGATGCGCGCGGAGCGCGGCCTTCAGGCCGCAGGAACTCACCTGCGCCGGCCGCGTGCCGGAATCCGGGGCCGCTCTGACCTCCGCAGGTTGCTGCGGCTTGAAAGCCGCGCTCCAGTCCGCGCGCCCTACCGCGCCGCCGGCACCACGGGCTGCGTCCAGGCCGTCTCCACGTCGCCGCGCTGCGACGGGTTCGGGTGCGGCTTGGAGGAGATGATCTTCGCGCGGACGTAAAGCTCATCGCCCTTGAGCGTGTAGGCGGCCTTCGCGCCCTTCACTTCCGCGAGCACCGCGCCGATGTCCTTGCTGTAAGTGTGCGCCACGCGCAGGGCCTCGCCGGCGGCGTTGCGCTGCGGCTCGTTCTTCGGATCGTAACCGCGCCGCGTGCCGATGAACTGCGTGGTGTAGGTCACGCCGGGCTGCGCCTCGATTTCCAGGCTGATGCCCCTGGCGTCCTGCCGCAGCTCGCGCAGCTTCACGCCGGAGCTGGAGTAGAAATCCCCGGCCTCGAGCGCGGCGATGAGGCTCTCCGGCGTCAGCTTCGCCGCGCGCACCCACACCCAGCCGCGCAGCGGGTTGCTCCGGCCGATGGTGTTCGTGTGGTAGTTGTGGCCGTCATCGGTGCCGAGGCCATACATGACGGGGAGCTTCAGCTCCGCCAGCCGGCGGGTGAGCACGATGTCCCAGAGGCGGTCCATGCTGGGGGTGCGGTTGGTGACGTTCCCGTGGTTGTAAACGGTGGGGTGGCCGTTGAAGACCTCGAAGAACTGCTCGCCGCGCACCTGCATCAGCTCCTCCGGCGTGATGGCGGAGACGAAGTTGGGATGGTTGACGTGCGGGAACATCGGCTGGCCGGTGCGCCGGCGCTGCTCCAGCACGGCGTTGACGTTGTTCTGGAGCACCTCGACCACGTTGCTGCCGCCGCGCGGCCTGATGACCTCGCGCAGGTTGTGCGCGTTCATGTGGACTGGCGCGGTCTTCCAACGGTCGGTGACCTCCTCGCTCTGGAGCAGCAGGAACCGCCCCGGCTCCTCGAACTTGCCCCGATACTCGGAGAAGAATTTCAGCCGCACCTCGGTCTGGTTGCCCTTGCCGGCGCGCGTCTCGATCCAGCTCCCGGGCCAGCGCGCGGCGTATTTGGGGAAGGCCAGCTTCGCGCCCCGGTGCGTGTCCACGTTCACCCACTTGTTGGTGGTGTGCAGCGTGTTGTGCTCGGTGAAGGCGAGGAAGTGGTAGCCGTTGGTCTGGTAAAGCTCGGCGATCATCTCCGGGAAGTCGTCCCCGTCGCTCCAGAGCGAGTGCGTGTGGAGGTTGCCCTTCCACCAGCGGGCGGGCTCGGCGGCGGTGGCGGTGGTGAGCAGGCTGGTCAAACCCAGCGCGAGCAGGAGCAGACGCGTCATGTGCATGGCAAGTGCGGCCACTCTTGCCGAGGAACGCGGCGCGGGAAAGGGGAAATTCCGCCGCCGGTCGGCGGCGGTCGCGGTGTCACGGCTTGCGCAGGCGGAAGAAGCGGTTCGTGAGCGCGAGCTGGTTCGTCATGGCGAACTCGCCGGCGTCCACGGCGAGCACGCCCACCACGTCCGTCCACGACTCCGGGCGCAGGTCGGATGCGGCCTGCAGGATGAAGCTGGACGAGGTGAGCGGCCACGCGAGGCGGAGCTGGCCGGCGGCGGGCGCGAAGTTGAGCGGCGGCGGCGCGTCCCCGGTGAACGGGCGGAACCGGGTCACGAAAATGTCCTCGGCCCCGGCGCTGGCGGTGGTGTTGCTGCCCAGCGCGCCGGCCCCGTTGAAGTAGCCGGCGAGCAGCGCGTTGCCGGCGGGGTCCACCGCCACGCCGAGGCCGAAATCGCCGCCGAGGTCGCCGCCGCCCGCCTGCTGCGCGAAGGCGAAGGCGCCGTTCGTGTCGAGCCGCGCGACGAAGGCATCGTAAGTGTTCGCCACGCTCACCAGGGTGTCCGCGCCGAAGGCCGCCGCGCCGCTGAAGTAGCCGGCGACGAACACCTGGTTGCTGCCGTCCACCGTCACGCCCCGCGCCGAGTCGGGCAGGGTGCCGCCGGCCTGCCGCGCCCAGTTGACCGTGCCCGCCGGGTCGAAGCGGGCGAGGAACGCGTTTTGGTCCGTGACCGCCGTGGCGAGGTTGGTGCCGGGCAGTTGCACCGCGCCGGTGAACTCGCCGACCACATAGGCGTTGCCCGCGGCATCCACGGCCAGGCCGTTGGCGCGGTCGTCCTGCACGCCGCCGATCGGCTGGACCCATTGCAGGCCACCGGCGGCGTCGAAGCGCGCGAGGAACGCGTCAAAGCCGCCGCGATTCGCGAGCGTCGTGCCGTTGTTGAAGCTGGCCGACGCGCTGGCGAACACGCCGGCGAGATACACGTTGCCCGCCGCGTCGGCGGCGAGCGCCGTGGCCTGGTCGAACTGTCCGGCGCTGCCGCCGCCGGCCTTGCGCGCCCACTGCGGGCTGCCGGCGTTGTCATACTTGGCGAGGAAGACGCGCCCGTGGTTGGTGAGCGTCACGCTGTTGAAGGTTCCGAACGTGGACTGCCCCGCGACGAAGACATTGCCCGCGCCGTCCAGGGCCACGGCGCTGCCGACATCGGCGGAGCCGGAGACGCCCAGCGAGCGCGCCCAGACGTTCGTGCCGCCCGCATTGAACTTCGCGACAAAGGCATCGGAGAAGGAGGTCGGGCTGGTGTTGGTGAGCGAGGTGGCGCCGAGGGAAATCGTTCCTTCATAGCTGCCGGCGACGTAGCAGTTGCCGTTCGCGTCCACGGCCACCGCGTTGACGGTGTCGAAGCCCGCGCCGCCGAGGCTGCGCACCCAGAGCAACTGGCCGGCGCTGCTGTATTTGGCGACGAACCCGTCGCGCACGCCCGCGCTGGTGAGCTGGTTGGTGCCGAAGGCGGCCGTGCCGGCGTAGTAGCCCACGATGAAGGCGTTGCCGTTCGGGTCCACCGCCACCGCGTTCGCCGTGTCCGCGCCCGTGCCGCCGGCGGTCGCGCCCCAGTTCGAGAGCACGCGCGCGGGGATCACCGTGAGCGGCGCGTTGGAGCTGACCGTGCCGCCGTAGGCGTTCGTGATGGCCACGGAGTAAAAGCCCGCGTGCGCGGCGACCACGCCACCGAGCGTGCAGGCCGGGCCGGTGGCCCCCGCGATGGGCGTGCCGTTGAACCGCCACTGATACGTGAACGGCGCGTTGCCGGCCACGCCGACGGTGAACGTGACGGGCGCGGCGACGGAGGCGACGCGCGCGCCGGGCTGCGCGGTGATGATGGGCGGGGTGTTGACGGTGAGCACGGCGTCGGAGCTGACGCGCGAGCCGTAGGGGTTGCCGACGAGCACCAAGTAGGTGCCGGCGTTGGCGAACTGCGCATTGGGCACCAGCAGCGTCGGCGCAGTGGCTCCGGGGAGGTCCACGTTGTTGAAGCGCCACTGGTAGCTGAAGGGGGGCGTGCCGCCGGGCGCGACCGCGAAGGTCGCGTTGCTGCCCGCCAGCACGGTGAGGTTCGTGGGCTGGGTGAGGACGAAGGCCGGCACCAGCACCGTGAGCGTGGCGTTGGGGCTGATGGTGAAGCCCAGCGAGTTGTCAATGCGCACGCTGTAGTCGCCGGCCTGGTTGGTCTGGACGTTGTTGAGCGTGAGCGTGGGGCTGGTCGCGCCGATGAGGTTCGCGCCCTGGAAGCGCCACTGGTAGCTGAACGGACCCGAGCCGCTGTTGGTGACCGTGAAGGTCGCGCTCCCGCCCAGCACCACGCTCGTGCTCAACGGCTGGGTGGTGACGAGGGGCGTGCCGGTGATTTCCTGGCCGGGGTTCAGGTAGAGGTAGTCAATCTCGCCGTCGTTCAAGGGCCGGTTGTAAATCTGGATGTCGTCGAGCAGGCCGTCGAACAGGCCGGTGGTGAACAGGCCGTTGAAGGCCCCGCCGATGAGGAACGGGGCGGAGTTGTTGGCCGTGACCGGCTGCACCGACTTGATGTCCTCCAGGGGCGAGCCGTCCACGTAGATTTTCTTGCTGCCGGTGGCCGCGTCGTGGACGCCGACGATCTGATGCCAGTTGCCGTCGTTGACCGGGGTGGTCGAAATCGGCGTTTCGGAAACCGTCGGCGACGCGAAGCCGGAGCCGCCGGTGACGAGGCTGGCCCGGGCCGGGGTGAGGGTGCCGCCCGTGGTGTTCACGAGCAGGAAGTAGCCGTTGCGGAAACCGGTGCTGTGCTTGGCCACCACCACCTGGTTGTCCTGCACGTCACCGGGAGCGGTCTTCACCCAGGCGACAATCGAGTAGTTGCCGTTGGTCAGGTTCAGCACGTTGCCCATGTCCACGTAGCCGCTCTGCGTCCGGGCCAGGCTCAGGGCGTTCCCCGCCCGGCCGGCGGGGACGAAGCCCGCTCCCGTGACGGAAAGGTTGCCGTTGAAATTGCTCCGGCTGTCCACCGCCACCGTGCTGCCGGGCGCCTCGTCGAACTTCCAGTGCGCCACCGGGCGGTAGGTGATGACCGTGAGCGTCGCCGGCAGGCTGGTGCTGGTGCCGACGCTGTTGGCGATGCGCACGGAGTAATCCCCGGCGTTGGTGGACTGCACGTTCGGGAAGTTGAGCGTCGCACTGGTCGCGCCCGGGATCGGCACGCCGTTGAAGAGCCACTGGTAGGTCAGCGGCGCGGTGCCGGTGGCGGTCACGGTGAAGGTCACCGGGTTGCCCACCACCACGGACTGGCTTTGCGGCGGCACGGTGGCGATGGGTGCGCCGGGCGGCGCGGGGGCCACGGTCACGTCGTCCAGGAACACATCCACCGAGGCGGTCACAAGCGAGTTGTCCAGAAACGTGAGCGTGGAGGTCGTCGTCGTCGCGGCGAAGAACAAGGTCTGGGTCGGACCCCAGCCGACGAGCGTCGGGGCCACGGAATCCAACAGGCCCAGCGTGGCGCCGGTGGCGGAGGTGACGATTGCGCGCAGGCCCACCGTGCCGAAGCCGCCGCCGCCGCGCGAGACGTAGTAGGTGAGGGCGTAGGCCTGGCCGGGCGTGGTGGCGAAGGTTTGCGCGAGCGAGTTGCCCGGAGGCGAGTCGCTGACGTTGAAGCTCACCATCTGCGTGCCGTCGTGGGGCGCGAGGCCCTGGTTGGTGCCGGTCTCGAAGAACATCGGGCTGGTGCCGGTGATGCTCCAGCCGAGGATGTTGGTGTCGCCGCCGGTGACCACGGTGTTCGTGGCCAGGACCGGCAGCTCGAAGCCGCCGTTGGCGAGCAGGTTGATGGGCACCGGCACCACGGTGAGCGTGGCGGACTGGCTGTTGACGGTGCCGCCGGGGTTGGTCACGCGCACGAGGTAGGTGCCGCCCTGGTTGGTGGTGACGTTGAGGATGGTGTAGTTCGAGCCGGTCGCGCCGGGGATGTTCACGCCGTTGAAGGTCCACTGGTAGGTGATGGGGCCGCCGCCGGTCACGACGACGTCGAAGCTGACGGTGCTCCCGGCGAAGACGGTGAGATTGGTCGGGCCTTGCGTGATGGTCGCCGGCGGGGTCGAGTAGCTGACGTTGAGGTCAATGAAATCGTTGGGCGAGGTGCCGCCAACGCTGAGCGGGGTGATGGAGAGGTTGAAATTGGTGTCGGTGAACGTCTGGCCGATGGGCAGCGGGTGGCGGGTGAAGTTGGTGGTGGTGGGCGTGAAGTTCAGCAGGCGGCTGCCTTCGGACGGCATGTCGTTCGTGATGCCCGGGGACTGCATGCCCCAGCGGATCTCCACGCCGGTGGCCAGGAAGTTCGTCGCGGCCGAATTGTTCGCCGTGTAAGTGCTGAGGTTGCGGCGGAAGCCGAGCCAGTAAGACCGGTCGTTCGTCTGGCCCACCGTGATGCCGCGGATGCCTGCGGCATTGATGTGGTCGTGGCGGAAGAGCCGATAGACGCCACCCGTGGGCGCGGTGCGCCAGTTCGCGGCGCTCAACCAGCCGAGGTAGGCCTTGAACCACTCGTTGAAGTGGATGGACTGGTCGGTCGGGTTCCCGCCCATCATGTCGTAGTCGTCGCCGTAGTCGAGTTGGGTGCCCGCCGGATCAATCGGGTCCGTGCCCGTGACATCCCAGCGGTTGGCGTGGCGCAGGCCGTAGTTGTGGCCCAGCTCATGCGCCATGACGCGCAGGTCGAATTCGCCCTGCACCACCATGCCCTTGGCCCCGACGAAGGCCAGGCCGGCGAACCCGGAGAAGGCCCCCACGCCGATGTTGCTGAAGACGGTCGTGTCCCAGTCGAAGTTGTCCGGGTTGAACTGGCCGGTGTTGCCGTTCTGCTGGTCGTAGGTGCGCGCCAGCCCGAGCGCGTCCAACCGCAGGTCGGTCATCGGATCCAGCGCGTTGTAGGCCGCCTTGGTCTGCGGCAGCCGCAGCACGGCGGGCAGGACGGTGGTCTGGATCGAGGTCTGGTTTTGCGAGTTGTCCAGATAGAACTGGTTCACGGCGGTCATCACCGAGTTGATGGTCGCGACCGTGATTGTCTGGCCGCTCTGCGTGTCGAACGGCCCGCCGGGGTCGTCCGAAAAGTCCACCCGGATGATCAGGATGCGCTTCAACCCCAGCGTGTGGGCGGCCGTGGGCGGAAAGGCCGCCGTGCCCGGCGGCAGCCCTGCCGGCAGTTGGCCGGCGGGCAGTTGCCCCGCGCGCGGATACGCGCCCAGCCCCGCCTCGCGTTGCCGCCACTTCGTCTCGACGGCGAAGGCATCCTGCGCGTGCGCGGCGAAGGCCACCTCGCCACCCGTCTCCAGATGAATCGCGTTCGCCGCCAGCCCGCGCGTCCGCACCTCGCCCGGCTCCAACTGCCGCACCGGACTGCTGTGCAACGCGAGCCTGCCGTCCACCGCCACGCCATGGATGGGCAGGTCGTATTTCGTCGTCTGCCCCAGCCGTCGGCCATAGACGAACGCCCGGAAATTCTCGCCGCCCACCCGGACGTTGCGCGTGAGCCGGTCCGCCGGCTTCACCTCCGGGCCGCATTTCACCAGCACCTCCAACCCGCCGCGTCCTTCCACCCACCGCTCCAGTTCCGCGAGCACCGCCGCCGGCAATTCCCGTCGCGCGTCCGGTCCCACCGCCTGCGCCAGCGCGAACTCCGGGTCGCGCTCGATCCACCGCGCCATCGCCGCGCGCCGCGTTTGTGCCAGCGCGACGCCCTCGGCGGTCACGGCCGCCTGGTCCGCCGCCGCGCGAAACTTTTCCTGCCACGCGCGGAACCGCTCGAATGGCTCGGCGCGGTTCGCCGGCCACTCCGTCACGTCCTCGACGGCGGGCTTCGTCGCTGGAAGCTGCGCCCGCCAGGGATTCCAGGCGGTCCCGACCGGTGCCGGGAGGCGTGTGGCGACCGGCGCGGAAGGGGAACTCGGAGCCGGCCCGTCCGGCTCCGGCGCGGGGCGCGGGAAACGGAAACTCCATAGGCATACCAAGACGAGGGCAGCCAGCAGCAGCCAGCCCGGCGAGCGGCGAAGCGGTGGGTTCATTGAGGTTGTCCCGACCATGACAAAATCCGTCCCATATTCAAGTCAGGAGAAACGGGTAGGCGACGCGCAAGGATTCTGTTTGCGCCCGCGCCGGTCACGGCGGATAAGTTCCCCATCGCCGCACACGGAAGCGACCCGCACATGAAGCCCAAGGACATCGCCATCGCCGCCCTGCTGCTGCTGCTGGGCGCGGGCCTCGGCGTGCTGGCCGATCGGACGCTGCTGCCCCCTTCCAGCCCGGAGCGAGGCGCGGTCAGGGACAAAGGTGCGGCGTCCAAAACCCTGCCGGCACTCGCGCGCCCGCCGGCCAGCCGCCCCAGCACGCCGCCGTTTGAGGTCGAGCCGCCGCCCCCGCCGCTGACCGCCGCCGAGTTCACCGCCGCCTTCGCCGCCGCCCTGCGCGGCGGTTACTCTGACCAGCGCATCGAGAAACTTCTCGAACTCGCCGAACGCATCGCCCCCGCCGACGTGCCGAAGGTCATCCACCTCTTCGAGCAACTGGGCTGGCGCGACGAACGCGACGCCGTGCTCCGCGCGCTGCTCGCCAGTTGGGCGGACGCGGACGCCGCTGGGGCGCTTCGCTTCGCCCAGCAGCTCACCCGCCCCGCCGAGCGCCGCTCGGCCACCAGCGCCGTGCTCGAAGCCTGGGCCGATGCGGACCATCGCGCCGCGCTCGCGTGGGCGCAGGCGCTCCCGCCCGGCTCCGCGCGCAACGAGGCCCTGCAAATCACCATCGCCAAGCTGGCCGATCAGAGTCCCGCCGCCGCGCTGGCCGCGCTCACCAAGTCCGGGCTCACCAACCCCAACTCCGGGTTGCCCGAGGCCATCTTCCAGCGCTGGGCCGGCACCGACCCCGCCACCGCCGCCGCGCAGGCCCTCGCCCAGCTCCCGCCCGGCCGCCAGCGCGACAGCGTCCTGCAGCTCATCGCCAGCACCTGGGCCAACAGCGACGCCCCCGCCGCCGCCGCCTGGCTCAAGGAGCAGCCCGACAGCAAGGGCCAGCGCGAGCTGGTGCAGAACGTCGCCGGAGAACTCGCCGCCACCGATCCGAGGGCCGCCGTCGAACTCGCGCTCACGCTCCCGGCGGGCAGCGCGCAGAACCAGGCGCTCGGCAACATCGCCTCCCGCTGGGCCGCCGTGGACCTCGACGGCGCGCTCGCGTGGGTGAAGCAGCTCCCGCCCGGACGCGCGAAGGAGAACGCGCTCGTGAACCTCAGCCACGAATGGGCGCAGTCCAGCCCGCGCGCCGCCGCCGAGTTCGCCGCCACGCTGCCGCCCGGCCCGACCCAGGAGTCGCTGCTCTCCGCTGTCGCCAACCAGTGGGCCACGGCGGATCCCGCCGCCGCCTTGAAGTGGGCGAACGCGCTCCCCACGGAAACATCCCGCACCCAGGCCATGGAAACCGTCATTTCCACCTGGGCGGGCGATTCGCGCGCGGACGCGGCCCAAGTGGTCGCACAGCTTCCAGTCGGGGAGCTGAAGCAGAAGTTGGTTCACAGCCTCGCGGTCAACTGGGCGGAACACGACCCGGATGAAGCCCTGCGGTGGACGAGGCAACTGCCGGTTGCAGATCAGCAGAGCGCCTACGCTGGCGTCGTCACGGTGCTCACCAGCGACGATCCTGCCGCTGGAATCCCGCTGCTGGAGAAGCTGGCTCCCGACACGCGCGCGGCCCATGCCGAGCAACTCGCCGCCCAGTGGCTGCAACTGGATCCCGCCGCCGCCCGTGCCTGGCTCGCCAAGGCCCCGCTGCCGGACGAGGTGAAGCAGCGGTTGCTCAAGCAGTGAGAGTGAGGTGCCGCTCCGTCCGGCCCAGTGCCACCAGCAGGAAGTTGCCTGGCACACCTCGGGCCATGAAATCTGGACTCTTTGTTCATCGCAGTGCTATCTCCCGACTTCGTTGCTGGCTGAGAAGATTTTCAACCACGGAAGACACCGAACACACGGAAGGTGCAGCTATGCGCGCAGCTCTTCCGCGTCTTCCGCGTCTTCCGTGGTTGCCTTTGGTTGCGGCTCCGCCGCGCTGCGTCTCTGTGGTTCAACCCGGATTTCTTCAACCACAGAGCCGCGATGAACACAGAGGTTCAAGGCGAGAACCCAAGGCCAGCGCTGGTAGGGCGCGGTGTCCTCACCGCGCCGCCGAGGTCCAGTGGCCTGCGGGTGCTCGGCGGCGGGCTGAGGACAGCCCGCCCTACCCACCACCGGTTCACGGGAGGGGTTCATGCGGAACCGACCACCCATGCGTTCATCGCCCGCCCGACGACCATCATCCCCGCTGCTTGGGACTCCGCCGCAGCCCATTCTGAAACCACAGCTTCCACACCATGAGGAGCGCTTCCTTCACGATGCCCTTGGACATCTTCGAGTTCCCCTGGAAGCGGTCGGTGAAGATGATGGGCACCTCGGCGATGGTCATGCCCTGCCGCCAGACGCGGTGCGACATCTCGATCTGGAAGCTGTAGCCGTTGGACTGCACGGTATCGAGGCCGAGCGCCTGGAGCGTGGCGCGACGGAAACACTTGAAGCCGCCGGTCGGGTCGCTCAACGGCAGGCCGGTGATGACGCGCACATACTTCGCCGCGCCCAGCGAGAGCACGAGGCGGTTGAGCGGCCAGTTGATGACGCGGATGCCGTTGCAGTAGCGCGAGCCGATGACGAGATCGGCGGACTGCGCGGCGGCGAGGAACTTCGGGATGTCGTCCGGGTTGTGCGAGAAGTCGCCGTCCATCTCCATGATGAACTCGTAATCGCGCTCCAGCGCCCACTGGAAGCCGGCGATGTAGGCGCGCCCGAGGCCGTTCTTCTCCGCGCGGTGCAGGACATGGATGGACGGGTGCTGCGCGGCGAGTTCGTCGGCGAGCTTGCCCGTGCCGTCGGGGGAATTGTCATCCACCACGAGCAGGTCCACGGGCGCGGGCAGCTTGAGGATGTGCGCGGCGAGCGGAGGAAGGTTCTCCCGCTCGTTGTAGGTCGGCACGATGACTAGGGCGCGCTGGCTCATGCTGCTTGGGCGGCAAGCGTCGAGGAAGAGGCGGGGCAACTCAAGCCGGGATTCCCCGTAGCCGGTCGTAGCTCGACATTCCAATGTCGAGTCCCATCGGTGTCGCGAACTCGACATTGGAATGTCGAGCTACGTGGCTTCCCAAGACGAATCCCGGTGACTAGAGTGCGTCTGACACCGTGATGCCCAGCGCGAACGAAAGCTCCAAGCTCCAAGCTCCAAGCTCCAAAGAAGCTCCAATTTCCAAGCTCCAAAGCGTCTGCGTGCGCCTCGGCTTGGTGTTTGGAGCTTGGTGCTTCTTTGGGATTTGGAGCTTGGGTTTTGGAGCTTCCTCGACCGAGTTCGACTTCTTTGAGCGGCGCATCCGCCCGGTGCTCGTGCAGAACTGCTATGAGTGCCACAGCGCGCAGAGCAAGTCGCCCAAGGCCGGTCTGCGGGTGGACACGCGCGAGGGATTGCGGCGCGGCGGCAACTCGGGCGAGCCGGCGGTCGTGGCGGGCGAGCCGGAGCGCAGCCGGCTGCTTGCGGCCATCCGCCACACGAGCGCGGACTTGCAGATGCCGCCGAAGAAGAAGCTTTCGCCGCAGCAGGTTGCGGACTTCGAGACGTGGATTCGCAGCGGCGCGCCTGATCCGCGTGACGAGAAGCCATCAGTGGTCAGCGGTCAGCGGTCAGCGAAAACGCACTGGGCGTTCATCGCGCCCAAGGACCAATCGCTGCCGAAGGTGAAGGACAAGGCGTGGCCGCAGTCGCCGGTGGACCATTTCATCCTCGCGAAGCTGGAGGCCAGCGGCCTGAAGCCCTCGCCGCCCGCCGATCCGCGCACGTTGATTCGCCGCATGACCTACGACCTGACCGGCCTGCCGCCGAGCGCGGAGGAGGTCGAGGCGTTCGTGCGTGAGTTCTCCCTTTCGCACTCTCCCACTTTCTCGTCTGCTCGCGGCGGCGCAGGTGAGCAGGCGAGAAAGCGGGAAAGTGAGCAGCGCACCATCGCCGCACTCGTGGACCGTTTGCTCGCCAGCCCGCGCTACGGCGAGCGCTGGGCGCGGCACTGGCTCGACGTGGCGCGCTACGCGGACACGAAGGGCTACGTGTATGCGCGCGAGGAACGCTTCTTCGCCCACGCCCACGCCTACCGCGACTGGGTCGTCCGCGCGCTGAACAACGATTTGCCATACGACCGCTTCCTCATGCTCCAGATCGCCGGGGACCAGCTAACACCGTTTCGGGTTTCAGGTTTGGAGTTTGGAGTTGGCCAAGCGCCCGCGAACGCCGCCGCCAACGCGAAACCCCAAACTCCAAACCCGAAACTGGACGACTTGGCCGCGCTCGGTTTCCTCACCACCGGCCGCCGCTTCATCGGCGTGACGCACGAGATCATTGACGACCGGATTGACGTGGTGACGCGCGGCACGATGGGCCTGACCGTCCAGTGCGCCCGCTGCCACGACCACAAATACGACCCCATCCCCACCGCCGACTACTACTCGCTCTACGGCGTGTTCCAGAGCACGGCGGACGAGCTGGTGCAAATCGAGTTCCCGGAAAAGTCCGATGCGCTCGCCGCGTTCGAGAAGGAATACCGCACGCGCCTCGACAAGCTGAACACCACGCTCGCCACGCGCCGTGCCGAGACTGCGGCCCGCGTTCGCATTCGCGTGACGGACTATCTCGTCGCGCAATTCGAGCTGCACAAGTATCCCGAGGAGGGCTTCGACCAAATCCTCACTGAGCAGGACCTCATCCCCACGACTGTCCGCCGCTGGCAGGCGTATCTGGAACAGGCGCGGAAACGGAACGACCCCGTCTGGACGCTGTGGCACGCCAACGTGGGTAGCAGCCGACGTGAGGAGGCTCCATCTAAACTCGGAACGCAGAGCGCGGAACGCGGAGCGAAGTCAGAGCCTCCTCACGTCGGCCCCTACTCGAACAAGCTGGTCGCCGCCGCCTTCGCCACGCCACCGAAGTCTCCACGCGAAGTCGCCGAGCGTTACGGCAAGGTGCTTTCCGCTGTCGAGCAGCAGTGGCGGGCCGCGCTGGCCGCCGCGAAAACCAACAACTTGCCGCCGCCCACCGCGTTGCCCGACCCGCACGCCGAGGCGCTCCGACAGGTGCTCTACGCGGACAACTCGCCCGCCGTCGTCCCGCCCGACGGCATTGTGAACACGGAACTGCTGTTCACCTCCAAGGACACGACGGAGCTTTGGAAGCTCCAGGGCGAATTGGATCGTCACATCATCCGCACGCCCGTTTCGCCCGCGCACGCGCTCATCGTCACCGACCGCACGCCGCAGGGGAACCCGCGCGTCTTCCTGCGCGGCGACCCGAAGAACAAGGGCGTCGAAGTCCCGCGCCAGTTCCTGCAAGCCGTCGCCGGCCCGCAGCGCCAGCCCTTCATGCACGGCAGCGGCCGGCTGGAACTTGCCCGCGCCATCGCCAGCCCGGCCAACCCGCTCACCGCGCGCGTGCTGGTGAACCGGCTTTGGCTCCACCACTTCGGTGCCGGCCTCGTGACGACGCCCAGCGACTTCGGCCTGCGCGCCGAGCCGCCGAGCCATCCCGAGTTGCTCGACTGGCTCGCGCGGCGGTTCGTGGCCGAAGGCTGGAGCTTGAAGGCGATGCACCGGCTGCTGCTGACCAGCGCGGCGTATCAGCAATCCTCCCCGGTAGCAGCCGACGTGAGGAGGCTCACTTTGAATTCGGCAATCGGCAATCGGCAATCGGCAATCAGTCAGAGCCTCCTCACGTCGGCTGCTGCGGGAGAACGGCTCGACCCGGATAACAGGCTGCTCTGGCGCGCGAACCGCCAGCGGCTCGACTTCGAAGAACTCCGCGATTCGCTGCTCGCGGCCAGCGGCGAACTCGACCTGAAACCCGGCGGCAAGCCGGCGGACATCTTCACCAGCAAGCGCCGCAGCCTCTACGGCCTCGTGGACCGCCAGTATCTGCCCGGCGTCTTCCGCGTCTTCGACTTCGCGAATCCCGACCTCCACATCCCGCAGCGGCACGAGACGACGGTGTCGCAGCAGGCGCTGTTTTTCCTCAACCACCCGTTCGTCGCCGCGCGCGCGAAGACGCTCGTGGCGCGCAAGGATTTCGCCGCGCTCACTTCGCCGGAGGAAAAGGTGCGCCTCCTCCACCGCGCGCTCTACCAGCGCGAACCGACGCCCGTGCAGACCGCCGCCGCCGTGCGCTTCGTGGCGGATGCCGAGGCGAACCAGCCGCAGGCGCCCAAGCCGCCGCCGGAAAACCAGTGGCGCTACGGCTGGGGCGAGTTCGACGAGCCGGGCCGCAAGCTGAAGAGTTTTACCGCGCTCCCGCACTTCACCGGGCGCGCGTGGCAAGGCGGCCCGAACTGGCCCGACGCCAAGCTCGGCTGGGCGCAGCTCACCGCCGACGGCGGCCACGCGGGCAACGACCTCCAGCACGCGGTCGTGCGCCGGTGGATCGCGCCGCGCGACTGCGTGGTCAGCATCGCGGGCCGCATCGCGCACGAGACCAGCGCGGGCGACGGCGTGCGGGCGTTCATCACGCACAGCCGGCTGGGCCAGCTCCGCACCGTGACCGTCCACAACTCGGCGGAAGACCTGCGCGTGCCTTCGACTGCGGTGAAGGCCGGCGACACGCTGGACTTCATCGTGGATTACCGCGCGAACCTGAACAGCGACGAGTTCAAGTGGTCGCCCGTCATCACCGAGCTGAACACCGCCGCCGCCGCGCCGGGCGCACCCGTGCTGGTTAAGGAATGGGACGCGAAGAAGGACTTCCGCGGCGTGGACGTGCTGGCCTTACCGCCGCTCAAGCCGTGGGAACAGCTTGTGCAGGTGCTGCTCTCGGCGAATGAGTTCCTCTTCGTGGATTGAGGCGGGTTCAGACGGGCAGGCCCTTTCCCCTGAGATATTCGGCACGTTCGCCACAGGCGCGGAAGCCCTTGAACATCGCAAAGAGCGCGTAGCCGTGAATCACAATGCCGACCAGGGAAAAGGCCAGGAGGTAGAGCGCCCCGTCGAGGGTGAAGCCGATCATGCCCACGACGAAGGCCCACCGCTGCCGCTTGAGGCCGGCGAAATAGCCCAGGGCGACCGTGGTGCCGATGGGGATGAGCTGAAAGGCGAACCCCAGCCAGCGCCCCGCCGCGTCCTCACCCGCGAGGCCGATCCCGATGCCGTGGAAGAAGCCCGCGATGGCCAGCCCCAGGGCGAAACCCCAGTCCATGCCCAGCGCCCAGATGACTGCGTTCACCAGCGACAGCCCGCCGATCCAATAAAACCAGTTCGCCCCGCCGCGGATCTGCGGGTCGAAGATCGAGCCGTCGTCCATGGCCTGATCGAATTGCGCGCCAACACTGGCCGGCGCCGGGGTGGTCGCTGGCGCGCTGGTCGGGGGCGGCGGGGGTGGGGGCAACGGAGCGGTCGCAGCGCGAGCCAGACCCAGTTCGGCCAGCTCCCTTGCCGGCCCCCAGAGTTGCTGGTCGCTGCGGCACATCTGCGTGTCGCCGTCCACCCGGCCTTCGCCAATCCATTGCTTCACGTCCTCGACCGGGGCCGGGCCGAAGATTTGTCCGTCAGCGGTCTTGATTTGGTAGGTCAGGCTCATGGGTGCTCCTTGGGGACATTATTGTTTGGGAACGCGCGGCAATGGCTACAAGAAAGTTCCCGGCAGGGGAAGCAAGAAATCCAACGGCGGAGGAACGGCTTGGGGTGAATGACTGTGAAATGCGCCGGGTCAAACGCCGTGCCTATGCCAGTGAAACTGACGCCGGTCGCGTGCCTCTCGCTCGGGCTGCTCGCCGCCCTGCCCGCCCCCGCCGCGCTGTTCGGCCCCAAGACCGCCCCCGTGGACTTCAACCGCGACATCCGGCCCGTCATGTCGGACACCTGTTTCAAGTGCCACGGCTTCGACGACAAGGCGCGCAAGGGCAAGCTCCGGCTCGACCTCCGCGACGAGGCGCTCAAGGCCGGCACGTCCGGCAAGCCTGCCATCGTCCCCGGCAAGCCGGAGAAGTCCGAGATCATCGCGCGGCTCTTCACCAAGGACGCGGACGACCTCATGCCGCCGCCGAACGCGCACAAGGCCATCACGCCCGCGCAGAAGGAGCTGTTCCGCCGCTGGGTGGCGGAGGGCGCGAAGTATCAGGGGCACTGGGCGTTTGAGAGCGTGGTGACACCGCCGGTGCCGAAGGCGGACTTGAAGAAAGTGATTAGTAAGGAAGTGATTAGTCCGAAGTCCCGCACCCCACTAATTACTCAATCACTAATTACTTCCTCTCTGAGTCCGATTGACGCCTTCCTCGCCGCCCGGCTGGCGAAAGAGAAACTCGCCTTCGCCCCCGAAGCACCGCCTGAAGTGCTCCTCCGCCGCCTCACGCTCGCGCTCACCGGCCTCCCGCCGACACCCGCCGAGGCGGACGCGTTCGTCCGCGAGTGTTCTTCAATCGGCAATCGGCAATCGGCAATCGGCAATGCGGTGGACCGCCTCCTCGCCTCCCCGCACTTCGGCGAGCGGCTCGCCGTGCCGTGGCTGGACCTCGCGCGCCACTCGGACTCGGCGGGCTACCACAACGATTCGCTCCGCGAGACCTGGCTTTACCGCGACTGGGTGGTGAAGGCGTTCAACGAGAACAAGCCCTTCGACCTGTTCACCATCGAGCAGCTCGCCGGCGACCTCCTGCCGAACGCGACCGTGGACCAGAAGATTGCCAGCGGCTTCATGCGCAACGTGATGACCTCCGACGAGGGCGGCATCATTGACGCCGAATACCTCAACATCTACCTCGTGGACCGCGTGAGCACGCTGGGCACGACGTGGTTCGGCATGAGCATCGCCTGCGCGCAGTGCCACGACCACAAATACGACCCGGTCACGATGCGTGACTTCTACAGCCTCTACGCCTTCTTCCACAACATTCCCGAGCGCGGCAAGGACGGCACCCGCACGCTCAACCCCGAGCCGCGCATGGCCGTGCCCTCGCGCGAGCAGGAGAAGGGAACCGCGCGGCTCAACGGGCAGATCGCGTCCGCCGACCAGCGCGCGAAGGAACTCGAAGGCAAACTCGAGGCCGCGCAGGCCGCCTGGGAAAAGAAACTCGCCAGCGACCCGAACGCGCGCAGTGTCGCCGGCCCGTTCGACCACTTCCCGCTCAACACCAACGCCCACGGCGTCACGCATGACGGCAAGGAAATCGAGGCGACGCTCGCGGGCGAGACGGGTTTCGCCGACGGTGCGGAGGGCAACTCGCTTCTTCTCAACGGCAAGGGCCACGCCGACCTCGGCGCGCGCTACGACTTCGACAAGGCCGACAAGTTCAGCGCCGGCCTGTGGGTGCGCGTGAACGGCAAAACCAGCGGCGCGCCGCTCGGCAAGATGGAGAACGGCCCGAACTTCCGCGGCTGGGACATCGAGTTTCACAACGCGAAAGCCAGCGTCCACCTCATCCACAAGTGGCCCGACGAGGCCATCCAT
>Ga0172376_10000214_pt1 | contig 74338 bp, 56 predicted proteins | sample Lak35m_FD_121114 | JGI IMG/M metagenome (GOLD analysis project Ga0172376, IMG submission 121114) | Freshwater microbial communities from Kabuno Bay, South-Kivu, Congo - kab_092012_35m | ecosystem: Environmental > Aquatic > Freshwater > Lake | place: Democratic Republic of the Congo: South-Kivu... | reverse complement strand
GAGATGCCGCGCCTCGAGACGGACGGGGGGCATCATCCGGATTGAGAGGGGGGCGTTTGCTACGGCCCCGAATTGGTGCCGGGTGGCAGATCGAGCCACACTTCAATCCTCCCAAAGTTTCGAAAGCGGGACCCCGAGGAACCCCGATTGGCCCAGCGGAACCACGGAGTCCCCGTCGTAAAGGACGATCCCTGACTGAAAGTCGTCTTTCGCCTGTTCGGCCAAGCGGTGAAGTCCGGCGGCATCCGACGACGTGACGGTTGCGGCCGCCTTGACCTCGATACCCCAGACCTTCCGACCACGGGTGATCACGCAATCGACCTCCACCTTGTCTTTGTCGCGATAATGCCAGAAACGAAGATCGGGATCGGTCCAGCCTGCTTGGGCGACGAGTTGCTGCAGGACGAAGGATTCGAGCAGGTGTCCGAAACGGTCCCGCTTCGCATTCCAATCCTCGGGATGGAGATCGGCGAGCGTCGCGGCTAGTCCGGAGTCGCAGAGATGGACCTTGGGTGCTTTGATCAATCGTTTCGACGAGTTTCGGTGCCAGGCGGGCAGGATCCGTAAGAGAAACAGTTTCTCGAGAATCGCCAGATGGCGATCGGCCGTCTGGCGGTCAACGTGGAGATCGTTCGCAAGTGATGAAATATTCAGAAGCTCTGCGGTGCGATGCGCCAGCAGTTCGAGGAGTCGCGCCAAGTTGTTGCTGTCCTTGATCCGTGCGACGTCGCGAATATCCCTTTCCATGAGGGAGCGGAGATATTGCCGGTGCCATTGCCGGGCGCGGTTCCGGGAGCGCTGGTTTGGTTCGGGGTAGCCACCCATGATGAGACGTTCCGGCAAGGTCGATCGTTTCACATCTTTCGTCCCCCGCAGGGGTTCTTTGAGTTCACCGTCGAGCAAACGTTTCAGGAAGTGACCGTGCGCGCCCTCTTTCTCAGCTTCGGAAAACGGCTGCAGGAAGAGGCATTCCATGCGCCCCGCGAGAGAGTCAGCCAGCCGTGGCAGTTGGAGAAGATTGGCCGATCCTGTCAGAAGAAACCGTCCGGGCCGGCGGTCCGCATCGACCCGACGCTTGATGGCAAGGAGCAGCTCGGGAACCCGTTGCCCTTCGTCAAGGGTGACGAAGTCGGGCAATTGGGCGACGAATCCCGCCGGGTCTGATGTCGCTGCCTGAAGGAAGTTCTGATCGTCCAAGGTGATGTAATGCCGGTCGGGTGCGAGAATCTCGGCGAGGGTGGACTTCCCCGTCTGGCGGGCACCCAGGAGGCAGACAACCGGAGTGTCGGCAAGGGCTTCCTCCAGCGCGCTCCTGAGCAGTCGCTTGATGTGTCCCGTGCCTTCGGCCATTTGTGGTATAAGATACCGTCCAATTGTGGCATGTCAAAGCGTCCAATTGCGGCATTAAGCTCCGTCCAATTGTGGCATGAGGGCTCCGTTCGAACGGCCGCGGCGTTTGAAGGGGGATGAATGGATCTCTTCTGATTTGACTGGCCGCGGCCCGTCAGAGCCGCCCGGGATGGCGGGTGGCTTGTGTTTTGACGCCATCACGCCCCCGAAGAGCAGATGCTCAATACTCCCGGTCCAGCAGATAATCCGCGATCTCATGAAGCCGCTCGCCCTTTTTCGCGAATGGCTTCAGCGCATCGTGCGCCTTCTTCGTGAGGCGGGCTGCCTCTTTGCGGCTCTTTTCGAGCCCGAAGAGGGCGGGGTAGGTCGATTTCGCGGCGGCGATATCCTTGCCGGCGCTTTTGCCGAGCTTTTCGCTCGTCTGGGTGACGTCGAGGATGTCGTCGATGACCTGGAAGGCGAGTCCGAGAGCCTGACCGTAGTTGGTGAGGGCCGCCAGCTTGGCGGGCGTGGCGTTGGCGGTCATGCCGCCGAGGCGGATCGACGCGGTGAGCAGGGCCGCGGTCTTGCTCTCGTGGAGGAAACGCAACTGAGCCGGGGTGAGCAGGACGTCGCTGCCCTCGCCCTCAAGATCGAGGACCTGGCCGCCGATCAAGTGCCGGCTGCCGGAGGCGACGGCGAGCTCGGTGACGTAGGCTCCCACGTCGTAGCGTGCCGACGGCGCGGTTTGCGCGAGAATCTCGAAAGCGATCGTGAGAAGGGCGTCTCCAGCGAGCACCGCGATGCCCTCGCCGTATTTCACGTGGCAGGTCGGCATGCCGCGACGGAGATCATCGTCGTCCATGCACGGCAGGTCGTCGTGCACGAGGGTGTAGGTGTGAAGGCACTCGACCGCTGCCGCGGGAGGCAGGGCCGGTTCGACCGAGCCACCGCAGGCCTCGGCCGCGGCGAGGCAGAGGATGGGACGGAGCCGTTTTCCACCCGCGAAGAGGCTGTAGCGCATCGCCTCGTGGATCGTGGCTGGCCGGATTTTCGCCTTCGGCAAATACCGGTCGAGAGCCTCGTCGACGAGGCGGCAGCGATCGCTCAGGTAGGCCGTTTCCATCGCGGATGGCGGGATCAGAGTAGCTCGGCGATCTGCACCGCGTTCAGGGCCGCGCCCTTGCGCACCTGGTCGCCGACGACCCAGAAAGTGAGGGCGTTTTCGAGGACGAGGTCTCGGCGGATCCGTCCGACGAGGCAGTCGTCACCGTCCGTCGAATCGAGTGGCGTCGGGAAGACGGGTCTGTCGGCGTAGGGATCGTCGATGACGTGCACTCCCGGGGCTGAGGCGATCGCGGCGCGGGCGGCCTCGACCGAAGGCTCGTCATTGAAAACGGCGGTCACCGAGACGGAATGCGAGCGATAGACCGGCACGCGGACACAGGTGACCGAGGCTTTCAGGTCGGGAGCGTGGAGGATCTTGCGACCCTCGTAGTGCATTTTCATCTCCTCCTTCGTGTAGCCGTTCTCGGTAAACACATCGACCTGGGGAATGACGTTGAAGGCGATCTGGCGCGAGTAGACCGTGCGCTCGGGGAGCGGCTCGCCCTTCGCGATGGCTTGGACTTGGCCCTCGAGTTCGTAGATGCCCTGGGCTCCGCTGCCGGAAACGGCCTGGTAGCTGGACGCGATCACGCTTTTCACCCCCCCGAACGCGTGATGCATCGGGTTCAGGGCCATCAGGGTGATGATGGTGGTGCAATTCGGGTTCGCGATGATGCCCTGATGAGTCTCGACGTCCCCCGGATTGATCTCGGGCACAACGAGGGGAACGTTTTCATCCATTCGGAAAGCCGAGGAATTGTCCACAACAACCGCTCCGGCGGCGACCGCGTGGGGCGCGAAAGCCTTGGAAATACTGCCTCCGGCGCTGAATAGGGCGACATCGACGCCCGCGAAGGAGTCAGGGGTCAACTCCTTAACGGTCACTTCCCTGCCCCGGAAAAGGATCGTTTTCCCGGCAGAGCGTGCCGAAGCGAGGAGGGTGAGATCGCTAATGGGGAAGTTGCGCTGCTCGAGGCACTTGAGGATTTCGATCCCTACGGCCCCGGTGGCGCCTGCCACGGCGAGGTGTTTTGGCTTTCGACTCATGGGTTGCTTTTTTGACGAAGTCGGCGATTCTACGGTCTCTGATCCCGATTGCAACCGATTGGCGCTGCAGCCCCCAAGGTTTGCGTGTTCTTTTCGGTCTCGTTCGGAATTGAAACTAACCAAAACATCACCACACTATGAAAAACATCATCCTTCTCGCGATCGTTGCCATTGGCGCTCTCTCCATGACCGCCTGCAAAACCACCAAGAGCTGCTGCGGCACCTGCAGCGCTCCCTCCGCTTGCTCCAAGTGAGTTGACGCGATGGTGAGGGAACTCGGTTTCCACCAATTGTCCTGAACCAATCCCCTTCGAAGACGGCTGCCCCTCCCGTGGGGGCAGCCGTTTTTTTTGCGCCTCAGTCCGCGATCGAACCCATCTGGTCACCCATGCGGGCGTAAAGTTCGATCCCGGCGGCGGATTGCTCTGCGAGATCGCCGGCCGGGAGAAACCTGCCGGTGGGGAAGAGAGTCATCACCATCGAGCCACCGAAACGGAAGTAGCCCTTCTCGTCGCCCTTCCTGACGTGACCGGGCTTGCCCGAGTCAACAATGCCGCCGACATTCGTTGCACCGACCTCGAGAAACAGATAGCGGCCGATCACCGGATGCCGCACGCTGGTGATGCGGCGTTTGTTTTCGTGAAGATATCGAAGCGATCGTGCGAGGGCGATCGGGTTCACCGAATAGAGTGATCCATTGATAAGCCGCGGCTCTTCAGCATCGCCTTCAAGCGGAAAGTGAAAGCGGTGGTAATCGGTCGGACAGAGACGCGAGATCACCGCGCTTCCGCCATGATAGCTGTGTCCGAGTTCTTCGTTGCCGAGGAGCTTTGCGAGATCAAAGCGGCGCCCCTTCGCGAAAATGGTAGACTCCGCGGATAGGTCCGAGACGAGCAGGTGACGACCGTCTGCGGGGAACAAGACCGTGCCGTTACCTGGCGCAAGGGGCCTCGCTTCGGGACGGAGTTGTCGGTAGAAAAACTCGTTGAAGGTGCGAAAGCTTTCCACCGGATCGAGGAACTCGTTCGGATCGATACCGAAGCGGGTGAGAAACGGTGCGATCTCCTTCGCTGACTGTCGGCTGTCGGCCCAGCGGCCGTAAAGTCGGGAGAACCAGCGCCGCTTGATGACGCTCTCGAGGCAGAGCCTCCCCAGCGCGGTTTCGTAGGCCCATCGCAGGGGTTTTTCCCCGTAGATCACCTCGGTGCGGAGGCGACCTTCGTAACGGTCGTAAAAAACGATCTCTTGCGTGCTGGCCACGGCTGAGACATAGACGCTGGTGAGGGGTGGGGCAAAACCCAAATCCCGTATTTTTTGAACCATGATCGCCCTGCTTTGCAACGATGACGGCATCGCCGCCGCCGGCCTCAACGCGCTCCGCCGCATCGCCGAGGATCTCTTCGACGAGGTTTGGGTCGTGGCTCCGGTCTCGCAGATGTCGCAAATCGGTCATCGCGTCACCACCGACACGCCGATCAGCTACGAACAGCGCGGCGAGCGGACCGTTGCGGTCGATGGGACCCCGGCCGACTGCGTGAGGGTCGCGCTCGCCCATCTTCTGCCCGTGGCGCCCGACTGGGTTCTCTCCGGGATCAATCACGGTGGCAATCTGGGCCGGCATGATTTTGTCATTTCTGGAACGGTCGCGGCGGTGCGCGAAGCGGCTTTCCAGGGGATTCCGGGAGTTACCTTCTCGCATTACCTCCGTCGGGGTCTGGCGGTCGATTGGGAAAAGGCGGCCGAGCGCGCGGGTCATGTGGTCGCCGGGCTTCTCGCCGAGCCTCCTGGATTGGGGCACTTCTGGAACGTGAACCTGCCTCATCCCTCACCCGGCGATCCCGAGCCAAGGATCATCCGCTGCGAGCAGGAACGTCATCCACTCCACGTGACCTACCGGGAAGAGGGCCCGGGGCGGTTGCGCTACGCGGGCGACTACCATGAGCGTCTTCGTGTGCCGGGGAGCGATGTCGATGTCTGTTTTGGCGGTAATATTGCGGTGACCTTGTCCTCGATCTGAGGGAAAAGGGGGTGGATGCCTGATTGATCCCTGCCGATTTTCTGCGATAATCCAAGGATCCTGTAGAGATTGAAATGTCCCAGTCGTTCCCCGTCATCTTCCGCCGTCTCATCGTTGCCTTGGCCTTTCGTGCGATGCTCCCGGGCCTTGTGATGGCTCAGGAGGGAGGGGCTCCCGCATCGCCCGAGCGGATCGATCTCACTAACTTCCCCGGTGAACTCGTCGACAAAGTCGTCGTTCCGATTCCCGCCGAGATCTTCGCGGTCCTCGACAAACTCGACGAACCTGACTGGAACAGCGGCATCCAACTCCCCGCGGCGATGGACCGTGGTGGCGAGCGTTCCCTCCTCGCCCTCACCTTCGGCAGCCTCGTCGCCGAGGGATTCATTGCCGTGCAGGCCAAAAACGCCGGGGAGATCGAGACGATCGGAAAACGCGTCCTCGATCTTTCCGAGTCTCTCGGTCTTGCTTCCTCGGTTCGGCCCCACAGCCTTGCCATCATCGAAGCCTCGAAAAATCGCGATTGGGCGAAGGTGCGCGACGAACTTGACGCGACCCAGCAGACCGTGCGTATGATGATGGAAAAACTGCGCGACGACGAGCTCTCCGGGCTCGTCAGCCTGGGCGGGTGGTTACGCGGCACCAACGTCGTGACTTCCTTTATCGGAGGATCCTACAGCGAGGACAAGGCCGAACTTCTCAACCAGCCTGGCCTGATCGCCCACTTTCGTGAGATGATTTCCTCGATGCGTGGAGCCGCTGCGAGCATGCCCGCGATTCGGGCCATCGCCACGGGCCTAGCCCGGCTTGAGGCAATCATCACCGAGCCCGGCAATCTCTCCGAAGAGGACATCAATCAACTCCGCGACATCAGTCGCGACCTGCTCGAGGAGTTTTATTTCGCCAAGTCGGCCCCGTGAATTGAACCGTTGTTGTCTCTGAAAAACCGGATGAACCCCCACTCCCGACCCATCGCGATTGTCTGCGCCATCCTCGTCGGCTTGGGGGGGGCTGCCCACGCGTTCGTCAACGAAGCGATCTCCATGGCCCTCGAGGCCGCGACTCCTTATGTCGAGCAGGGCTTCGAGGTGCGCGAGGATAATTGGTCGGGCGAAGTCGAGCCCGGCAAGCCCCTCCTTATCCGTCACCAGCTTTTCCGCGGAAACGAATACTGGTTCTGGACGGGCACGAGCTGGCCCGGCGCGACGATCAAGGTCGATATCTTCGACAACGAGGGCAATTCCGTCGGGCTTGAGTCTTTTGCCAAGGGTTCCTTCGCCGGGGTGCGCGCCCTGCCACAAAAGACCGCGACTTATTTCATCCGCGTCGTTGCCAGCTACGAGAAAACCGGCAAGGGGCTCACCAAGGCCGAGCGCGGTGCGAACGATCCCGTCGAGGGCGTCGGAGAATTTCCCGGGGTGCTCGATTGGGGGCTGGTCTATGGCTACCGCTGAGAATCCGGTTATGGCGGAAAAAACGATCGAGTTCGAGACCCCGCATTTTTTGCACGGTCTCTTCGCTGACGATCTTTCCCTCCTGCGCGAGCTCGAGACCCGTCTCAACGTCACCGTCACGACCCGCGACGCTTGGATTCGGCTGGAGGGTGAAACTGCCCGCGTCGAGGCAGGAGTCGCTGTCCTCGCCGATCTGGAAGAAGCCCGGCGAAAGGGAGGTATCATCACGGCCCATTCCTTCCGCTACGCCGTTGGAGCTGCGGCAGAGGCACTGGCGACTCCCGGCGAGGGTGAGGGAATCAAGGTCGCCGAGCTGTTTCGGGTGCGTTTGCTGGGCGGCGGCTCCAAGCCAGCCGTGACCCCGCGCACGAAAAACCAGCTCGACTACATCGAGGCTCTCGACGGGCACGATGTCGTCTTTGGGATCGGACCGGCCGGCACCGGTAAGACCTACCTTGCCATGGCCTATGCCCTCGACTTGCTCAAGGCCCGCCAGATCGAACGCATCGTCCTGACCCGTCCCGCCGTCGAGGCGGGCGAGGCCCTCGGCTTCCTCCCTGGTGCTCTCGAGGAAAAAGTGTTGCCCTATCTGCGTCCGCTTTACGATGCGATGAACGACATGCTCGACGGGGCCGAAGCGATCCGTTTCGCCGAGAAGAATCTCATCGAGATCGCACCGCTCGCCTACATGCGGGGTCGCACCCTGAGCCGCGCCTGCGTCATTCTAGACGAGGCCCAGAACGCGAGCCGAGAGCAAATGTTCATGCTGCTCACCCGCATCGGCGAACATTCCAAGTGCATTGTCACGGGTGACCCCTCCCAGATTGATCTGCGTCCCAAAAGCCGGAGCGGTCTCCTCGAGGCGACGGAATTGTTGGAAGGCGTCGAAGGCATCGCCTTCATCCATTTCCAAGCCAAGGATGTCGTGCGCCACCCTGTCGTCGCCCGCATCATCGAGGCGTATGACCGGGGGAGGGCGGAGAAAGAACGGTGACCGCGATCTTCCCTCTGATGCCCTGGTGGCGGGGGTTGCGGATCGACCTCGGAAAGATCGCGTTTGGAAGGGCGGCGCTGGTGGCCGACGGTGAGCGACCATGGTGACTCGTGACTCGGTCGTCGGAGATCGAAAGCAACGGCCATTGGGCCCGGAGGCGCGTAAGATTTTGATGACTGCAAATTGCCTCGATACTGCCACACGGGAGGCCGAACGATTCCTCGCCTCTCTTGCCGCGGAAAGGAAACTTGCCGACGAGGCTGCGTCGGCTCGTTGGAAGGCGGTGGCAGCGGAAATCGCCGCCACCGGTTCCTGGACTCCCTCATTCGAGGAACTTCAACACGGTGCCCGGATGGCGTGGCGTAACAACGCCCGGTGCATCGGTCGGCTTTTCTGGCCTTCGCTCCGCGTTCGCGATCGCCGTCACCTTAGTGAGCCCGAGGATATCCACCAGGAACTTCTCGAACATCTCTCGCTGGCGACCAACGGTGGAAAAATCCAGCCCCTCGTCACCGTCTTCGCCTCGGCGGCGTCTTCCCGACCTTGGTCGCGCATCTGGAACCATCAACTCCTCGGTTACGCGGGGTATGAACGGGCCGACGGTAGCATTCTCGGCGATCCGAAGAATCTGGAGTTCACCCGGGAGGTTGAAGCGCTAGGTTGGCGCGGTGAGGGGACTGCTTTCGACCTTCTTCCCATCGTCATTCAAAAGTCCGGTTCCCGACCGGTTCTCTTTCCTCCCCCGGTGGGGGCTGCTCTTGAGGTGCCCCTCTCCCATCCCGGGTTTCCTTGGTTTGCAGACCTCGGACTCAGGTGGTATGCGGTGCCGGTTCTTTCGGACAGGTGCCTTCGGATCGGTGGCATTGACTTCCGCGCGGCTCCGTTCAACGGCTGGTACATGGGAACCGAGATCGGCTCGAGGGATCTGGGAGACGCCTCCCGCTACAACCTTCTCCCCACCATCGCTGCCGCCATGGGCCTCGACACCTCGAAACCCTCCACGCTTTGGCGCGACCGGGCTTTGGTGGAGCTCAACACCGCCGTCCTCCATTCCTACGAGAGTGCGGGGGTCCGCATGGTTGACCATCACCGCGCCTCATCCGAATTCATGGAGTTTGTCTCGCAGGAACAAAAAGCCGGGCGGGCCGTGTCAGCCGACTGGAGCTGGATTGTTCCCCCGATGTCGGGTTCCGCCACGCCTGTCTTCCACACGCTCTGGAACGACCTCTCGCTCCTGCCCGACTACCTTCAACAGCCCAAGGCGTGGAGGGAATTCTGACGCGCGATGGGTCTCAGCTCGTTCGGCGGGCGCTCTTTCCGTTCAGGGATCCACGCGGATTCCCGCTTCATCGCAGAGCTTGCGCATCCTATCGATCCCGACTGTGGCGGTTTCCATCGGGGGCTTGGCCCACCAGTCCGCATTGAAGAGCTCGAGGCTGATCCAGCGGTCGTAGCCCTTCTCGGCGAGGATCGCCATCTCGGTGGCCAGATCGATGACGCCGTCTCCGATCATGACGCGGTCGGGATCTCTCTGGGAACCACTCGGGAGGGTCTTTGCGGCGTCGTTGATATGATAATGAGCGACGCGGTCGAGAGGTAGGGCACGGAGGTCATCGAAGGTGGTGCGTTGGTTCCAGTTGTGGAAGGCATCGACGATCAGGCAGGCATCGGGATCGCTGGTTGCATCGAGCACCGCGACGGTGTCGGCGACGTGGTTCAGGCTGGCGAAAAAGCTGATGTATTCCAGCACAGCCCGGACTCCGGTCTCACGCCCGATCTTGAGGAGATCGTGGTAGCCCGCGGCCAGCCCCTCGACACCCGGACGCTCCATCGGCGGGGTGCAGACCAGGAGCGGAGCCCCGACCCGAGCGGCCAACTCGAAGCGACGCCGCGCCTCGTCCATCGCGAGTTTGTATTCCCATCCAGCCGTTTCGCCCCAGTTCCGCACCGCGATGAAACAGGGCACCGAGAGCCCGTGATCGGCGAGGGCCTTTTCGATGTCGGAAATCTCGCCGCCGCGGCCGACGTGTTCGTAGAGTTCGACGGCCCAGAGTTCGATTCCGTGATAGCCCGCCTCACCCGCGACGCGGATCTTTTCGAGGAGCGGAGCCGGCTTGATGGTCGAGGTGTTGAGCGAGAGTCGCATATGGGGCGAAGGCGGAGTGTTTGCCCCGCTGGGAGGTGAAAAGGTGAAAAGGTGAAAAGGTGAAAAGGTGAAAAGGTGAAGGGAAGTCCGCCTCGACGGGACGATTGGATGTCAGAACCCGCAATCCACCATTCACGCGAGGATCTCGCGGACCCGTTCCATCGGTAAAAAGTGTCCGACGAGAGGTTGGGAGAGGTCTTCCTGACTTTGTTGCCAGGTCGCGAAAAGACCGCTGTCATCGGCAAAGGTGGCGACGTATCGGGAGCAGCCGGTGCCGTGCGGCGAGATGAAAAGAGGCGCTTCGACGCTGAGGCTCTCGACCCTGGTCAGGTCAGTATCCTGGCCGATGGCGATTCCGCCGATCTCTTCGCAGGACCAACCTCTTGGACGCGAGACGGCTTTGGGGTTTTCATCAAGCTGTCGGAGGCATTCGCAACTGTCGTAAAAGTAGAGCGACAGGTCCGGAGTATCGGCAAAGACGCCCACCTTCGGGATGGCGAGGCGTTCGGTGACCCGCGCCGCGGCGATGTCCCAGACGGGGCCGCGAGTGAGAAACTCTTTCGTGATCGTCTCAAAGGTCGCGCTGCCCCGTTTCCTCAGGGCTAGGGCGGTGCCGCTGCTCGACCACGAAAAGGGGTGTGTGCAATAGCCGAGGACGAGGTCGCCATTCGGCAATTCAAAGGGCCAGGGATCTTTCGTATGGAGGCGTGCGGGGTCGTCGAGCCCGGCCGGAATGACTTCTTCGAGGCTGGAGGCACAGAGAGTAGCGACCGAGGAGGCGAACAGGCGGTCGATGCTCCAGACGCCGGCGCCGGGCTTGAGGAACCTCGAGATTTGATCGGGGTAGGGGATGTCTTTTTCGCTGGAGACAAAAAACTCGATGCCTTCGTCGGTGAGGTGCAGGGCGACCCCTTCAATGGAGACGACTTCGCGGTCCGGGTAGGAGAGCTCGCTCTTCGAAAACGAGGCCACTTTTTCGAAGGGGCTCTCGAAGTCCATCGCTCGGAAGATCGCCGCCTCCTTCCCTCGTTCGCCGGAGTGCACGCCGGTGCGCGAATCCCCGTAGACCCGGTAGCGGCCCGAGACGAGAAGAGTCCCGTCGCGGTCGCGAATCACGTTCCCGCCGCCGAACCAGAATCCCGTGCTGCGCTCCAGTGGCTCGACGAGGAGGCGCGCGGCCGTTTGGTCGATGAGCGCCGTGGCGAGATTGGTGAGTTTTTCGGTTTGCGTCGGGGTGAGCAGGGCCATGGGTTGAGAGGAGGGATTTGTCGAAGATACGAAAGCAAGCCCGCTGCGACAATCCCGATCTTTGGGGGACGGTATCGCGGAGGCACCGTGCTGTGCCCGGCATCACTCAGTCTCGCCAAAATACTTCCCGCGCAATCCCGCGCCGACCCCTTGTTCATTGAGAAGCAGGAGTGCCTGATTGAGCCGTTCGCGCAGATCGCTATCTTGTTGGAGGGCGAACGCATAATTCTGGCGCTCAAAGACAGGACCGACGAGCTGCAGGGTCGCGTCGTCCGATTTTTTGACTTCATATTGAAGAACGGGAGCGTCGTAGACGACCGCCTGAACCTCGCCGGATTTCAGTGCGTTGAGACATTCGCCGATCGCCGTGAAAGGCCTCACTCTCGCCCCTTTTTCCGTCAGCCAGTTCTCGGTGGTCGAGCCCGTGACGGTGGCGACGGTGCGCCCGGGAAGATCTGCCGGTCCCCTGATGTCGCCCCTGAGTGAGTTCACCGTCAAGGTCGTGGTAAACGAGGCGGTGAGTAGCGAGACGAGGACGATGCTCAAGAGCATCCAGACGATCGCGATGACGCGTCCGGCGACGCCCACGGGGCCCTTGTTGTCTGCCCCGCCGACGAGCAAGGTGCTGATTGTCCACCAAAAGGATTCCCAGAGGCCCGCCTTGTAGTGCTCGGGCCACTGGTCGGGATTTACCTTGTGCTCGTGGATCCAGATGAGGTGGGAGATGGTGAGCATTGTCCCCAGCAGCAGGAGAAAGGCCCCGATCAATTTGGGATTGAAGAGATTTTTGAGCATCCCGAAAATCTGATCGACGCCGCTCCCACCTCCCCCGGCCACGAGGATCTGGAGCCCTGACTCGTAAAAGGGTTGCGAAAAGTCGATCACTTCCTCTCGCTTCGACGTGACGCTGATCGCTCCGACGCCGACGTCGGCTTTCCGATCCTCGATCGCTTCGATGATCTCTTGCGCGGTGGCGACGGTCTGGATTTCATACTCCAGCTTGGTGGCCCGGGCGAGTTCGTCCCATAGCTCGGCTGCGAAGCCGACCTGTTTTCCCTCTGCCTCAAAGGAGAATGGCTCCAGATTCCGGGTGACGACGCGGACTTTGCCCGGGGCTCCCGTCGAGGCGGTCGCGGCCTGACTTTGAGCCCCCCCGAGGGTGGCGGAGGAGAGAAGAAGGAGGGCAAGAAAAAGGGCTCTGTGTCGCATGGGGAAGAGGATGGGGGCGGAAAGGAGGGGGGAACGTCTCGAAGAGTGCCGCGAGAAGGGTGCGGACGTCAAGTATCGTCTGAGTGATAGGCCCGTCTGCAGCCCGGATTGGGTGGATTGCCCGAGAACCGACCTACTTTCCCCGTGACAAACCCGCCACCCGCGCTTCTTTCCCCACGTGAAAAAACTCCTCCCCTCGGATCTCGGTGAACCCTTTTACGAAGGTTCGGTGCAGCGGCTCTATGCGGTGCCTGGTGACGACTCGGTGATGGTCACTCGGACGAGCGCGCGGGGCTCGGTTTTTGACGTGGGGGCGCTTTTCGAGATCGCGGGCCACGATGTGAACCGGGCCCTTTTTCGGCACGTCCTCTACTCGCGGCTCGGCGACCCGGCGGTGTGGCGCCGCGTGAAGGCGGCGATCGAGGCGGCGCCGGAGCTGGATCCGGCCTACCGGGCGGATTTGATGGGGCCGCTCCTTGAATCTTGCTGTGAGCGCGGAGCAAGGACACACCACGAGGGCATGCTCGATGCGGTGACGGGCGAAGTCGTCCGAGTCGCTGTGCCGGTGAATCCGAGCGCCTGCAACGTGGTGCGAAAGTTCCAGATCCTCAAGCCCGAGCGGACCCGATTCCTCGGCGCACCCCTCTTCGACTACGGTAAATTTCCCCACGAGGACCGTTTCGTGGTGCCGCTGGAATACATCGTCCGTTTCGGGATCACAAGCGCGAGCTCGGTCTACAAGAAATACGTCGGGATGGAGCCCAGAGCGAAGGCCGCCTTCGAGCGAGAACTAGGCGTGAGTCGTCCCCTCGAGGCCTGGCAGTATCTGGGGCGGCCAATCAGCGATTTTACCAGCAAGTTTGAGCCGGAAGACCGCATGGTCAGTAAGCAGGAGGCGCTCGTGATGTCCGGGCTGAGTGGGGAGCAATTCGCCAAGAGTGGGACCCTCGCGGTGTTGGGGGCATGGGTCGTTCGCGATCTCGTCGAGGAGTTGGGCCTGAGAATGTGGGATCTGAAGTGGGAATTCGCGAAAGATGGTGACGATCTCGTCTTTGTCGACACGATCGACACCGATTCCATTCGTGCGACGATGACCTTGGAGCACGCCGGGCAGAGCTTTGCGGTTCATTACAACAAGCAGGCGATGCGTGATTATTTCTCCCTGCTCCACGGCGCCTGGATCGGCGATATCGCGGAGGCAAAGTTGCTGGGACAGAAAGAGGGAGTGGCCTTTACCGAAATCCTCAAAGCGGGCCAGGCCGAGGGGCGCTTCGCGGCAACGCCGGGGGTTGATCCGGCCTTCCTCGCTCTGCAGGTGGAAAAAATGGCCGCGATCCGCGATTCCCTCATGGGCGTGGCCTCGGGTAGTGAGGTTCGGAGGCGCCTCGAGTCGGCGGGGCGAGAGGAGCTGGCGTTCTACGAGGGAAGGGGTGCGCTGGGAGATTTGAAGAAAATAAACGGAATTTAATCTTCGTGTCCGGTTGACTCGACCGGATTCCCGCCTAGGGGTGAATCTCTTATCCACGGGTCAAAGCCCTTCGTTTCCACCATGCGGGAGATCTATGAAATCAGCGACCGCTTCATCGAGGCGGGCGACGCCAACCACCTCCTCTACGAGCCGCTCTCAGGCGGGCTCACCTATCGCCGGACCCGGCGCTACCTGCTCGATTACGAGGGGGAAAGGGCGGCTTTGGAGTCCTTCGTTCGGAAGACCCTGCTCGATGAGATCAGCCAAGAGCTTCATCGGGGCGAGGATGCAGCGCTGACGGGCTACGGCTTCGCTCTCGAATTCGGCATGAAGCCCGGGGCCCTCGATCTCGAGAAGGAGGCGATCCTTTCCTATTACCGCGGCATCCCGTCGCCGGGATTCGAGCTGAAGGATCTCCGCATCCGTCAGCGGATCTATCTCTTCGGCGGCAAGGGCGACGAGTCGGGACGTTTTGTCCGCGACCTCTGCAACGCTGCGATTCACCAATGGAACGTCCTCCCAGGCCATGTCTGATCCCGCGCCCCTGAATCCCCTCGAACGCATCGCCGAGGCCCCGGCGGACCACTACCGGGTCCTCAAGATCTCGGATCTCGACGGCGAACGCCTCGTCGAGCTGAGTAAGTTCATGAAGCTCTCGCTCTCAAGGGAGGACATGCTCGCGGTTCAAGCGATCTACGCCGGGTGGGAGCGCGAACCCACCGACGTGGAGCTTGAGGTGATCGCCCAGACCTGGAGCGAGCACTGCAAGCACCGCATCTTCGGCGCGACGATTGAGCATGAGGTCGACGGAAAGGCGGAGACGGTGAACTCGCTTTTCAAGACCTACATCCGCGATGTCTCGCAGCGCATCTTCGACAGCAAGCCGGGCTTCGTCCTTTCGGCCTTTCACGACAACGCGGGTTTCATCAAGCTCGACGACGAACTCGCGATCTGCCTGAAGGCGGAGACCCACAATCACCCGAGCGCCATCGAGCCCTATGCGGGCGCGAACACCGGTCTCGGCGGCGTCATTCGCGACATTCTTGGCGCGGGGAAGGGGGCGAAGCCGATCGGATCGCTCGATGTTTTCTGTTTCGGAGCGCCCGATACGACGACAGGCCAGATCAAGGCCGATGACGTGATCCACCCGCTCGGGGTGATGCGCGGCGTCGTCCGCGGGGTGCGCGACTACGGCAACCGCATGGGCATCCCCACGATCAGTGGGGCGATTCAGTTTGACGATTCCTACATCTACAATCCTCTCGTCTTCTGCGGCACTGCCGGGGTCATCCCGATCAAGGATATCGACAAAAAGATCGAGGCCGGGATGAAAATCATTTCCGTTGGCGGTCGCACGGGGCGGGACGGTCTCCACGGGGCGACCTTCTCCTCTGCGGCGCTGGACACGGAGAGCCACGAGTCGGACCAGCAGGCCGTGCAGATCGGCAATCCGATCGAGGAGAAGAAGGCGGCGGACTTCGTTCTCGCTGCCCGCGACAGGGGGCTCATTGAATTCATCACCGACTGCGGGGCGGGTGGTTACTCCAGCGCCGCGGGCGAGATGCTCGAGGAGTGCGGCGGCACGATCGAGCTGGATCAGGTGAAGCTCAAGGAGCCCGGGCTCGTCAGCTGGGAGGTTTTCATCAGCGAGAGCCAGGAGCGCATGGTCCTCGCGGTGAAGGAATCCGCCCTGCCCGAGTTGCGGCAGCTTGCGGATCTTTACGAAACGGAACTCACCGAGCTCGGCACCGCTGATGGGTCGGGCATTCTCAAGGTGATGCATCACGGCAACACGGTTTGCGAACTCGATTGCTCCAAGTTGCACGATGCCCCGACCCGCCATCTCAAGGGCCGCTGGGTGAAAAAGACCGCTCCTCTCGAGGCTCCTCGGCTGGAAAATCCGGGCGAGGCGTTGCGTGATCTTTTCACCGACTTCGCGATTGTCTCGCGTGAGCCCATCATCCGCGAATACGACCACGAGGTGCAGGGAAATACCGTCTTGAAACCGCTCGCCGGAGCCTCGGGGGACGCGCCGCAGGACGCCTCGGTCCTCCGCATCAGCGGCAGCAAGCGGCTCATGGCGATGGGGGTGGCTCTGCTCCCGGAATGGGGCAAGACCGATCCTTACGCGATGGGCGCGGCCTGCGTCGACGAATGCGTCCGCCAGCTCGTCGCGGCGGGGGCGGATCCCGAGCGCCTCGCGATTCTCGACAATTTCTGCATGGGTAACCCCGACGCCGAGGAAGAGCTCGGTGCCCTTGTCGAGACGGTGAAGGGCATTGCGGCGGTCGCCGAGGCCTATGGCGCGCCGTTTGTCTCGGGCAAGGATTCGTTCTACAACTACTTCGAGACGAAGGAGGGTCCTGTCTCGATCCCCGTGACCATCCTCATCAGCGGGATGGGTATCATCGAGGAGGAGGGGCACGTGACCGGCGCCTCGCTTCGCAAGACTGACAGCCTCCTCGCAATCATCGGCCATACGGCGTCCGATCTCGGCGGATCGGTTTACGCGCGTCGTCAAGGTCTCGAGAACGCGCCTGTCCCCGCGACCCGCTTCGAGGAGGCGTGGGCCTGCTACCGCAAGTATTACGAAGCGGTGAAAAGGGGCTACATCCGTTCGGCCCACGATGTCAGCGAGGGCGGTCTCGCCGTGACGCTCGCCGAGATGGCTTTCTCCGGAAAGGCCGGGCTCGAGATCGACCTCTGTTCCCTGCCGATGGACGACGACGCCTCGAAGGCGGCGATGCTCTTCGGGGAATCGCCCTCGCGCCTCGTCATCGAGGTCGCTCCCGAACACCTCGCCAAGGTCGCAGACCTCTTCGAAGGCCTGCCCTTCGCCGCCCTCGGCCGCGCCACGACAGCGCATGCCAGCCTCCACATCGAGTGGGGCAAGGAATCCCTTCTCAACGAACCTCTTGCGGACCTCAAATCGCTATGGAAGACCGGCCTTGCGCGCTATTACTGAAATTTCCCGGCACGAACTGTGACGCGGAGACCTCCCGAGCCCTCGAGGCGGTCGGGTTTCGCACCGAGGTGCTCCCCGTCTCCGCGCTGAACGCCGCGAAGCTCGAGGGCGCGAGACTGGTGGTTTTGTCAGGGGGATTCAGCTACGGTGACTACGTCATGTCTGGCCGCATTGCGAGCCTCGTCACCGAGCAGAAGATCGGCGAGGCCTTGAAGAATTTCCGCGACAATGGTGGTTATCTCCTCGGGATCTGCAATGGGTTCCAGATCCTCACCCAGCTCGACCTGCTTCCTGCGGGCAGTCTCGTCGAAAACGCGAGCGGCCGTTTCCAGTGCCAGTGGGTGAAGTTGAGGAACCTCGCTCCAAAGAGTCCGTTTCTTTCGCAATGTCCGGATGAATTTGAACTGCCCATCGCGCATGCCGAAGGTCGGCTCGTGACGAAGAACGCCTCTGAGGCAGCTGCTTACCTCGAGAACGGTGCGGCGGCGCTGGTTTACAGCGACGACGTCAATGGCAGCTTCGAGCGCATCGCCGGGCTGACGGACGAGAGCGGCCGCGTCTTCGGACTGATGCCGCACCCGGAGCGTTTCATGAAGGCGGGTGACCACTATGATCCCGACTGGGAAGGCGGCGAAGATGGGTGGGGCAGCGGATATTGGTTGTTCAAGTCGCTTCACGAGGCGATCAGGGAGGGGGAGGCTTGATGAGTTCTTTATTCGCGAAAATTCGCGTATCATTCGCGAACATTCGCGTTCAAAACTCTTTCAACGCGAATGGGCGCAAATCTCCGCGAATAGACGCGAATCCTGACGGTGCAATGACGTTTTGAGATCCAGTTTAACTTTCCAATGAGCAACGAATTCACCTACAAGGCCGCCGGGGTCGACATCAAGGAAGCTGCCGCTCTCGTCGGCGACATCGGCGAACTGCGCCGACGCACCGAGGGCAAGCGCTCGCTCATGGGTGCCTTTGGTCTCTTTGCGGCGACCTACGATCTCAGCGCCTACCAAAATCCCGTCATCATGACCGGTTGCGACGGGGTTGGGACGAAGCTGGAGCTCCTCCTCGAGCACGACCAGCTCGAGATCGCCGGCAAGGACCTCGTCGCGATGAATGTCAACGACATCCTCACGACCGGAGGTGATCCCCTGATGTTTCTCGACTACGTCGGCATCGGTGCCCTCGACAAGGTGAAGATCAAACGACTCATCGCCGGCATGGCCGAGCACCTTGCGAGCTGCGACTGCATCCTCGCCGGAGGCGAGACGGCCGAAATGCCGGGAATCGTGCCCGACGGAATCATCGAACTGAGCGGCTTCTGCGTCGGCGCGGCGGAGAAGTCCGAGCTGATCGATCCCACCCGCATCGAGGTGGGCGATGTCCTTGTCGGCTATCCCTCCGATGGTTTTCACGCGAATGGCTGGAGCCTCATCCGCCGCATCCTCAAGGTCCATCCCGGTCTCATCACCGCGGAGGAGTGGCCCGCCTTCCTCGCCCCGACCCGCCTCTACCACGACGTCGTCGCCGGCCTGAAAGAGCGCCGGATCGACATCAAGGCGATGGCCCACATCACCGGCGGCGGTCTTCCCGAAAACCTCGAGCGACTCCTCAACGGCAAGGGCGCCGACATCACCATTCCCCGCTGGAATCTCGGTGCGGTCGGGAAGGTCCTCGCCTTTGTCGCCGACGAAGAAGCGGTGAACACGTTCAACATGGGCTGGGGTTGGGTGGCGATCGTTCCGGCGGATCAAGCCGAGGCGGCCATGGGATTCCATTCAGGAGCGCGAGCCATCGGCACGATCACGACGTCGGGTCACGTGAAAGTGACGGTCGAGGGTTGAAGTGGATCGATTGAAATCATGAGCGACCCCCTTCAGCACGAATGCGGCATTGCCTTTGTCAGGCTGAAGAAAGACCTCGCCTATTACCACGATCGCTACGGAACGTGTCTCTGGGGTTTCCAGCGTCTCTATCTGCTGATGGAGAAGCAGCACAACCGCGGCCAGGACGGTGTCGGGGTCGGGTGCTGCAAGATCAACATGCCTCTGGGGCAGCCCTACCTTTTTCGTGAGCGCAGCGCCGAGCGTGATTCGCTGATCCGGGTGATGGAGGATCAACTTCGCTCCATGCGCAAGCTCGAGCGGAAGGGGATCCTCGATCCGCATGATCCCGTGTCCTTCAAAAAGAATTTCGATTTCGGAGGTGAGGTGCTCCTTGGGCACCTCCGCTACGGCACCTCGGGCACTTTCGGCAGCGGCGGATGCCATCCCTACGTGCGTCGGACCAATTATCCGACCAAGACGCTCATGGTGGCGGGTAATTTCAACATGACGAACGCTCGCGACCTCAATCACCACCTGATTGATCGCGGCCAGCACCCCGTTTTCGACACCGACACCCAGACCGTGCTCGAGGAGATCGGTTATCACCTTGACGAGGTCCACGACGCGATCTATCGCCGCGAGCGTGACAAGGGCACCGAGGGGGCGAAGATCCCCGGTATTATCTCCGAAGAGATCGACCTTGTCCGCATCATCGGCAAGTGTTCCAAGATCTGGGACGGTGGTTACACCATCGCTGGAGTCGTCGGCAATGGGGACGGATTTGTGCTGCGGGATCCGAACGGGATCCGTCCCTGCTTCTACTACGAAGACGACGAGGTGATCGCATTCGCAAGCGAGCGTGTCCCCCTGATGACCGTTTTCAACGCCGAGATCGAAGAGGTTCGCGAACTGCCCCGCGCCCACGTCGCGGTGATGAAACACGGCGGCGGCTTCGAGGTTTCGGCCTACGCCGAGCCGGGTGAGAAACGTCCCTGTTCCTTCGAGCGCATTTATTTTTCACGTGGCAACGATCCCGACATCTACCGCGAGCGGATGCGGCTCGGTTCGAACCTCGTGCCTCAGATCGTGAGCCGCATCGACGCCGATTTCGACAAGACCGTTTTCAGCTTCATTCCGAACACGGCCGAGATCGCCTATTACGGTCTCATGCAGGGTCTCCGGATGCTGCGGCGCGACCAGGTGAAGGATGAAATCCTCGCCGCCGCCAAAGCGGGCGAGCTCGACGAAGCCACGCTCGACAAGCTCGTGCTGAAAAGCTGGCCCCGGGGCGAGAAGATCGCCCACAAGGACATCAAGCTGCGCACCTTCATCGCCCAGGAAAAGGGCCGCGACCAGATGGTCTCGCACGTTTACGACGTCACCTATGGGCAGATCGGCGAGGGCGAGAATCTCGTTGTGATCGACGATTCCATCGTCCGCGGCACCACCCTGAAGGATTCCATCATCAAGATCCTCTCGCGTCTGAACCCGAAGAAGATCATCATCGCGTCGACGGCTCCGCAGATCCGCTACCCCGATTGTTATGGCATCGACATGTCCGAGCTCGGCAAATTCATCGTCTTCAAGGCGGCGATCAATCTGCTGGAGCGCCGCGGCATGCACAATCGGATCACCGACGTCTACTACCGTTGCCGCGAGGAGCTGAAAAAGCCCGTCGTGGAGATGGGTAATCCGGTCAAGGCGATCTACGAATCCTTCACCGAGGAGGAGCTCTCCGCCGAGGTGAGCCGTCTCGTCACCCCTGAGAACATCCCATGGAAAGGCGAGGTCGAGGTGATCTTTCAGACGGTCAATGGTCTCAAGGATGCCATCCCGGTAAACAACGGCGATTGGTATTTCACCGGCGACTACCCGACTCCTGGCGGCTACAAGGTGGTTAACCAGGCCTTCGTCGGATTTCACGACAAGACCGGCGAGCGGCCCTACGATGTGCTTCTTTGATCCGAGCGTCCCGAAGCCGTGAGCGGTGGGCGTTTCGGCAAGGGAAGTTTCCAAATTCGGGCCTTCCGGGAAGTTTTGATTGACAGAGGTGAGACGTTTTTGGTATTCCCGCCCCTGTGGGGAGACACGAGTCTTCGCACAGGCCGAAATCCCCGACGTTCGATGCCGTCACATTCTCCGGTCAGTCCCCAAAAACGCCAGCCCCTCTCAGAGATGTCCAACGAGATGACTCTTTCCGCCTCGAAACCATGTTCTGCGGGCGTTCGCCGAAGCGGATTCCTATGCGGGCTGGTGTGGCTCGTCTGTTTCACTGCCGGTTTCGAAAGGGTTGAGGCCCAGGGCGAACTGTCGATCGATTTGCATACCTGGCCCGCCGGCACGGAGCCGACTCTCCCCGCCAATGTGGGACGGTCCAACGGGCCGGATGGTCTCAACGACCTTTGGCAGTTGCTTTTTAATGCGTGGGAACTCGTCCCGGGCGCGGATGGCGACGGTGATGGGGCGACCAACGCCGATGAATCGAGCGCGGGGACTGATCCTTTTTCAGGTGCTGATCATTTGAAGGTGAAGGGCCTCGCTTCATCAGACGAGGCGCTGACTTTTTCCTTTGACGCCAAGGCTGGGAAAAAATACCGAATTCTCTCCGACCCTTCGCCCGGGGGTGCCTTCTCCACGGTTGAGGCCCTCGCCACGACCCCTCCCTCGTTGGCTTACCTCGCCGCGGCAAATGCCACGGGCGCGACGATCGCCATTCCCAAGCCGGCCTCGTCTGCGATCTTTTTCCGGATCGAGGCCAGTGATGTCGACACCAACGGGGACGGGGTCTCGGATTGGATTGCGCGCCGTCTCGGCTACGACCCCGGGGCCCCTTCGATTGACCTCAATGGCAACGGCACCAGTGATCTCCTGGAAGATCTCTTGGCCCAGATCTCCGCTCCCAACGAGGTCGAAGTGGTGGCGTCCGTGCCCTTCGCCTTCGAGGATGGCCCGGAAAGCGGGTCGTTTGAGGTCCGGCGGACCCGCAGCCTCTTCGCCGCAAGTGTCTCCGTCTCCTATTCCGGGACGGCCGCGGCGGGAGCGGACTTTTCGGTGAGCCCTTCCGCCACCGTCGTGAACTTCGCCCCCGGGGAGACGAGCAAGATGCTTTTCGTGAATCCGAACCCGGCTGAGTCGCCCCTTCTTGAGGGCAGCGAGTCGATCACGGTGTCGATCGGAAATCCGCAGAGTCCTCAGTCGGGTGGCGCTCCCTCGATCGGGCAGCGGTCCTCCGCGACGGTGATTTTGCACGATTCCACGGCACCTCGGGGGTCCGGGCTGCTGGCGCGATACTACGACCATTCAAACGCCATCGCCGACCACGGCGCCAATTTTGGTGACCTTGGAAATTACACCTTCACGCTCGGTTCTCCGAACACCGGCGGCACGATCCTCATCACTCCGACCACGGGCAATCTCACCAATCTGCTCGCGGCGATCACGCCGGGATCGACCCAGGTGCGTCTGAGTTTCAACGGAGGCAATCTCAACACCGCCGCCTTCAATCACCGCCTTTACCAAGTCACCGCAAAGACGGCGACCAACTTCACCTGCGCGATCTCCTCGACCGTGGCGCTTCCGGCGAGCAGCAGCAGCAATCTGAACTTCAGCATCGAGCCCCTGCACCCTGCGGCGGTCGAGCGGGTGGATGCCACGATCGACAACGAATGGATGGGGGGCACACCGAACGCGAACTTCATCAGCCCCCTCAACCTCGCCGACAACTGGTCGTCGGTTTGGGAGGCTTATCTTCATCCGACGACCGCTTCGACTTCGGGATACCGCTTCCAGCTCGATGCCGACGACAAGGCGCGGGTCTTGATCGATCTGAACCGGAATGGCACCTTCGATCTCCCGGAGGAGCAGGTCGTGGAGCATGGCTGGGATGGGCCCGCAAACTTGGGGACCTTCAAAATCAGCGCCTCCCATCTCCTTGCTGTTCCCGCGAACGCCGCGGAGCGCTATCGGATCCGGGTCGAGCAGGTCGAGACCGTCGGAGAGGCTCGTTGCCGTCTCCAGTGGAGTATCAATGGCGGAAATTTCGGAAATATCCCGCAGAGCGCGGTCTATTCGCACGCCCGGTCGATGGATGCCAACTACAACTACACCCGCACGAACGCGACGGCCGGGGCCATGGCTGGAACGGTGGTCGTGACGCTCAACGGGCACGGTCTGGCGGTGGGGAGCCCGGTAAACCTTTCTTTCTCTTCCGGTAATCTCTTCACTCCCGCCAACGGCAATTTCCACGGCGCCTACACGGTCTCGGTGGTGAACTCGGCCAACACGTTCACGGTGCCGATTGCCGGGCCAAGCCTGCCGGTTTCGGGGACGGGTGCCGGTTATGCTCTCGATTGGCCGTCGAGCACCACTCAAACTTGGTACAACGTCGTCCATCAATCGTCCGACTTCTCCGGCGCGCCAGGTCGAATCGGGACGAACAACAACGGCACCAACGATAGTAATAACGGACTCTACGGCACGGGCACGCCCGACAGAGCCCTGATCAATCCCGACACCTTCTCGGCACGCTGGACCGGTCAGGTTCAGCCCCAGTTCACCGAGGAATACACCTTCTCGGTGCACGCTGACGACGGATTCCGACTTTGGATCAACGGGCGGGAAATGGACATGATCCAACTCGCCTCCGGAAATGCCGGAGGGGCGACCTACACTTACAACAGCGCGACGGGCGAGGCTTTGGTAAATTACGCGGGATCCAACATCGTCGAGAATTCCTTCGGTGTCGGGGATGTCGTTCGCATCGATCCGACCGGTGGCACCCTCAGCAGCCTCGCCACCACCGACCTGGTTGTCACGGCCGTCACTGCGACAACGCTAACGGTGATTTTTCCGACCGGTCTGGGGGATCAGGTCTCGGCTGCTTCCGCGAATCTCGATGGCCAAAATCGGGTCCTCAAGCCGTGGATTTCGAATGGTAATGAACGATTCTGCCGCATCCCGATGGTGGGAGGGGTTCGCTATGACATCCGCCTCGACTACTATGAAGGCGGGGGATTTGCGCGCTGCCGCCTGTTCTGGTTCAGCCCGAGTCAGCCGAAGCAGGCCATTCCCGCCTCCCGCCTTTATCCCTCCAGTGAATCGTCGGCTCCGCCGATCCTCCTGACCCAGAGCGATGCCACCGCCCTCGTTGGGGGAGTCTTCAGGCTTCCGATAGCGGGGAGCAATGGAGGATCGGTGACGGTCTCCGGGCTTCCGGACTGGTTGACTTACGCGAATGGGGAACTGAGCGGCACGCCTCCGTCCGGCGCGGCGGGGCTTTATCAGATCCGCCTGATCCTCACGAACGCGGCCGGCACCAGCGAGTCGGTCGTGAACCTCGAGGTGAAGGAGGCGGGAGGAGCGATTACGCGGGAGTTGTGGACGGGGATTCCTGGCGAGACGATGGAGAATTTTCCCTCTGGAACAACACCGGCCAGCGTGACGACGGTCACCTCGCTCGAGTCCCCCGCCGATTCCGGAGACGACTATGCCGCAAGGCTCCGGGGATACGTGACTGCTCCAGAGACGGGGAACTACTATTTCTGGATTGCCGGCGGCAATGCCGCCGAGCTTTGGATCTCCAACGATGAGGAGCCGGTCAATGCCTTCCGACGCGCGCGCATCGTCGCCGGTGGTGCGACTCCGCGGACTTGGACGCTTGAGGCGGGACAGAAGAGCCCTTGGATGGCGCTTGAGCAAGGCAATCGCTATTACATTGAAGTCCGGCACAAGGCGGGAAGTGGCAGTGGTGATCACCTCGCGGTGGGCTGGTCTCGGCCGGGAGAGTCGACGAATGCGCCATCCGAGGTGGTGCCGGGTTACGCCCTGACACCCTGGTCCGAGCCGGTCGTCCCCGATGACGGGGGCACGATTTGGTCCGCGACCCTGCGCCCCCAAGGCGCTTCGGTGACCAACGCGTCGGGCAGTAGTTTCCTCAGACTCAATGCGGCGGAGACCGAGGCAATCATCACGGCGAACTACTCCGGTCTCACCTCCGCCTTCTTCGGCATGCACGTTCACAACGACATGATCCCCGGGGGCGGCACGGCTAACATCATTGCCGATCTCGAAGAGCCGGGCGATGTCCAGATTCTGCCGGACGGCACTTATCGTTGGGTCATCAAACCGACCGCCGGATACAGCGTCGCCGACCTCGTGCAGCACCTGAAAAACGGTAAACTGTATTTCAACGTGCACTCGGTGAACTTTCCGTCCGGTGAGATCAAAGGCTACTTCAGTCAGCTCGAGGGGGCTCCAGCCTTCGTTCCGCCGGCGGAGCCGCCGGCTTGGACTGACGACTCCAACACGGATGCCGGCGCGTCGAGATTTCTTGCCCAAGCCAGCTTCGGCGCCAGTGTGGCTGATGTTCAGGCGTTGAAGTCGATCACCCCGAGCGGCGGGAAGAGTCGTTATGAGATTTGGATCGAGGATCAGTTCGCCCAGACCGCCTCGCAGACCTTGCCCGAGGTGCTGCGCACCCGCCGCGCCGACGCGCAGGGGGGCTCGGCTTATGACGAGACTCTGCTCTTCAATTCGTGGTGGCGGAATTCGGTTTCGGGTTCCGATCAACTCCGCCAGCGCATCGCTTTTGCCCTCAGTCAGATCCACGTGGTGTCGGCGCAGGGACCGCTCGACAACCGGGGTGAGGCCTTGGCCTATTTCTACGATCAGCTCAATGCCGGAGCCTTTGGCAACTTCCGCGACATTCTCGAGACCACGACTCTGACTCCCGCGATGGGTCGTTATCTCGACATGCTCCGAAACGACAAACCCGATCTCTCGGTCGGGCGGATTCCAAACGAGAATTACGCTCGGGAGATCAAGCAGCTATTTTCCATCGGGCTCTTTCGGATGTGGCCCGACGGGACCCTGATCCTGAACTCGCGCTTTGAGCCGATCGACACCTACAGCCAGCGTGAGATCGTCGGATTTGCCCATGTGTTCACTGGCTGGGATTACGGCTATGACGGGGCTTACCGGACAGGCATCGGAGCCGCGACCGACTGGACTCGTCAGATGCGTGAAGTCCCGGCAAGGCACTTCACAGGGCCGAAGCGAATTCTGAACAACGAAGTCCTGCCCGGACTTGAAAGAGTCGGAAGTCGCGCGCTGGACCCCTACGCCAACCATGGATCGATGGAAATCGGCAACGCGGAATTCCAGAGCCTGCCGGCGCGGGAGTTCGCTGCGGCGCACGATCAGCTCTTCGAAAACCCGAACACGGGACCGTTCATCTGCCGCCAGCTCATCCAGCGTCTCGTGACGAGTCACCCATCGCGGGGTTATGTCTACCGAGTGACGAGGAAGTTCAACGACAACGGCAATGGCGTGCGCGGGGACATGCAGGCGGTGATCAAGGCGATCCTGCTCGACTATGAGGCCCGCAGCGCCGCCGTGGTCGCCGATCCGGAGTATGGCAAACAGCGTGAACCGCTCCTGCGACTCACTGCCGCCGGTCGGGCTTTCCGTCCCTCCACCTTTGGGGGAAGCTACACGCAGAACGGTAATCGGACCCTGACCATCAGCACTGACGTTCCCCACAAGCTCGCAAGCGGCAACAACGTCTTCCTTGATTTCACGGCAGGAGATGCGAACCCGGCGCCCTGGACCGGCAGTTACTCGGCGACAGTGACGACGGCAACGCAGTTCACGGTGAACGCGATCAACTGGGCCACCGGCACTTACAGCATTCCGGCGAACTCCACGACCTGCACGGTGACGATGAGCAACCACTGGCTCCAGAGCGGTCATCGCGTCTTCATGGACTTCACCAGTGGTGCTGCCGATGGATCGGCTGCGCTCGATCGCCGCGAGTATCTGTTGACCAGCGCTTCCGCCGAAACCGGAACGAACATCACCTTCACCTTCACCGTGGCGGATACCTCGGCTTCGTTGCGCAGTGGCAACTGCATGATTCCCCGTTTTAGTCCTGGCAGCTACACGGTTGGCGCTTCGGGCCTTCCCGCGCCAAACGACCGGCGCGTCACGATGCGGACGAACGAGGATCACCATCTCGCCGTGGGTGATCGGGTCCAGCTGAACATCTACGGTGGCAATCCGCAGCCGGCCGACCTCGTCGCAACGGTGGAGAGCGTCGTTGATTTAACGACATGGACCTTCCTTGTCTCCAGCAGCATGAGCGGCTACGGACCCAATCAGGGGAACAACAGTGTCTACCAGTTCCCGCTCGTTTCCCAGCCGGTGAACCGGAGTGGCACGATCAATTCGCGTTCGAGTACCTACCAGCTCGGCAACACCGACGGGAGTCTCGAGCAGTCGCCGCTGAACGCCGACACCGTTTTCAACTTCTTCCTGCCCGATTACAAGTTCCCGGGCGAGCTCGCCGGGGCCGGCTTGACGACGCCTGAGTTCCAGTTGACTTCGGAGACGACCACGGTGCGGCAGGCGAATTTCCTCTTCAACGGAGTCTTCAATCCCGGCACGACCAACGGCTTCAGCAGCTTCTCGAGCGGCAACAACGCGCTGGTGATGGATTATTCCAACTGGATGAACGGCAATGCCGCGAACCTCGGCCTGGGTGCCCCGTCGAACACGGGAGTTCCCTGGACGCACAACCAGAACATCACCGCGCTGGTTGATCAACTGGCGACGCTCCTGACGGCGAACCAGATGACGACGGCCGCGAAGCAGGTCGTGAGTGACTTCGTGGCCCTGCCCATCGCCTCGATCGGGACGGGGAACCCTTGTGTCGTCAACACGGTCCGGTCTCACGGTTATGCGACCGGGCAGACGGTCTTCCTCAGCGGGGTCACCGGTGGCACGTTCTCGCCGACCGGGGCTTTCGGTAGCAACTCGACCGGGCGTGTCATCACCGTGGTTGATGCGGACACCTTTACCGTCACTGGTGTGAGTTGCACCGCGGCACCGAGCGGGACGCAGGTCGCCAACGCGCACGCCTCACAGGTCGCCTACGATCAAGGCAGCACGAATCCTTCGGCCACCCATCGGCGCGACCGAATCCGTTCGATCCTACATCTTATCATCACCAGCCCTGACTTCAGTGTGCAGCGCTGACAGACCGGACCTCCATGAACTCGTTTGCCTTAAACTCCTTCACCACCCGACGGAACTTTCTTTCGAGGGCGGCGTTCTCCGGACTTGGTCTCACTGCTGCCGGCAGCATTATCCGAGATTTCGGGTTGATGCAGACGGCCATGGCGGCCCAGGGGCCCGTCACTGGCTACAAGGCGATTATTTGCCTGTTCCTCTCGGGCGGTAACGACGCCAACAACTGGATCGTTCCCACTGATGCCGAGACCTACAACGCCTACGCCACCGCGCGTGGAGGTCTCCTGCAAATTCCTCAGGACGCTCTCCTGCCCTTGAACGTGGCCGGGAGTCCGGTCACCGATGCGGACGGGCACACCTACGGATTGCATCCAAGCAGCACCCGCCTCCAGACCCTATTTGCGGAGGGCAAGGTCGCCTCCCTCCTGAACATTGGATCGCTGGTGCGCCCGACGACGAAAACACAGTATAACGCGAATCCTTCTTTCTATCGGCCCCCTCAGTTGTTCTCCCACAGCGATCAGGTCACCCAGTGGCAGACGTCGATCCCGGATCAACCGCCGACGACGGGATGGTGCGGGCGGGTCGCCGACATCATCAACGGTGTCGCAAATCCTGCGGGCAACGTCTCAATGTCCATCTCGCTTGCCGGAGCCAATACCCTGCAGGTGGGCAACATGGTCGCCCAATATCAGGTCGCCACTACCGGAGCCGAGACCTTGTCCGGAGCGCTCATGGGTGGCAACAATGTCCGGGTCAAGGCGATGCGTGACATCATGGGTATGCCGAACCCCAACCTGCAGCGTCAGGCTTACGCGAAAGTCCTCGATCGTGCCATCGCCACGGGGGATCTTCTCAACACCTCGATCGCGAACACCGCGAACGACACCTTTTGGACGACCGCCTTTCCCACGAGTAGCATTGGCAATCAGATGAAGATGATCGCCCGGCTCATCGAGGCGCGGGGTCCGTCGAAATTCAACATGAACCGACAGATCTTCTTCTGTCAGATTGGCGGTTTCGACACCCACACCGCCCAGGTCCGGACCAACACGGGCACGGACAACGTGCTCTCCAACACAGGCACTCACTACAGTCTTCTTTCGCAGGTGAGTGAGGCCATTTTTTCCTTCCAGCGGGCCATGGAGCAGCTCGGCGTCTCAAACGATGTGACGACTTTCACCGCGAGCGACTTCTCACGCACCTTCCCGAACAACAGCCAGGGCAGTGACCACGGATGGGGAGCCCATCACTTCGTCGTGGGCGGGGCGGTCGACGGGGGCAAGTTCTACGGGAAACTTCCGAACCTCTCGATCAACGGACCTGACGACACCGGCACGGGGCGTTGGATCCCGACCCTCTCGGTGGATGAGCACGCGGCCACGCTCGCCCGGTGGTTCGGCGTCGACCCCTCAATGATGAGTGCGCTCTTGCCGAACCTGAGTCGCTTCTCTTCGTCGAATCTTGGCTTCATGGGCTAATCCGCATGAAGCGCGGGCGTCCGATCTTGCTTGGAGTTCTTGCTCTCGTTGCCGCGGTGGCTCTCTGGCGCTCTCGTGATTCGGGCAGTGATGTGGGCTTCCGGACTACGGTGGGGTCCGGGTCAATGGAGTCGCTCTCGAACTCGGGAAATCCGGAGGTCGCGGCCTCTTCAGAAGTCGGGGCGGCGTTGTCACCGGGCGGTAACTTGTTGACGCCTGAGGTCTCCCCGGCGCCGGCGCCGGCTCCCTTGGCAGCGGCGAATCCGCCCTCGGCCCGGAGGCAGTCTCCGGCCGCCCCTCCTTTACCCGCAAATCAGCGACCTTCCCCGGTGGTTCCCGAGCCCGCCCAGGCGGAAGTGGAAGCGCTCGCCCTGAACCTGCGTGAATACCGGGACCGCTTCGGCGGGAATCCGGTCGGCAACAATGCCGAGATCGTCCGTGAAATGGACGGTGGGAATGCCACGGGAGGGGCTTTTCTTTCCTCAGAACTGAAGCGCCTCAACGGGCAGGGTGAGTTGATCGATGAATGGGGTGTGCCCTATTTCTTCCACCAGGAGTCTGCCGATCAAATGGAGGTTCGGTCCGCTGGCGCCGACCGGGTGATGTGGACCTCGGACGACCTTGTCGGCCGCTGAGGGTTTTAGTCTTCGTCGGCGAAGGCTTCCTTGGCGAAACGGTCATCCGTGAGGGTTCGGAGAAAGGCGACGAGAGCCTCCTTCTCCTCCTCGGAGAGACCGAGGCCGCCGTCGGGATGCTTCGCAAGATTGGGGTCGAGAGTTTTCGTGCGCCTGATACCCGCGCTGTAATGGTCGACGACCTCTTCGAGTGTGGCAAAGCGTCCGTCGTGCATGTAGGGAGCGGTGACGGCGACGTTGCGCAGGCTCGGGGTTGAGAAGGTGCCTTGATCGAGAGTCATCCCGGTCACTTCGCCGCGACCGGGATCCGCCGCGTCGACGGGGAGGCCGTTGTTGCGGAACTGGTGGTCGGTGAAGAGGGCTCCTCCGTGGCAGTGAAAACAGTCACCGCCGAACTGGCCCGACCGGGGCTCGCGCTCGGTCATAAAAAGCTCGAAACCTCGTTTCTCGAGAGCGGTGAGGGAACCTTCGCCCCGCTGAGCGCGGTCGAATTTCGAGTCGTGTGAAACGAGGGAGATCAGAAAACTCTCGAGCGCGACCGCCACCCGGTCGGCGGAGATGCCATCGTTGCCGAAGGACTCCGAGAATCGGGTTCTGTAAAGTGGATCCGCCTCCAGCTTTTTGACGACTTTCGACAGGTCTTCGTCGAGCTCCCGATGGTCTTCGATCGGGTCGATGACTTGCTCCCGAAGGCTGGCGGCTCGACCGTCCCAGAAATAGGAGGGCTTCCAAGCGAGATTGAACAGAGGCATGGCGTTTCGCCGTCCGGTGCGGCCCTGTTCTCCGGCGCTGACGGGACGTGGATCGCTCAATCCATGGTTGGCGAGGTGGCAGGAAGCGCATGAAAGGCTGCCGCTGCGCGAGAGCAACGTTTCGTGGAAAAGCTGCCGGCCCAAGGCAACCCGGGCGGGGGACATCACCAGATCGGCTGGAAGTCTCGGCCGCGGAAAGGATTCGGGTGGCGACCATTCGCCGACGGTGGATTCCTGCTCCGGAACCGGGAGCGGAGCGGTCGATCGATCGGTGAGAGCGTCGGTCGTGACGGCGGGACGAAAAGCCTTTTCCAGGTTTTCGCGAAGGGCGGCGGCGAGGGGATCGCTCTCCTTCGAATGGGTGCTGCTGCCATCGCGGACAAAGGAAACCGATCTTCCGCCATCGAGGATCCGGGCGATGTCGAGGTCGAGAGACAATCGCACCCGCCCTCCTGCGAGGGTGTGGAACTTCATTGGCACCGTCACCGTCGTGCGGAAGTTCTCGCGGGCAAGGTGATAGGCGAAGCCTGGGGCTCGTGTCGGGTCGTCTCCTTTCTTCCAAAATCGTCCTTCAAAAGCGAGAAAGATGAATCCGCCCTGCCAGCTCCAATGCAGTCCGTTGAGATTGGGGTTGAGGGGGTGGGAAGGTCCCCAGCCCGCCGGATCGCGTTCATTCAACGAAGGTGGCAGGCCGACAGAGAAGCGGATCGCAGTCCAATCCCCCGTGGGCGTGGACGGGATGTTCCAAAGAGAGCGGGCGTCCGTGAGACTCATCCAGGCGGGAGCGGTGTCACAGGGATGCCAGCTTCCGTCCGGGCGCCGCAGGGCCGGCTCGCTCAACAGGTAGCTCAGCCGCGTCACAGACCACTGTTCGCCCGCCTGGTTGGTGAACACGGTGTCCGCCGTCACCCTGAGATCGCCCGCGACCGGTCTGACCGAAACCTCCAGGGCGACCGCGGTGAGACCTCCTTTGAGGAGGGATACCATGGCAAGGATCGCCGAGACTCGGAAAAGGGGAAGTCTCATGGAGAGATCAACACGTGGAAAGGATACGATGCCTAAGGCTCGTTGACACCTGTTTTATCAATCGCGGGGATCGTTCGTTTGACGGATGAATCCGCTTGCGGTGGGAGCGAACGATCCGCACGTTTCCGGGTGAAACGAATTACCGGTGCGTTCCTTGTCCTCTCTTTCGGGTCGGTCGTCTTACCCGGTTTGTCGCTTCGGGCCGATATCCCCGTGCCAGTTCGTCTGACCCAGCCGGGGAACGCCGCCGAAGCCTGGAATGTGATCCGGATTTCAGCCGCGAACACCGAGCAACTTTTTGACGAGGATCGTGTCGACGAGACCAGGGAGCAGATCGTCCTGATGGGGGCGCCGCTGCGCGTCCTAGCCCGTGAGGGGGCTCTCGAGGGAAGGCAGGCCGACGCCGAATCCCTCGCAACCGCAGCGTTTCAACAAATCAATCTTCTCGTCCGCGAGAGCATGGCCGGAAATCTTGAAGGAGCGCGCTCGGTTTTCGGAAGCCTGCGACAGGAGCTCGAACGCCTCGAGGCTCTTTTCCCTCCGGGATTGCCATCGACCGAAATTCATTCCTGTGTCGATCATCCGGAGATCGCCGAGATGGTTTCGGGGAAACGTTGCCCCGATTGTGGCAAGGCGCTGGGGCCCCGTCGGTTCCCTTACAGCGTGATATACACTCGTGCCGAACTGCCAACGATCGCCCTGGAGGTGAAGGCTCCCGATCCCCTCCGCGTCGGAGAGGTCAACGCTCTCAATCTCCACCTCAAGCAACCGAGCGGCCAGCCCGTGGGGCCGGACGATCTTGTCGTTGCGCATTCCCGCCGTCTGCACCTTCTGCTGGTCGATGAAACGGGGAGTGATTTTCAACACCTCGCTCCCGAGGCAGGCAATGAACCGGGGACCTTTGTGGCCTCGTTCGTGCCGGTCGCGGCCGTGAGTTACCGGGCTTGGGTCGTCGCCGTTCCCGCCGCGACCCGATTGACCGAGTCCCTTGCTTGGACCTTGCCGGGCGCGGCGGTGGCCCGTCCCATGGCACCGCCATTGATCGGCGCAACCGAAGGGCTTGTCTCCGAGCGTGAAGGGATCTCGGTCCGTTTGCTGGCGGCGGACGGGGGGCCTCAGCGGATAAGCGGAGGAGCGACGAATTCGGTCCGGCTGCATGTGAGCGATGCCGACGGAACTCCCCTGGGGCGTCTGGAGCCGCTGTGGAATGCTTTCGCGCACCTCAGTCTGGTTTCTTGGGATTTTGCATCCGTCCATCAGGTCCACGCCGTTGGGGGTGAAATTCTCTCACCAGACCTGAGGGGCGGTCCGGACCTGACCTTCAAATTGCATCCGCCCGCCCCCGGTTGGTGGCGGCTTTACCTTCAGATTCGTGTCGACGGACGCACGCTGACCTTTCCTCTTCTCTTCCAAGCGGAGTGAGCCACCCACGGGTCTCCCGAAGTCTCCCCGAGAATCTTCAGGTTTGATGAAAAGTGGATGGAATCTTCTTGACCAAGTAACCGATTTTTTGTCAATCTCCCGCAAACGAACCACGAGCCCCTCGCTCCCGTGAACTCCTCATCCCAGCTCCGCCGCGTTTTCAAGGTCATCCTGTTGGGTCTCATCGGAGCGACGCCCACGCTCTTTGCCCAAGGCGTCTCCACAACCGGCTCTGTCGGGCTGATCTCCCTGCCGGCTCAGTCGGCATCAGACACGATCGTGTCCCTCCCGCTTCATCGTCCGGACGTCTTCCGCGGCACGATCGCGTCGGTGGCCGGCTCGGTTGTGACGCTGCGACACGCCTCCTTCGATCCAGGCTCTCTCGACGGTCTTTTCTACCTGCTCCTCGAATCCGGTTCGGGGGAGGGGAGGTGGTTTCCGATCACGGGAAATTCGGCGAATGCCGTCACCATCGATTCTGGATCCGGTGTCGGGGCGGGCATCCTTGTCGCTGACGTGGTGGTGAAGATCATTCCTTTCTGGACGCTTGATTCCGTCTTCCCGAACGGAAGAGGGGTCAATGCTTCCGGGAGTCTCCTGCCGGTGACGCGGGTTCTCCTGCCTGACCGGTTCGGAGTCGGTGTCCGTCTCGCTCCTTCCTCATCCTTCCTCTACTACGGTGGCAGTGATCATGGCGGCGAGGGATGGAGAAAATTCGGTTATGCCCCGTCGGTGAAATTCGACAACCAAATTCTCCCTCCCGGTATTTCGCTGATTGTGAGGCACGAGAGCGGGGCGGGGACTGTTTTCGAAAACCTTGGTCAGGTGCAGACCTCTTCCTTTTCGACTCTTCTTGGAACTTTTGCCGCCAATACCCCCCAGGATCATTCGCTTGGGTCCGGTCTCGCCCTGCCGCTGACGCTGGCCGATTCCCGCCTCGTTGAGTCCGGGGCCTTCGCTGCGAGTTCCGCGATCGACGAACCGTTGGATCAAGTTCTCCTCTTCGAACAGACTTCCCCCGTCAAGAACCGCCTGCCTTCCTCCGCTTATTACTACTACTCCGGATCTCAGCATGGTGGTCCAGGTTGGCGTCTCCTTGGCGACCCGTCCACTATCCGCGATGGTGCGGCCGTCTTCCAACCGGCTCGCGGATTTGTGATTCGAAAAGCCGCTGCGGCGAGCCCGGTCTCGGCCCGGTGGGCGGTGAGACCTGCTTATCTCGACGTTCCCTGAACCTTCGAACCCATCCGATGACCATGATCCGGTTCACCCTTTCCGCGTTGCTCTTGCTTGCTGTCACCGTGGCTCGCGCCACGGTCTCCTTGGAAGTGGCTGCAGACCGATTGGACGATGTCTCCGGATCCCCGGTGCCCGCGGGTTCCCTGATCTTGCTTGTCGCAGACACAGACGGAGACGGTCTGGGCCAAGTGGTCGCGGGCGAGATGTCCCTCCGATCTTTTTTGGATGGGATCTCTGGAGACGACCTGATCGTTCACCGCTCCGATCTCTCCGCACTTGGGATCCCGGGCGCCTATGGGGTAGCGACTGGTGGGCTCGAGTTGGGCGGATCGGGTGGAGGCCAGTGGTCTGAGGGCGACGTGCTCTATCTGGTCTGGTTTCCGAACCTCTCACTTGCCAACGGGTCCGTGCCCGTAGGCGAGGCCTATGGGGCGAGAGCCCTCGGCCTGACTCCGGCGGATGGTTCAAATGAAGCCTATACTTACGTTGCACCCGTCAACGGAGGAACCTTCGGTGACGCGCCCATTCCGCTGGCGTCGACGAACTTGAGGGCGGATCAGACGACGAGCAACCCGGCCACGGCTCCGACCGTGGTGGCACCCTCGGCGGTCTCGATCACGGATTCGTCCGCGACCTTAGGAGGTGGGATCACTGCGGAAAATGGCGGGGCGGTTACGTCACGAGGCGTTGTCTACTCGATCGCTACGGAGAACCCAGACCCTGTTATCGGTGGTGTCGGCGTTTCGACCTTGTCGGCCGGCGAGGGCTCCGGAGTCTTTTCGGTTGCGGCTTCCGGCTTGACCAGCGGGATCACCTACCGCTACCGCGCCTTTGCCACGAACGTCGTGGGCACGGGTTACTCGGCATCGGCCGTCTTCACAACGGATGCCCAGCTTAATCTGCTCGGCGGACTCGCCTCGGTGTCGAGGGAAATGCATCCAGGCGATCTTCATCGGTTCCGGTTTACATTGGACAGTTCCCGCTTCGTCAACCTCTCCACCACCGGGGCAGGTTTGCGCGCTCGCCTCTTCAATTCCTCCGGGCAATTGGTCGCGGAGCGGTCCGTGGCGGGTAATGTCGCTTTTTCCAACCTCCTGCTGTCTTCTGGAACCCACACGATCGAGTTGTTCCGCGATCCGGGGGAAGGGGGCGCCTTACCCTACACGTTGGCGGTCGATGCCTCCTCGCCGGTTCAAGCCCGTCCTGATGGGGCGGTCGGCACCAGCTTGACCTCGCTCTTGGGAAATCACCTCTATTTTCCCACCGTGCAGCAGTTGAGCCTTACTTCGGCCAATTCTCAGACGGTCACGGGATACACCGCGGGAACGAACCGAGGCAACCTCAGTGATCGGATCCAATTTCAGGGGAGCACGGGAGACAGGTATTTCAGCGTGATCTATTACAATCAGTCGGGGGCGAACATTACCGCGCAGATGACAGCGGGGACCTACCAAACTGCCCTGATGGCACCTGGGTCTTCGGCAGCCTGGGTAAGGGCGGCCGTGACACCGACGAGACGGGCGGTGCAGTTGCGCAGAAACCGCACTTTCGTCATCGACCTTAAATCCGTCTTCAACAACAGTGCCACGGACCGGGTGTCGATTCTCGTGAACACCCGCTGAATATTCGTTGAGGTGATCGCAATGGCGCGAAACGCTTCCGTCAGAGGATCCTTTGAAACCGGAGATCCCGGTTTGGCGTTTCGGGAAATTGTGCCAAGATAACGCCCCGTCCCGGGCGGGATCTGAGCACCATGAAAATCCTCGTCGTTGGAAAAGGAGGTCGCGAGCACGCGATCCTCGTCGCCATTTCCGAGTCTCCCACCGAGACTGAGCTTTATTCCTTTCCCGGGTCGGACGCGATTTTCGACGTCGCCCAGCCAATTGCGAGCGCGGAGCATCCCGTCGAGGGGGTCTCTTCGCTCATTGCGGCGATGCGGCGGGTTGGTATCGATCTCTGTGTCGCGGGGGAAGAGAGCTACTTGGTGCGCGAGGAAGGCCTCGCCAACGCCTGCGCACTTGCCGGGATTCCCTGCTGGGGCCCGCCCAAGGAATCGGCCCGGCTTGAGGCGAGCAAGGAATTCGCGAAGCAGTTTCTCGTGCGCCACGGCATTCCCACAGGTCACTACGCTGGAGCGAACTCGGTCGAGGAGGCTTGGGAGGCCATCGGTGGAAAATACCCGACGGTGCTCAAGTTCGACGGTCTTGCCGCAGGGAAGGGCGTCGCGGTTTGCCCCGATGAAGCCTCGGCGAGAGAGTTTCTCAACGAGGTTCTCGTCGAGCGGAAGTTTGGTGAGGGGCGATTGCTGGTCGAGGAATACCTCGAAGGTCCCGAGATCTCGATCTTCGCCTCGATCGTTGATCGCGATTACCAGATTCTCGCCCCGGCGCGCGACTACAAGCGCATTCACGACGGAGATGAAGGTCCGAACACCGGCGGCATGGGCGCGGTTAGTTCCCTTGAAATGCTCGATGACGGACTGCGTGCGCAAATTGAGGAACGGATTGTGCGTCCCACCGTCGAGGGACTGGCCTCCGACGGGTTGCCCTATCGAGGATTCCTCTACTTCGGCCTGATGCTAACGAACGAAGGGCCGAAGGTCATTGAATACAACTGCCGGTTCGGCGATCCCGAGGCCGAGGCCGTCCTACCGATGATACGTGGCGATTTCGCAACCTACCTCTTTGAAGCGGCGAAAGGGAACCTGTGTCCCGATCTGATTTCTTTCTCCGAGGGCTGGAGCGTCTGTCTCGTCTCGGCTTCGGCCGGTTATCCCGCGACCTCGCGAAGCGGCGATGTCATCTCCGGGCTTGATCGAGTGACCGGAGCCCGCGTTTTCCATGCCGGGACCAAGCGGAACGGTGGCGGTCAGTTCGAAACCGCGGGAGGTCGTGTCCTTGTCGTCGCCGCCACGGGTTCGACTCGGGCCGAAGCGGTCGCGAAGGTCTACGAGGAGAGCGACAAGGTCGATTTTCCGGGCAGGCAGCGTCGCTCGGATATTGGGACGCGAAATTTTTGATGCGCGCCCACGTTTCCTGCCTGAGATTGATCGGGACAGTAGTCCCAAAGACCCTTGAGCGAATCCGGTGACAAGTTCCGCGAAGCGATCCTGAGCCCCGAGGAGATTTCCGCGGGTGTATCTGATTTGGCCCGGCAGATCGCTTACCAGTGCGCCGGCGACGAGGTCGCTTTTGTGGGCATCTACACCCGGGGTGTCACCTTGGCCCACCGCGTCGCCGAGGCCCTCAAAGACGAGGGTCTTCATTATCCGGTCGGCACCCTCGACATCTCCCTCTACCGAGACGACTTCGACAACCGGCGATCGGATCTTCCGACCCTCGAAACCTCGGACATTCCCTTCGGCTTGGACGGCATCCGTGTGATCCTCTTCGACGAAGTCCTTTTCACCGGTCGCACGATCCGGGCCGCCCTCGACGGACTCATGGACTACGGGCGTCCCGCCAAGATCGAACTCGCCGTGCTTGTCGATCGCGGTCATCGCGAAATCCCGGTCCAGCCCGATTATGTCGCCAAGCGCATTGGCACGACGCGCGACCAGTATGTGAAAGTCCGTTTCCGTGAAGACGATGCCGGTGTGGAAGGCGTCTTCCTCGAAACCGCGCGCAAAGTCCCAGCCGCATGAGAGATCTCAAGCCCCGCAAGGACCTGCTCGATATCGAAGGCCTCGAATTGCCCGAGATCGAATACGTCCTCTCCAATGCGGTGCCCTTCAAGCAGCTCTTCCAGCGATCCGTGAAAAAGGTTCCGACCCTCCGGGGGAAAACGGTCTTGAACCTCTTTTACGAGCCCTCGACCCGCACGAGCAGCTCGTTCGAAGTTGCCGCGAATCGCCTGTCGGCCGACGTGACAAATTTCACCGTCTCGAGTTCCTCGGTGGTGAAGGGAGAGTCGCTCCTGGACACCATCGAGACCCTCCAGGCGATGCGTTCGGACTACATCGTGATCCGTCATCAAGCCGCCGGCGTCCCTAACATAGTCGCCCAACACACCGGCGCATCGGTCATCAACGCGGGCGACGGTTATCATGCCCACCCGACCCAGGCCCTCTTGGATGCGATGACCTTCCGCGAGGTCTATCCCGATTACCAAGGTAGGAGAATGGTCATCGTCGGCGACGTCCTCCACTCGCGCGTCGCCCGCTCCACGAGCACCCTTTTCCACAAGCTCGGCATCGAAGTCGGAGTGCTCGGACCCGGCACGCTGATTCCTCCGGGACGGCACGAGTTCATCCAACGGTTCCGTTCATGGGACGAGGTCTTCGACTGGAAGCCAGACGCCGTCTACCTCCTCCGCGTGCAACTCGAAAGGCAGGAAGGCATGTTTTTCCCGAGCATCGCCGAATACCACAAAATGTATGGGATGAATACCGAGCGGCTTGTGCGGCTGCGGCAGATCGGCGCCTACCTCATGCACCCCGGTCCCGTGAACCGCGGGGTCGAGATCACCGACGAGGCGATGCGCTACGAGCGCAGCCTTATCAGCACCCAGGTCGAGAATGGCATCGCCGTGCGCATGGCGGTGCTGCATTGGCTGAAGCCGGAAACGGACACCGATTGAAACGATGCCTTCCGCCTCCCCCAGACTCTTTCAACATGGACGGATCGCTTCGGCGGGTTCGAGGAATCTTCTCGCCGCCGACGTCCTCGTCGATGAGACAGGCAGGATCATCGCGGTTGGCCCGGGACTCACCGCCCCCGCCGGTGCCGAAGTGATCGATTGTAGCGGCGGCGTCCTCGTCCCCGGCATGTTCGATGTCCACGTTCACGCCCGCGAGCCTGGGCAGGAGCACAAAGAGACCCTTGCGACCTGCTCGGCGGCCGCCTTGCGCGGGGGGATCACTGGGGTCGTCCTGATGCCCGATACCACGCCGCCGATAGATACCGGCAATCTCGTCAAAAGTGCGATGGACCTGGTCTCCGAACTCAGCGCCATCCCCATGTTCCAATCGGGTTGCCTCACGAAGGGACGCGAGGGCAGGGAGATGGCCGGTTTTTCCGGAATGGCGTCGCGCGGTGTGCCCATGCTCACGGACGCCGATCGCGCCGTGCCCTGTCCCGATCTGCTGCGCCGCTGCATGGAGTATGCGCGCGACTTTGATCTGCTCGTCACCTCGCACTGCGACACTCCCGCCCTGACGAAGGCCGGTGCCATCAACGAGGGCCGCGTTTCCTACCGCTTCGGACTGCCCGGCATCCCCGCGATCAGCCAAGAGATCGCAATTGATCGCGACATCCGTGTCGCCCAGCACACCGGAGCAAAACTTCACCTTCAGCAGATCTCTACGGCGCGGGGGCTTAAGTCCATGCAGGGTGCCAAGGAGGCCGGGACGTCGGTCACCGGCGAGGTTTCGCCGCATCACCTCGTCCTGACCGAGCAGGACATCCACGACTACAACACCCACTTCAAGTTCCATCCGCCCCTGCGTCCAGCCCCTGATGTCGAGGCGCTCGTGGCCGGATTCATCGATGGAACCATCGACGTGCTCGCCTGTGACCACGCTCCGCACACCGAGTTCGAGAAATCGAGCGAGTTCGGCAGCGCTCCCTTCGGCGCGGCGGGGCTCGAGACGACCGTGCCGGTGATGTTCGATCGATTCATTCGGAAGGGGATCTTTGGATGGGATCTCCTTATTGAGCGCTATTCGATCGCGCCGCGCCGCCTCGTCGGATTGGTCCCGGTGATGATCACCGAGGGGGCCAAGGCCGAGTTCTTCGTTTTCGATCCGGAGGGCACGACCGCCGTGACCCGCGAAACGATGAAGACGAAAAGCCCCGTGACGCCCTTCCTCGGGGAAACGCTGGCGGGGAACGTGCGCGGGACCGTTCTGGGGACGGCGTGGTATCCGCAGGGAAAGTAGTTCAGGCTTCAGCCCAAGCTTCGGAAGATCCGGATTCCATTTTCGTGAGAAAAGTGTCTTTCGAACGAGTTCGGCTAAAGACCTACCGTCCGGGACATGAGGCAAGCCCCATTTTGGTCTCGCCGGTTTCGAGGGAAACTGATAGAGTTTAACTGATGTTTGGAGGCCGATTTCGCATTCTGGTCGGTGCCGTCGCGCTTGCTCTTGGTGGCTGCGGCAAGCCACCCGAAATCACGGAAATTGTTCGCGAAGGCGATTCCCTCGAAACCGCCCTCGGCCTGCTGTCGGAGATGGACGGCTCCACGGGAGATCGCGCCCCCGAAAGGCCCTCGGAACAGGACGACGAGGGTCTTTCCGAGGAGGAACTCGCGGTGTTTTCCCGGACGGCGGAAGGTCCGTGGCGGGAGTGGTCCGATGAACGGGTGCGCTTCGAGATTCCCGATGATCCACTCGTCGTCGTCACCCGGATCACACCCGGACAAGCCGCGTTGCTGCGGGTCGTCGGATCCGCGATGGGCACGACCGACCACCGATTCGAGTATGCCTACCGGATCACGGTGGGTGACGATCTCCCCTATGGACTAATTCTGGTCTCGAAGAGCGATTGGTTTGACGAGGGCATCTGCTTCTGCGGTCAGGTTGTATGGCAGGCATTTCTCGCCGCCGACGGGAATCTTCGCGAATTTAGTTTATTGCGCGACGGGACCGTCAAGAAGGTGCAGGCGATCAACGGCACGCATCGGGCGATCCTCTTCGAATGGACCCATTCCGCGCTAACCCGCGAGGCATACTCCCGCATCGCATCCTCGCTCCGACTTATCGAGCCCTCGCCGCGGAGTGCCGCCGACTGGCATTCACTCACGCAGGAACGAAGGGGGAAAACAGCCGGTTTCGGCTGGCTTCGGCTCGGCATGGACCAACGTGAAGTCCTTGCCCTGCTCGGCGAGCCGGACCGCAAGGAGAAGGGCCGTGTTGTCTATGTGCGCGAGGAGCGCTGGGAAGACGGTTCGGGATGGTTCGAGAGAAAAAAGCTCTCGCTTCAGGGAGGACGGCTCGTCCGCCTCCGGGAAGATTGGCTTGAGGAAGGCGAGCTTCCGGCCCTTGAAGGTTCCGTCGCCTGGGCTCTCGAGATCTCGGAGAAATCGAATAGTGAGGGAGCGAAGCCTTCGCAAACGGAAATTGACCGGGTCTTCGCCGAGTTCGCGCGGCAGGGGGCGGAGGCCACCGGGCAATGGAACTTCTGGTGCCGGGCCATCTATGAACTTCAGGGAAATGGCCACACCTCCGGGGGCGTTCTCCCTTTGGTCGAAGCGCGCTTTCTTGAGCCGGAACTGGATGGGCACTACGCAGCGCACCTGCTCTCAGGCTACGAATCGGCGCAGCTTCAGCCTCTTGTGAAAAGGCGGATCGAATTCCTTCTGGGTGAATCCGCGAGTTCGGAGCAACGCGGTTCGGAGTTGGGGAACCTTTACACCTTCCTCGACGAGGATACGGACGCTCCGGAATTCGTCCGAAAGGGGCTTTCCCACGATGACGCCGAGGCACGCTGCGCCGCCGCCTGGAAGGTTCATCGCCTCCCGATTCCGGAAGCGAGGGAAGCGATCATTGCCTTGCTCTCCGACTCCGATGACTTCGTGCGGAGCGCAGCCGCGTCCCAAGCCGGAAGGATCTGCGTTGCCGCGGATCTCGATGGGCTGCGGGAGGCTCGTGAAAATCAAAGCGATGAGCGCATCCGCGAGACCCTCGACAAGGCGATCCGATCCCTCGGCGGGCGTCCCGATTGACCTTGGGGGCGCTTGTCCGGAGCATTGCCATTCGTCCCCTCCGTGTTAGAGTACCGACATGAGCACCGTGCTGGACTATCCCGCGACCGAACTGGCCGATACGGATTACCACGCTTTCAACCTCGCGGTTTGGGAGAGGCTCGTGGGGGATGCCGCCCTCGCGGCCCTTGATTTCCGGATTGAAACCGACCGCCACGGTCAGATGATCGTGTCACCGCCGCCCGCCCCAAGTCACGGAAACAAGCAGAGCCGCATCGCACGGTATCTCGGAAATCTGATCCCGGCCGGTGAGGTCGTCTCCGAATGTCCGATCTCGACACGCGAGGGGGTGAAAGCCGCGGACGTGGCCTCGTGTTCGACGGAACGGTGGGAGCGATACGGTGATGAAGTTTGTTTTTTGGAATGCCCGGAAATCTGCATCGAAGTCTGGTCTCCCTCCAACACCCGCGGTGAACTTGCCGAAAAGAAGGCCCTGTATTTCGAGGAAGGTGCCAAGGAGGTCTGGTTCTGCGAAAAGGACGGGGTGATGCGCTTCTTCCAAGGTCCCGAGGGGGAGGCCGCGGAGCGCTCGGTTTTGGTGCCGGAGTTTCCCGCCCGAATCGGGTGAGGAAATAGGCCTCCGCCTTAGCCACTTGGGTGCGCGGTCCAAAGTCCGCGGACAGATGAAATCGTTCTTCCTCTCATCTGCCCGCGTCGCTACGATGAACGGCGAATGAATCCCATCTCGAAAGGGCAGCTCTGCTGGATACTGGTGCGCTTGATTGGCATGTTTTTTCTCTATCAAACCGTTGTCGGAGTCTTCCAGTTCTTCGCGGCGTTTTCCCAAACCGGTTCAATTTTGCCAACATGAAGTTGCTGATCACCGTCCTGCTCGTTTCGCTTCTGGTTCCTGCCGCCCCCGCCGACGATTCCCGTCCCGTCTCGCGCATCCTCTTCGGATCCTGCCTCAAGCAGAATGATCCTTCACCCATTTTCGAGACGATGCTCGAACATCGCCCCGAGCTGCTCCTTTTCCTCGGCGACAACATCTATGCCGACACTTTCGACATGGGGGAGATGCAGGCAAAATATGATGTGCTCGGAGCGAAGCCGGATTTCCAGAAACTGCGCGCCGCCGCTCCCGTCCACGTGACCTGGGACGACCATGACTACGGCGTCAACGACGGCGGAGCAGAATACACTCCGCGCGACGAGGCGCAGAGAATCTTTCTGGATTTCTGGGGCGACGCGGCCGATTCGCCAAGGCGCGGGCGGCGGGGTGTTTATGAAAGCGCGATCTACGGCGAGCCGGGCCAACGTGTTCAGGTCCTGATGCTCGACACGCGCTATTTTCGAGGCCCCTTGAAAAAGGGAGAGAAGCGGCTCGGTGGCCCGTGGTATCCGAGCGACGATCCCACGATCACGATGCTCGGCGACTCGCAGTGGGCCTGGCTCGAGGAGGAATTGAAGAAACCGGCCGAGGTGCGGCTCGTCGTCTCCAGCATCCAGCTCGTCGCCGCGGCGGCGGGGCAGGAAACCTGGGCCAATCTGCCGATCGAACAGCAGCGGCTCTACGACTTGATCGCGAAGACGGGAGCGAACGGCGTCATCGTTCTCAGCGGCGACCGCCATTGGGCCGAGTTGTCGGTCGAGCGCGAAGGGGTGCCTTATCCGATCTGGGATCTCACTTCGAGCAGCTTCAACCAGCTCCACGAGCGCGGCACTCCGACGGAGAATTCGAAGCGCGCGCTGCCCATCACCTGGCATCGCGAGAACTTCGGCGAGGTTGCGATCGAATGGAAAGGGGAGGAGACGGTGGTTCACCTCCGCGTCCGTGATCTCGAGGGAAAGGTGGTGATCGAGGAGTCGGTGGCGTTGGGGGAGTTGAGGGTGGGTCCCTGAGGATCGGGTGACGAATTTCTTGCACCTCGCCAGCAGCAGCACTACTGTGACCACATGATCGTCAGTGTGCGCGAATCCAAAGCCCGGTTGAGCGAATTGTTGGCCAAAGCCATCGGGGGCGAAGAGGTCGTGATCACCGTGAGAGGCGAGCCGACGGCGAGGCTCGTGCCGGTGAAGGCTTCCGCGGGCAAGCCCGATTTGCGTAAGTGGGCAACGGACCGTCGTCGCCTCCTCTCAGGTCAATCGATACCGGGAACCGACTCATCCAGTGCGATTCTTGATGAACTCCGGGAAGATCGGTTTTGATGGCCTCGTATTGGGACACGAGTTGTGTGGTGAAACTTTACTGTCGGGAATCCGACTCTGAAGTTTTCCTCGAAGCTCTTGCGAACGAGGCGGAACCTCTCCGCAGCTCCTCCCTCCTCGAGGCGGAGCTCTTCTTTGCCCTTCAGCAGAAGTGGGCACGGGGCGAAACCGGGACCCGCCCGCCGGAGAGCCTCTTCGAAGAGTTTCTCGACGACGTGGAGAGGGGAAGAATCCATCTTTATCCCGTGGGCAGCGACGTCATCGAGGAATCGAGACGGGTGGCGCAGATCTGTTTCCACCATCAGCCTTCCATTCCATTGCGGACGCTTGATGGTCTACATCTGGCCACCGCCCGACTCGCCCACTGCGATCGAATTTTCAGCACTGATCTTCGAATGAAAAACGCTGCGGCTCTTCTCGGATTTTGATCCGCACCGGGGTCTGGCTCCTTCCCGGCAATTTTCTCCGTTAAATTTTCCGCAAAATCGGAGATAAAAGGCGCTCTCCGCCCATGTCTCCCGACGAAGCCAGCCACCATCGCGCTTTTCTGCGCCAGTTCACCGCCAACGAGGCGGCGATCCGGGCCTTCGTGCGGCGACTTGTCCCGGCGCGGGCCGATGCCGACGACATCATGCAGGAGGTCTCGGTGGTGCTCTGGGAAAAATTCGGATCCTTTCGCGGCGACGGCCATTTCCGCGCCTGGGCCTTCGGAGTGGCTCGTTTCGAGGTCCTCGCCTGGCTGCGCGACAAAGGACGCGACCGGCTCGTTCTCAGTGAGAAAATCGTCGACCTCTTTGGGGCCGAGGCGGAGGCCCGCGAGCCGCGCCTCGAACGGCAGCGCGAGGCGCTCGAGCAGTGCCTCGGCGAGTTCGCGCCGGAGCAGCGTGATCTCCTGATGCGTGCCTACCAGCCCGGTGCCCGCATCGCCACGCTTGCGCGGGAAAGCGGACGCAGTGAGCCGGGCTTTTACCAATGGCTTTACCGGGTGCGCAAACTGCTCTTCGATTGTGTCCGAAGTCGTCTTGGCAAGGAGGAAGTTTCATGAAAACGGACCCCGAACCGCTTTTCGAGCGCTATCTCGACGGGAGGATCACCGGAGCGGAGATGAGCGAGCTCAACGAGGTGCTCGAACACGATGAAAAGGTCCGGAGTGACTTCGTCGACTGGCTGAACCTTGATGCCGCCCTGGCCGCGATGTCGCATGGATGGGTGGCAATGGAAGAAATCGGGCCGAGTGTCGTCCGCCATTCGTGGATTAGGCGGGTCGCCATCGCCGCCTCGGTCATGCTTGCGGCCGGAATTTTATGGTTCTGGCAGGATTCGACCCGTTCATGCGCCGTCGTCGCCGAGCAAGCCGGAGCCAACGGATTGAAGGCCGGAACCCGCATCCGCGGGGAACGGTTCGAACTCGACGAAGGCACCGTGAAGCTGCTCACCCGGCAAGGTGCGGAACTCGTGATCGAAGCACCGGCGGTTTTCCGTTTCGAATCGCCTCAGCGACTCCGGCTTGAAAAGGGGCGCCTCGCCGCGGAGGTGCCGCCGGTGGCAAAAGGTTTTACGGTGGTCACGCCTGATGGCGATGCCGTCGATCTCGGGACGCGCTTCGGCGTCGACGTGCCGGCGGAGGGAGATTCCGAAATCCATGTATTCGAGGGCGAGGTGATCGCGACTGGTGCGGGCGGGGACCGCAGCCTGCGAGGCGGGGACGCCCTCGTCATGAACCGGGGTAACGGCGACGCCCGGGAACTGCGCTCGGCGGCCTTCATCCAAGCCGACGAATTGCCCGCACTCGATGCCGGACTCGCAGCGGGGCAGCAAGCCCGCTCGCGCGTTGCCACCGAGGCGCTGAAGTCCGATCCTGGTCTCATCGCCCTGATTGAATTTGACGCCGGCCCGCGACGCCCGGGGCTCTACCGGCTCGTCCAGGGACGTTGGCCCGGCTCTCGGGCGGCCGAGTTCGTCGAGGTGGGGGATCATCTGCGGCTTGAGATCGGTGGCGACCATTCCTGGCCTCGACTGACCCTTGCCGCGTGGGTGCGCCTCGACCACCTCGGCGCGCCCTATCAATCACTCCTGCACACGGACGGATGGAGCGAGGAGAACCCCGGGCAGGTCCACTGGATGATCAACGGTGATGCCACAATGCGACTCGCCCTGCGAGAGAATGTCCTTGCTGCCGGATCCGAGGAGAAAAATGGCTATCCCGACTCAGGCACGCCTGTGTTATCCGAGCAAGGTCGCTGGGTCCATCTCGCCGTCGTCTACGATTCAGACAAGGGAACGGTGCGCTTTTACCTGAACGGCCGGTTCGATCGCGAGACGCGTCAGTCTCTCGCCCATCCCGCCCGCCTCGGACCCGCGCAGATCGGTAACTGGGATCGGCAGGATCGAAAACTGAGCGGCCGCATCGACCAACTGGTGGTCCTCGGGCGGGCCATGAGTGATGAGGAGATCGGGGAATATTACGAGGCTGGGTCACCCTATCGTTGATGAAAGGAATGAAAAGAATCGAGTTCGGGAACCATTCGCTCTTGCCGGGCGATCAGCGCTCATCTGCGTCTCATCGGAGTTCATCTGCGTTGCTAGATTCGTTTTTCACGGGGATGACCGCGGATTCCCTCAGATGGCCGCAGATGAAGTCATGCGATCGATTCGTTTCGCGAGCGTTTTCGATCCTTTCCGTCGTGGTTTGGCAGGTGACTCCCTCCCACGCCGCCCCTATCGACTTCGTTCGCGACGTCCGGCCCATCTTCGAAGCGCACTGCTACGATTGTCATAGTGGCGAGACGCGGAAGTCGGGCCTGCGTCTCGACGTGAAGTCGGCGGCGATGAAGGGCGGAGATCATCATGGCCCTGACATTCTTCCAGGCAAGGCGATGGAAAGTCCCCTCATCCACTTCGTCACGACCGACAATGTGGATGAGATCATGCCGCCGGAGGGCGGACCTTTGTCCGGAGAGGAGATCGAAATCCTCACGCGCTGGATCGCCGAGGGTGCGGTCTGGCCCGAAGGGGTTGATGCGGTGAGACTCGATGATCCGGAGGATCACTGGAGTTTCAAGCCGGTGAAGTTTTCCGCGAAACGTTTCCCGTCCTCAGGGGGAGAAATCAATCCGATCGACCGGTTCATTGATGCGAAGCTCGCCGAGCATGGCCTGCGTCGATCAGTTCCCGCCGATCCGGTGACATGGCTGCGCCGGGTGACCTTTGATCTCATCGGCCTCCCGCCCACACCGGAGGAGGTTTCCGACTTTAGGAAGCAAGGCGACCGCGAAGCCGTTGTCGATCGACTTCTTTCCAGCCCACGCTACGGCGAGCGCTGGGGGCAGCATTGGCTCGATGTCGTTCGCTACGCCGATACGCACGGATTCGAGGTGAATACCGAGCGGCCCAATGCCTGGCCTTATCGCGATTATGTGATCCAGGCCTTCAACGCCGACACGCCTTACGATCAATTCATCCGAGAACAGATCGCTGGCGATGCCTTTGGCAAGGATGCGGCGACGGGCTTCCTGGTGACGGCTTCAGTGCTGCTGCCGGGCCAGATTGGAAAGGACGAACCCTCCAAGCGCCTTGCACGGCAGGATTCACTCGACGAGATCGTGACGAACATCGGCCAGACCTTCCTTGGTCTCAGCATTGGGTGCGCCCGTTGTCACGATCACAAGTTTGATCCGATCACGGCGAAGGATTATTATGCGATGCAGGCTTTCGTCGCCGGGGTCGAGTATGCCGACCGCGATTTGCGGACGGCCGAGGCGGACGCGGCCCGTGCCGAAGCGACGAGGCTCACGATCCGCCAAGAAGAGATCGACAGAGCTCTCGCTTCCTTCGTTCCCCGCGCTAAATCGGGCGTTGAGCGCGCCATGATCAATGCCCGCGAAAATGCGGATCGTTTCGCGCCGTCGAAGGCGAGGCGACTGCGCTTCACGATCGAGGCCACAACCAATCTCGAGCCATGTCTCGACGAACTGGAGATCTTCAACACCGGCGGAGTCAATGTCGCACTCGAAACTGCCGGGGCAAAGCGTCAGGCGAGTGGGAGCATCGGCGTCGCCGAGCGACACGAGCTGCGCTTTCTCAACGATGGCCGCTACGGCAACTCGCGAAGTTGGATGGGTAACGAGATCGGTAAAGGTTGGGTGGAGATCGAGTTTCCCAAGGAGGAGGTGATCGAGCGCGTTGTCTGGGGACGGGACCGCGAGGGCAAGCTCAAGGATCGGCTCGCGACTGTCTACCGGATTGAAATCAGTGACGGCTCCGGGCAGTGGACTCTCGTGGCCGACTCGGGTGATCGGAAGAAGTTCGATCCTGCCGGCGACAAGGCGGCGGAGAAGTTTTCCCGAAATGGCCTCACTCCCGCCGAAGCGAAGCGGGCGGAGCCGCTCCTGCGGGAGAAGGCGGCGAACGAGGCGAAGATCAAGGCGGCGAATCACGTGCAGAAAGTCTTTGCCGGAAAGTTCCGCGAGCCTGACAAAATTCTCTTGCTCCATCGTGGGGATCCGGAACAGCCCGGTGATCTCGTTGTTCCGGCGGTGCTGCGTTTCCTTGGCGACCTCGCTCTTCCGGTTGAGACATCCGAGCAGGAACGCCGCCTTGCCCTCGCCGACTGGATAGCCGATCCGGAGAATCCCCTCACGGCGCGGGTCATGGTGAACCGGATCTGGCAGGGTCATTTCGGCCGGGGCCTCGTTCCGACCCCCAGTGATTTCGGCAACAACGGCATGCCGCCGTCCCATCCCGAATTGCTCGACTGGCTCGCGGGCGAGTTCGTTCGTTCGGGTTGGTCGGTGAAGCAGCTGCATCGGCTCATCGTGATTTCCGAGACATATCGGCAGGGGAGTCGGTTTCGTGCGAGTGATGGAGCGGCCGATCCATGGGAGAAGGACGCCGACAACCAGTTCCTCTGGCGCTTCCCGACGCGTCGCCTCGAGGCCGAAACGATCCGCGACTCCATTCTCGCGGTAAGCGGCCGGCTCGATCTGAAAATGTTCGGAGTGGGTTACAATCTCTTCGACCAACGCGGCGGGCTCAGCGGATTCAACCCGGTCGAGTCCCCGACCGGAGAAGGGCTAAGGCGAATGATCTACGCCCACAAGGTGCGTCGCGAGCCCGAGGCTGTTTTTGGGGCTTTCGATTGTCCTGATGCCGGCCAGAGTAGCGCGGTCCGCCGGGAGTCGACGACGCCGATTCAGGCGCTGAATCTTTTCAACAGCCGCTTCACTCTAGATCAGGCCGACGCTTTCGCCGCCCGGGTGAGTCGCGAAGCGGGGGGCGATCCCGCTGCCCAGACTCGCCGGATTTTCCAGCTCGCCTTGCAACGTGATCCGGCACCGGATGAACTCGCGGAAGTCGCTGACGTTTTGGAAAAACACGGTTTGTCGGCCGCCGCCCGGTCGATCTTCAACAGCAACGAGTTTCTATTTCTCCCATGACTTCCGCCGACGATTTGATATCCCCCGCCGGTCGCTTCCTCCTCGATCGTCGCCGCTTCCTCTCCGACAGCACCACGGCGCTCGGTTCGGTGGCCTTGGCGAGCTTGTTAGGGCGTGACGGGCTTCTTGCCGCGCCTTCGATGGCAACGGAGATCGATCCGGCAAATCCCCATGCGCCGCGCCGCCCGCATTACCCGGCGAAGGCAAGGAACGTGATCGTGATCTTCTGTGCCGGAGCCGTCAGCCAGCTCGAGACCTGGGACTACAAACCCGAGCTGATCCAGTGGGACGGTAAACCGCTCCCCGGCGGTCCGGCCGTGACCTTCCAGGGACCGGCGGGCAATCTCGCCCGTCCGCAATATGCGTTTCGCCAGCGGGGCAAGACCGGCAAATGGGTCAGCGACATGATCCCCCACCTTGCCGAACTAACCGACGAGATCGCCTTCGTCCACTCGCTGACGAGCAAGTCAAACACCCACGGTCCCGCCGAAAATTTCCTCTCGACCGGCTCGGTCCTCGACGGCTTTCCCAGCCTCGGGGCATGGACGACCTACGCGCTCGGAAGCGAGAGCCGCGATCTGCCTTCCTACGTCGCCATTCCCGATCCGCGCGGCGTGCCGCAGAATGGGGCGAACAACTGGGGGCCGGGATTCCTTCCCGCCGCGTTCCAGGGAACGACGATGAGCTCGAAAAACCCTGTCCGTCACCTTACCGCCCCAGGCGTCTCTCCGGCCGCCGATCGCGCCGCGCGGGACCTGCTGCGGCGGATGAATGCCCGTCACTTGGAGGCCAATCCCGGTGATGGCAAGCTCGCCGCACGCGTCGCCAGCTATGAACTCGCCGCGCGGATGCAGCTGAGCATGCCGGAGATCTCCGATCTGAGCTCCGAGCCCGCCCATATCCTGAAACTCTACGGGGCCGACGACGTCTCGAATCCCGACAAAGCCGCCTTCGCGAAAAACTGCATCCTCGCCCGCCGCCTTGTCGAGAAGGGCGTCCGCTTCGTGCAGCTATTCAACGGGGCCTATGCCAGTGGCGGCAAGTTGAACTGGGACGGACACAGCGAGTTGAAGGATCAATATGATATCCACGCCTCCATCCTCGATCAACCGGCCGCGGCGTTGATCAAGGACCTGCGGCAGCGCGGTTTGCTCGCGGATACGCTGGTGGTATGGTGCACCGAATTCGGCCGCATGCCTTTTTTCCAGAAGGGTGCGAAGGGCCGTGATCACAATCCCGATGGATTCACCTGCTGGATGACGGGTGCGGGCGTGAAGCCCGGCGTGAGTCACGGCGAGACGGATCCGATCGGCCAGAAGGCGGTGAAGGACGTGCACCCCCTCTACGACTTCAATGCCACGATTCTGCACCTTTTGGGACTCGATCACGAAAGGCTCACCTACGAGCACAACGGCATTTCGCGGCGTTTGACGAACGTCGAGGGGCATGTCATCCGCGACGTTCTCGCCTAGTCGCCCTACTCATACTCCCATTTCAAGATCCAGGGGTCTCCCGTTTCCTTCTGGATGGAGCGGAGCTTTTCCTGATATCGCCTGAGAATATCGGCGTGGACCGGGTCATTCGCGAGATTTGTTGTTTCGTTAGGATCCATGTCGATGCGGTAGAGTTCGAAAGCGGGTCTGTGTATGTATTCGCCGACGGTTTTTTGGCCGTAGGGAGCTTCGAGGGATTGACGATATTGCGACTGAAAGCTGCTTGCCGTCCATAGATCGGAGGCGAAGGGGTAGGGCAGGGGATGGGCGATATTCCAGATCAGCTTGTATTGCTTGTCGCGCACAACGCGCATTGGATAATACATCTGGATCTCGTGAAAGGTGTGGGAGGCGTGGAGGGTCTCCCAGTGTTCCGACGCACCGTCGCCAAGAATGGAGAGCCATGATTTGCCCTGATAACTTTTCAGCTCGGGTCCGAGATTGTCTTTCGCGACCTCGGGGAAATCCGCCCAGAGTTTTTTTGCGTCGGCGAATGCAGTTGGCCGGTTTTTCTTGCGGTCAAGGCCGTTGGCGAAGTCGAGCAGGCTCGGGGTGATGTCGGTATGGCTGACGAGGGCCTCGTGCCTCACGCCGCGTTTCGGTTCGTAGGGGTTGCGCACCACGAAAGGCACGCGCAGACCACCCTCGTAGACCGTCGTCTTGCCGCCGGGGAAGGCCATGCCGTGATCGGAGGTGAAGACGATCATCGTCTTGTCGTAGAGTCCCGCTTCCTTGAGGATCGCGACCATTCGAGCGACGCCGCGGTCGACTCGGGAGACGCTTTGATAGTAGTGGGCGAGTTCTTCGCGCGTCTCGGGGTTGTCGGTCAGAAAAGGCGGGATTGTCACCGACGCAGGGTCGTAGAAGACTTCCTCGACCCCGGGGAAGGCGCCGCGCGCGGGTTTGTTGCCGAAGAGATTCGGTTTCAGCGCAAGCGTGGACGCTTCGTCGATGCCACCACCTCGGTGTGGGTCGGAGGTCGCAAAATAGAGGAAGAAGGGCCGAGCATCCGCGGCAGTGATGAAGTCGCGACATTTCTCCGCCATCTCGACGGTGTTGCGGTCGTTGCCCTTCAGGTAGGTCTCGAAGCGGTAGACTTGCTCGGGGCCGACGTGATACTTCCCGATATGTCCGGTGCGGTAGCCGGCGCCAGCCATGACACGGGGAAGGGCAAGACTCGCGACCGTTCTCCACGATTCGAACTTGTGGTAGGAATGCTGGTGGCCATACATCCCGTTGCGGTGATTGTGCAACCCTGACATTACCACCGAACGACTCGCCGCACAGCTTGCCGTCGTTGCAAAAGCATTGAGAAAGACGGTCCCGTCAGCTGCAATGGCATCGATTGCCGGCGTTTTCGCCACCGGATCGCCGTAACAGCCAAGCGTGGGGGACTCGTCGTCGGTGATGATAAAGACGACGTTTTTTTCCGCTGCGGTCGCGGAGAGAAGGAAGAAGGGGAGCAGGAGGGAAAGGGCGAGGAGGCGCTTCATCGTTGGTCGATGATGACCAGTTGTGAGGATCTGGCAAGGACGTGATGGTGCGAATTTGACCAACCTCTGACCTCCTCCCCTCCACCTCCAACCTCCGGCGCTCACGCCCTCCGCCCGAACTTGCGTTCCAGCTCGGCATACCCGATCTGGATCAGGGTGGGCCGTCCATGCGGGCAGCAGTAGGGCATGTCGCAATGGAGGAGATCCTCAAGCAACTTGCGCAGTTCTGGTTCCCTCAGGGCATCGTTCGCCTTGACTGCGGCGCGGCAGACGGTGGTGGCGATGAGATCCTCGCCGAGGCGGAGGCTTGATAGGCGGTCGCTCGCGACGCGGATCTCCTGGATCACCTCGTGGAGGAAAACGTCAGGGTCGTCGCGTTTCAGGAAGGCGGGGAGAGCGTCGATCTTCAGCGTGTTGCCGCCGAAGGGTTCCGCCCCGAAGCCGAGGCGTTCGAGAGTCTCGAGGTGACGCGAGACGAGATCGAAGTCCCGCGGCGGTAGTTCGACCATGAGCGGCGCGAGGAGCCGCTGCGAGGGCGCGCCCTCGACCTCCATGCGCCGCCGCAGGTCTTCAAAGAGGACTCGCTCGTGGGCGGCATGTTGATCCATCAGGACGAGTCCCTCCCTCGCCTCGAGGAGAACGTAGAGTTTCCCCAACACACCGATGATTCGATAGTCGGAGGCTTTTGGCTTTTCTTCGACGGCATCGGTTGGCTCGGTGAGTGCGTCAGGAGATCGCGCCTCGGGAAAGGGTCGTTTCCCAGTGGTCGGACCTGCGACCGAAAGGCTCGGGTTTGTCGAGGTGGATCCTTCGCCGGATGGTTCGACGCGTTGCCGCTCCAGCGCGGTGAAAAGCTGGGAGGGTCGCGGATCCAGGCGGGGCGTGCCGTAGACCGTGGCGGGCTCGATCAATTCGTCCTGCACGATGAGGGGGCTGGGTGCCGGAGCGGAGCCAGTGAGGCCCACGCCGGAGACCGGGCGGATCATGCGTTCGCGCAGGGTGCGGCTGACGGCGGCGACGATGGCATCCTGCACTGCAAAGCCATCGTGAAAGCGCACCTCGCGTTTGGCCGGGTGGACGTTCACATCGACGGCTCCGGGATCGGTCTCGAGAAAGAGGAAGGTCACCGGATACTGGCCCTTCATCAGGGCGGTGTGGTAGCCCTCGCGCATCGCGCGGGTGACAATGGCGGCCTCGACGGGGCGGCCGTTTAGAAAGGTGAGCTGATGCCGACGGTCGCTGCGTCCCATCCCGGGAGGACCGATGAAGCCACGCACTTTCACGCCTTTCTGCTCGAGCGGCTCGATTTCGAGAAGACGCGAGGCAAGGTCGTCGCCGACGAGACCGCCAATGCGCTCGCGCAGGCTCGACGTGGCGGGAAGTTGAAAGGTGAGCCGCTCATCGCTGACGAGGGAGAAGCGCACTCGCTCATGGGCAATCGCCTGAGTTTTCAGGACCTGTTCGAGGTGGGCGTGCTCGGTGGCTTCGGTACGGAGGAATTTTCGCCGCGCGGGCAGGTTGAAAAAAAGCGCACGGACTTCGATCTGGGTGCCGGGAGGTTCGCCGCAGTCGTTGACGCTCTCGAGCTTGCCCCCGTTGATAATCACCTCGGTGCCGGTGAGGGCTCCGGGCTCGCGCGTGGTGAGGCGGAATTTGGCGACGCTCGCGATACTGGGAATGGCTTCGCCCCGAAAGCCGAGGGTGGTGATGGCTCCCAGGTCCTCCTTGGTGCGGATTTTCGAAGTGGCGTTGCGCTCGAGGCACATCAGGGCGTCGTCGCGGTCCATTCCGCAGCCGTCGTCCGTGACGCGGATCAGGGCGATGCCGCCGCGCTGCACCCGCACCTCGATGTTCTTGGCTCCGGCGTCGAGGCTGTTCTCGACGAGCTCTTTCACGACCGAAGCAGGACGCTCCACCACTTCGCCTGCGGCGACTTGGCAGGCGAGGGCTTCGTGGAGGAGTCGGATTTTTCCCATGGAGTTCGATTCGGAGGAGCGGGTCGCACGGAATGGAAGGCGGCTCCGTCCCAGACGCAAGACCGTATTCCCTCTTTATCTTTTACTTTTCACTTTTCACCTTTTACTTTCCGACATGATTGAACTCACCGATGCCGCCGCCGGGCACCTTCTCGAGTTACTCGAGGAAAAGGGGTTTTCCCCCAAGGAGAAGGGTTTGCGTCTTTTTGTCGAGAAGGGCGGTTGCGCGGGGATGTCCTACGCCATGAAAATTGACGTGCCGACTGAGGAAGACTCGGTCTATCGTAACGGGCCGGCTCGGGTTTTCGTGGATGACGAGAGCCTTAAATACCTTGACGGTTGCCATCTCGACTACGTCGATGCCCTCAACGACGCGGGTTTCAAGATCGAGAATCCCAATGCCGCGCGCCGTTGCGGTTGCGGCACCTCTTTCGAACCGGCCGTGGCGGGGGCGGCTCCGGCCTATGACCCGGCGACCAATGATGGCGAAGGCTGCGGTGGCGGCAATTGAAATGGAAACCCTCTCGGACCAGAGCCCGTTTTCGCGTCAATCTCGCGAGCAGGATGAGGGGCGCTACGTCTCGGGCAACCTGATTCTCTGGCTTGCGGTGCTCGCGGTGCTCGTTGGGCTGAATTTCGCCTCTTGGTCCTTTTGCATGTGGGTCTTTGGTCAGCCCGAGCATCCCATGAACTATCGGCTCCTGACGAAACTCAAGCGGCTTGACCCGATTCATGGATTTACTCCGGTGACCGCCCCTCGAGGTAAGTTCCTCACGGTCAAGGATCTCTACTCGCAGGTCTATCCCTTCAGCGACACCGAGCTGCGCGCCTACAACGGCATCCTCAAGCGATCCTATCTGAAGAACTACCTCGAACTCGAGAACGTCACCTTCCTCTCCGGCGAGTTCACCGTTATTTCGGCAAGGGCAATGGCGGGGGAGGATGTCTTTCCGGCCGGGTATGTGATCCGTGGCCGCTCGACGACCTTCCCCGACGCGATCGTTGATTTTGCTTTGCCGACGGCGAAGACTCCCGAAAAATTCGAGTATGCGGCGGGACAGGTCTTGAAGATTGATGAGTCAACGACCTGTGCCGCCCTTCTCCACATCGAGAGGCTCGAGGATGGCAGGATGGTCTTCACCGCGGTTCCCTTGGTGGAGCGGGAGTATCTATTCGGCGACTCTGCCAAGATCTCGGTGACTCCTCCGCCGATGATTCGCATCGAACCAGAGCGCTGGCCCATCAGCGGGGATGCCGGTTCCATCGAAGTGAAACCGGTAAGTTTCTCCCCCGAGGCAACCGCAGCCGCGGCGAGGGACGATGGGGATGGGACGGGAGCGGAGCGCGCGCCTTGATGCATCGGCGGTCCGGGTCAGCACTCGTGATCCAATGACGCGGGTGCCTCGTAGTTGGGGTAGGCGCTGCTTAATTCCTGGGCCAATTCTTGTGCCTTGGTCTGGTTCCCAAGTGAGCGATAGGCGTTGATCGCCTTCGTCAGGGCCTTGGGAGTGATCTCGGGATCCATGAAGATCTGGCTGACGACGAGATATTCCCTGGCAGCGCCTTCAAGATCGCCTTCGGCGGCGGAGATATCGCCGAGGAGGAGTCGGGCGTCGGCGTTGGTGCGCCCCTCTTTTTGGGAACGGAGGCTTTCCTGGGCGCTGTTGCGGGCCGCTTCGAAGTCCCGCAGGCAGAGTTGCGCGACGCCGCGGGAAAGGTAGGCGGAGGCTCGCTCGCTCGGTCGCTCGGTCTCGAGGAGAAAATGGTCGTAGGCGGCGATGGCATCGAGGTGTTTCTTTAGTTTCGCGCGGGCGTCGCCGATCAGTTTCCAGACCGAGGGAGCGGTTTTCTCGGGAGCGGCCGGATCGGTGAGGGAAGTCAGGATAAACTCGGCGTCCTTCCAGTTTCCCGCCTCGGCGAGTTGGCGTCCGAGGTATTCGAGGATCTGTGGCGGAATGATGGTGCGTTTGGGCCGGGCAGGAGGATCGGTTTCGCCATCCTTGGGCTGGGCAGTGGCTGGCGGGGGAGTGGGATTGCCTTCGAGGTAACGGCGCGCTTCGACGGCGAGGCGGGGGATGTCCTCGAGATGGTAGTGGGCGATGACAATGCGGAGGGTGGTCTTGTCTTCGAGGCTCGGATCCGTCTCCCGGGCTTTGAGCAGATCAATGAGGGATTCCTCGTAGCGCTCGAGGTCGAAATGGCCGACCCCGATCCAGTAGTGGGCCTCGCCGGCCCCCTCGGTCTCGGGGAACTTGGAGAGGAGATCCTCATAGGCCTGAATCATTTCGGGAATCTTCCGCAGGTGGGCGTAGATCAGGGCAGTCTGCTGCTGGGCAAACTCGAGTTCGGGCGATTTGGGATAACGTTTTGCGATATCGAGGTAGTCTTCGAGCGCGAACTCGTGATCCTCTTGGGACTGGTAGGCCACGGCGCGTTTGGCGAGGGCAGAAGAGCCAAGGGCACTCTGCGAATGCTGCTGGATGAAGCGAGACAGAGTGAGGATGCCCTCTTCGGTTTCACCCGCTTCGATCTCGGACCAGCCTTGCTTGTAAAGCCGGGCTTCGTGGAATTTCTTGTCGACCTTGTCGAGGCGCACCATGCGGTAGGCGGCTGCAGCATCGCCATAGTGTTTTCTCGCAAAATCGGATCCGGCCCCGCTCGCGGAGTTTTCGGCCTGGGCGAAGTGCCATTCGCCGGCCATCAGCCACGCCATGTCGACGAAAGAACTCTGCGGGTCGATCTTCGATTGTCGCTCGGCGAAGGCCTTGGCTGCGGCGGGCAGTCCGGGGTCGCCCAGTTGGTGCATGATCTGCAGTTTGCGATAGCCCGCCTCGATTCCTTCGGGCTTCGAGAAATATTTACCCTCGACGAGCGAGTAGAGACGGAGGGCCGATTCGTTGTCCCCCTTGATGCGAAAGGAGTGTCCGACGATGAGCAGCATTTTCGCCCGTGACTCGTCCTCGGTTGCTCCGCCGTCGACGGAGTAGGCGCCGGTGTTGTAGAGCCCGATGACGCGCTCGTGATCATTCCGGGAGAAAGCGTTGAAGATCGCACCGACCTTGGCAAGGGATTTCCAAGGGCTTGTCTCCGGGAACTTCAGGGCCTCGGCAAGGAGTTGCTCGCTCAGTTCGGGTTGGCCGGCCTCGGCCGCCATCAGACCACCGCGCACGATGGCCTCTTCCTTGAATTCGGGAGTGGACCCGCTTTTGGCGAGTGCTTGGAAGCGCTCGAGTGATTTGGCGGTGTCGCCCAGTTTAAAATGAAGGCGGGCGGTCTCGAGAAGGCACCGCTCCTGGAAAGGGTTTTCGGCCCCGCCGGGTGGGGCCGCCATGACCTCTTCGAATTCAGAGAGGGCTTCCCGCGCTTGCCCGGTCAACTGGAGGCAGCGGGCGTGATAGAAGAGAGCCTGGTTTCTCGCGACAGGGTCGGAGAGCTCGTCTTTCGATACCTTGAAATAGGCGAGGGCATTCCGGTAATCCTTGGCGTTGAATCGGATGACGGCCAGTCGGTAGGCGGCCGATCCGACGAATGGTCCGCTCTTGAACTGGTTGATGAGGTAGTTGAACGAGGTGACGGCATCCTCGGATTGATTGACCTTCAGGTAGCACTCGCCCAGCCGAAACCACGCGATCTGAAGGCTGGGGCTGTTCGGCTGCTCCCGAATGAAGACCTGATATTGCTGAGCAGCGAGGGCGAACTGATCCTTGCCGTAGAGCAGGTCGGCGTAGGCTAGAACATCCTCGGTCGGCGCGGATGCCGGGGTGGCACGTGGCGTGACAGCGGCAGGCGAGGTCGTCTGGGAAAAAACCGATGACGACGCCACCGCGAGCAGAAAGAGAATCGCGAGCGGGTTTCCGCGGACCGGGTGCGAGCGGAGTCGGATCGTCTTTCGGGCTGCTCTTGCGATCGAAGGCATGGAAGATGGTCGGCAGACGCGCGCGGGAAGGATTACGACTCGGGCTTGGTCGTGGCAAAGGCGACGTTCCAGATACCGGCCTCCTTCACGACATCGAGGACGTGAATGATGGACTGGAAGTCGGCTTCGGAGGAACCCCGGAGGATGACGGCCTGGTCGGGATAGGCTTCGGAAATGGAGGCAAGCTTGGCGAGGAGGTCGTCGCGCTCGGTGACGAGACCGTTCAGAACGATGGTTCCGTCTTTGCGGACGTTGATGATGATTTCGCCTGCCTGGCGATCTTTGTTTTCCGCCTGCTCTGCCGATGGCACCGATATGTCCATGTCGCGCTCGAAGCGGGCGAACTGCCAGGTAACGATGAAGAAAATGAGGAGCTGGAAGACGACGTCGATCATCGGCGCGAGCTCTAGCTCGGCGGGTTGCTGACCATTGATGTCGCGGAATCGCATCGCGTGCGGAAAGTTCGTGGATCGGGCGGATCACTCCGCGTCCCCCGCGTCGCGTCGGGCCGAGGCGCGGTAGTTGGCGCGTTTGTATTGGGCGGCGAGGAGGGCCATGATGTGGGTCATGGCGGCTTCGAGTTCGGCGATGAGTTTTTGCACCTTGCCGCGGAAGATCGAATAAAAAATCAAGGCGGGGATGCTGATGATGAGCCCGGCAGCGGTGGTGATGAGGGCCTGGGCAACGCCCGGGGCGAGCTCCATGTGCTGGACGCCGGAGGATTTTCCAATGCCTTCGAAAGCCTTGATCATCCCGACGACGGTGCCGAGAAGGCCGACCATGGGGGCGACGCGGCCGATGTCGTTGAGGTAGTTGATACGATTGTTGAGAATGCTGGCTTGGCGGGTTCCTTCGGCTTGGGTCACTTCACGGACTTCATCGAAGCTAGCGGTCGGGTTCTTCGTGGCAAAATCGAGGGTTTTGTAGACGATGCGGGCAATGCATTCGTTCTCCCGATTGCAGACGGCAATGAGGCCGAGGTAATCCTGTTTGCGGATCAGGGCATCGGCCGCGTTCATGAACTTGTCGCTCACGACGGCTCCCTGACGGATCGTAAACGTGTAAAAGATGATCAACAGCACCGCGAGGAAGGAGAGTGCCGCAAGTGGGATCATGAGAACGGGGCCGCCTTCCATGAAGTAATCCAGCATCGTCTGGGTGTAGTCTGATGCGGTGGCGACCGGGGGTTGCGCTGCGGCCGCGTTAGCGGCTGGGGCGGCTGCCGGCAAGGTCGGATCCTGCGCCGGAGCGGTGGCACCAACGAGGAGCAGGCCGAGGACGAGAAGGGGTCGGTAATTCATCCGGGATGAACGGGTCGGGGAGGAAAGGGAGCGAGGACTCAGGTGCGGATTCAGCTCGACCGGACGTGCGGCCGCTCGCTCCCCTTTGTCAGCCTCCCAGAAATTCGCAGGTTACTCGTTCCTCCCCTCCCTTGCAAACCCTCGGTCGGGTTTCTGGAAGGAAATTGAAAGGCCACGTTATGTGCCAGTCCGGCCTCTGCTTAGTAAAACAGGAACTGGAGGATGAGATTCATCTTGATATTATTAAAATTATGAGTTAAAACAGTAATTACCATAATTTGGGAGATAGTCGAACCTGTCCCTCCCGGTGTGGGTTTTCCACCAGACGAATGAATTCACGTCGCGCAGGGTCGACTCAGTCTGCAAGCTTCGGACCGTCTTTGTCTGATTCTTCGAGCCAGTTTCCGTGGGTGACGAAAAGTTCGACGGGATCGGGTCAACTCCTGTTCCTTCCCCATGACGAGTTTGAAACCCTTCCCCGAACCACTCCGGTGATCTGATGGATGCCCTGATCCTCATCGGTTCAATCGTTTTCTGGGTGGGGCTTGCCCTGCTGGCGCACACCTATTTCTTCTACCCGGTGATGTTGCGTCTCCTCGCCCGTGGACGGGTGCTTCCGGAGGATCGTTTCGTGTTCGATGAAGCATTGCCCGAGGTCGCCGTGATCATGGCGGTCTGTGGCGAGGAACAAGCCCTCGAGCAGACGATTGCCTCCATCCTTGCCTCAGACTATCCGCGCGGAAAGCTGCGGCTCTTCATCGGATCGGATGCTTCTTCCGATCGCAGCGAAGCCATCGTGAAGCAGTTCGCCATGGTCGATCGGCGGGTGCGTCTCGTCCGCTATGGTGGTCGCAGTGGCAGGACCCTGACCATCAACCGTCTCGCCGAGGGGGCGAGGAGCGAGTTTTCCGAGCCTGATCAAGCCCTCTTCCTGCTCGCCCGAGCCGATGTCACCTGGACACCCGCCCTGTTGCGGCGCCTCGCCTCCCATTTCAAGAGGGCTCGGGTCGGGCTCGTTGCGGCGTCAGTCCACGAATCCATTTCCGCACAAACTGTCGTCGGCGGAGGGGCGGAGGCCCGTGCCCGTCGAGAGAGCGTTGTCAACTTCGCCGAGGGTGTGCTCTGGGGGCGCGTCATGGGGCCCGTTGGTCCCTGCTATGCGATCCGCGCCCGTCTCTTCACGCCGGCTCCGCCGCATCTCCTTGACGGCGATCTTTACCGCGCTCTCGCCTGCCTCCGGCAGGGCGGGGATGCCGTCGTCGATCTCGAGGCGGTCTGCCATGAACCGATCCTCGCCGGTATCGACGAGGAGTTTCGCCAAAAACGCTGCATCGCTGCGGACCACTTCCGGAGCCTCGACCACTTTTGGCCCTGTCTGCGGCCGAGGATCGGCGACCTCGCAACCGCCTTCGCTTTTTGGTCGCACCGTGGCTTGCGCTGGTGCGGCCCGTGTCTGATTCCGGCCCTGTTCGCCTCGAGCCTCTTTCTCGCCACGGTTCATCCGATGCATTTTGTCGTGCTTGCTGGACTCGCCTCTTGCCCCCTGATGGCTGGGCTGGATTGGTTGATGAGGAGGACGACTGGTTGGTCGGTGAAACCCTTCCAATTCGCCCGCTCTTTTCTCTCCGAGAACGGCGCGATCGCAGCGGGATTCCTCGACTACCTCCGCGGCCCAGGGAGGAGCACCGGGGAAGGCAGTCGGAGTGATGTCCCGAAAGTCCAGGAGCGGGTGGTGCGTTCCGGTTCGGGCGCTGAGCCACTCTTACGCCGGTGAGGTGACCTGCCCGGTCGCGGTCGAGCCATCGCTGCCTCACAGATCGCGGAATCGGCTGATGAAAGCAAAGGCGAGTGGTATCATCGCGGCGAGGGCTGCGGCGAGGGCTCCGGCGGCGAAGCGGAAGGGCATGCCTGCGGCCGAGTTGATCAGGATCGCGCAGCAGAGGAGTGCGGAACCGATCACGAACAGGCCGAGCGGCGAAAGACGACGATGCAGTCCCCTAATGTCGAGATGTTGTCGCAGGGGATCGAAGTATTGATAGGCGATCGCGGCGATGACGATGGGGCTCAGCATCGCGTAGTCGGCGAGGGACGGGATCGCGATGAGCGCGTTGTAGCCGCCGTGGGCGACGACCACCGCCACAAAGGTGACAAGGAACTCCTCCCATCCATGGCCCCCGCGCGAAATCATTCGCCAGAGGGCGTGGCCCGCGATCCCCGTGAGCGAAACGTGCAGCGCATTCGCCGTGAGCAATCGCAGCCATGCGGCGTCGGTGGCAGCGTCCGCTCGGAAGCAGGAAAGGTTCTCTTGGAAGGCGAACCCAAGACCGACGAGGCCGCCGAGAACCAGCGCGTCGAGGGGCTTGCCACGCTTTCCCATCCCGAGGGCAAAAGGCAAAAAACAAAGAAGCTTCAGCAGTTCCTCACGCAGCGAGACTCCGGCGAAGTAGTAGAGAAACGGGCCGGTTGCGGGAGCTTGCGGGGCACTCTCGAAACCAGGAAGTTCCTCCTGAACCATCATCGTGTAGAGCGTGAGTGCCGCGCTGGCGATACCGAGGAAAAAAGCAGCCACGGCCCGGGCAGCGAACGACTTCCAGCCCGAGTGAAAGGAGAGGAGGATGAAGAACCAGATCGCCGCCGTGAACAAGGCAATGACGGTATGAGGCGAGAGCAGCAGGTCCCGTTCATGTCGCAGGATCGAAAAGATCATCCCTCCGTAGTCGCCTATCCACGCCTGTGCGGCGGCGAGCGAGGCGGGATCGATCGCTTCGCGCACCGTTGCATTCGCGAGAAGTTCGCCCATCGCGGGGCGGTCCTCCTCGAAGCGTGCCAGGGCCACGGCGGAGCGGCTCGCGTAGGAGGCGGAGGAAAAGGCCGCTACCTCCGCCCGATAGTCAGCGAGGGCGGCAGCCCCGTCCCCGGAAAGGAAATAAAGGTCGCCGCGGCATTCCCGGCGGTGGCGGGAATCTCCTGGAAGGGCCGCGAGTTTCGCGATGGCGGCGGCATAGTCTTTGTTGACGAGTCCGCTCCACCAGATTTTAAGGACCGGCAAAACCGGGTCGGTCGCGAAATCCTCGAACAAGGCTTCGACCTCTTCAGCGAAGATCGGTTCTCCCGGCTCCTTCGCCAGATCGAAACAGTCTTCGTCGGCGGGTTCGGCGGAAAGCCACCCGCCGAAGCGGACGAAAGAGATCAGCTCGGTCGTGCTCTCCGGGCGCTCCGCGCCGGGCGTCGCGCTGCTGCCGACCCCGCGTTTTGAGACGAGCAAGGCGATCCCGAGTGAGAAAATGATGAGCCCGAGTGAGACTTTTAGGAGGGCATTCCGGTCTCGGGAAAGTCGCACGAAGTCCTGGGGCGAGGGTAGGGACATGTCCGATGCTATGGCCTTTTCAAGTCTCTGACAAGGGTTGCCACCCTGGTAAAACTTCCCTATTCTCAGGGACATGAAGGTCCATCTCCACGTCATTCTTGCCGCTGTAATCCTCGGCATCGTCCCCATTTCCGCTCACAGCGTCGAGGCGCCCAAGGTGAAGCTCGAAAAAATCTATGGGGGTCTCGTGATCGAGCGCCCCATCTCGCTGCAAATCGCCCCCGACGGATCGGGGCGCCGTTTTCTCGTCGAGCAGACCGGCAAGGTCAGGATCCTGTCTGATGATGAGGCCGCGACCGAAGCGAAGGTCTTTTTCGATCTCTCGAGCGTCATGGCCGTCGAGAAAGATTTCGAGGAAGGTCTCCTCGGTCTAGCTTTTCATCCCGATTTTAGGGAAAACGGACGCTTCTACCTCACCTTCTCGCGGCAGGGGCCCAAGCGCCTCGTGCTCGCCGAGTTCGGCGTTTCGAAGACCGATCCCGACGCCGCTGATCCCTCGACCGAACGCGTGCTTCTCGAAGTGCAGGAGCCCGAGTGGAATCATAACTCCGGCAATCTTTTCTTCGGACCGAAAGACGGGATGCTCTACCTCTGCACGGGTGACGGTGGGGTCAAAAATGGCCTGCATCTTCTTTCCCAGAAACTCTCGAGCTGGTGCGGCAAAGTGCTCCGCATCGATGTCGACACGCGCACCGGATCTCGTCCCTACGGCATCCCCTCCGACAATCCCTTTGTCGAAACCGCGAACGCCGCGCCCGAGATCTGGGCCTACGGTCTGCGCAATCCCTGGGGAGCTGCGATCGATCCCGCGACCGGACTTTTCTACCTCGCTGACGTCGGTCAAGATCTCTACGAGGAGATCAACCTGATTGAGAAAGGTGGCAACTACGGTTGGAACTATCAGGAAGCCAGTCACAGCTTCCCCGGACGCGAGCCCCTCCTTGCCGCGCTGGGGCAGCAAAAGCAGGTGGCGCCCCCGGCAGATCTAGTGCTCACCGCACCCATTCACGAATACAATCGTGCCGAGGGGCTCAGCATCACGGGCGGCTACGTCTATCACGGCGGGGCGATCCCCGAGCTGCAGGGATGTTTCCTCTACGGCGACTGGCGTTTTGGTAATCTCTGGGCGCTTCACTATGACGCGGCGGCCGGGAAAGTGGCCGCCAACCACGTCGTCGACAAACCGGCTGATCCCGCCAATCCCACGGTGCAGCCCACCGGGATCTTTCCCGACGAAGACGGCGAAGCCCTCTACCTCGACTGGCGTGGCGGGATCTTCCGACTCGTTCCCGGAGCGTGACCGATCATCGATTTTCGCCCCTCCGATTTTCCCAGGCGATCAAGCCGATTCCGGCCAGAGCGATCACCGCGCCAAAGAATTCTCGCGAGAGTTCGACGCGTGGGTCCTCTGCCGACATGCTTCGCTGCGTCATCGTGAATTCTTTTTCACCGGCGAGATTTTCGTAGAGGCCCGGCCCCGTCCGCACCATTTCGACGAGACAGGCGGCGGCCGAGATCACGAGAAGCCATCGGGGAAGGTGACGAAAACCCACCACCACCAGCATCACCCCGACCGCGAGGTAAAAGACAAGCCAGAGGGCCGCGTCGATCACCGAGGGATGGTCGTAGATCGACGGATCGATGTCATTGCGCTGCATCCAGGCGAAAACCGCAAAAAGGGCGGCGAGGAGGAAGTTGAGGACGAGGAGCGGGGACGTGACTCTCATAAAAGACCGGATGGCGGGTGTCCCAAGAAACCTCTCGTAGGCGTCCACGGCAAGCGGCAGAAAGCGGTTGATTCCGGGGACGGAAATTTTCCTTGTCAAAGCAGGGAAAGGGCGCAAATTGACCTCCGCTCCGGCCTCCCGGCTGGGGAACTTCCGGATTTTCGGAATCTCGGTAAAGCAGCTGTAGCTCAACTGGATAGAGCATCTGACTACGGATCAGAAGGTTTGGGGTTCGAATCCCTACAGCTGCGCCACCGCGACCCCGGGGTGTAGCGCAGTCTGGTAGCGCGCGTCGTTCGGGACGACGAGGCCGCAGGTTCGAATCCTGTCACCCCGACCATTTTCGCCGTGCGAAAATGCGTAAAGAAAAATGCAGGATGAAGAACGCAGTTCGCCTGCCACGGCGCGATAGCGCAAGCATGAGGTGAGCGGAGCGAGCGAAACGGCAGAAAGCGCGACGCAGGAGTGCGTTAATCCGGTCACCCCTTCAGTTTCTCCCGCATCCAATCGAGCCCGTGCCGGTTGTTCGCCTCCTCTTCGTTCAACACGATCGCGAGCTCCTTCCCTGCCACCGACGGCACTTCGCCCTTCGGCGGGTTCGCCTTCACCCGCGCCATCGCCGCCTCCAGATGCGTCTCCCTCCGCTCCGGGAAGGTCGCGAAATAGGCGTTGGTGAGGCATGGCACAGGCAAGGGATCACGCGTTGCCATTTCGAGATGGATGCCGATCGCGGGATTGATCTTTCGAAGCGCCCCGACGATCCCGATCAGGTCAAGCATCCCGGTGCCCAGCGGCACTTCGCTGAGGAGGAATCCGTCCTCCGCCGGTAGCAAGGCCATGTCTTTAAGATGCACGCTCATCACGAAGGGCGCGAGCGTCCCGATCGTTTCCCTTGGATCTTCGAGCAAAGCGAGGTTGTTCCCTGTATCCACGAGCACGCCGACCCATTCGCTGGAGAGTCCGCGCATCAGCTCCGCGAGCTCCGAGGCCGTGTGATCCTTGTGATTTTCGACGGCGATTTTCAGCCCGTGCCGTCGCGCGACCGGCTCGATCCGGGCGAGGATCTGGCGCGACTGATCGGCAAAGGCGCGGTAGTCCGCGAGCGTCGGAAAGACCTCGTAGCGGCGTCCTCCCATGAGCACGGCGCGGGCCACCGTGGCCCCGGCTTCGCGGGTGCGGCGAACCTCCGCTTCAAAAGCCGCGAGGCCCGCATCCGATTTCGGAAGTCGCACCTCGCCCTCGTAGCTGGCGCCGGTTTCTTCCGCCCAGGCCCGCATCGCCGCGGGCTCCGTGGCGCGCAGCGGCGTTTGCACGCGGGTGGCTCCGAGGCTGTTGCCGTAGCGGCAGAAAGTGAGGGGATCGCGGAATTTCAGCGTCGACGGGTCGACGCCCCTCTTCTCCGCCTCACTCACCGCTCGCCAGTGCTGGTGGCAGGAAAAGGTGCAGATCCCGAGCCGGTCGGTCGAGACTCCCGCTGCGGCCATGAGCGAGCGCGCCCCCGCGAGGAGCGTCGAGACGAGCAGGGTGCGGCGTTTCATGATCGGGTGGAATCCGGAGATGCGGTCTTTTCGCAACTCTGCCTGAACTCCGGCGTTTTGACGATGGCCTCTTTCCGGGAGTGCCAAAGTCTCCCTTTGACCTCATTGTGGTTCCGGGGTCCACCCTTCTTTCATGAAACGTCTCACTCTCTTCAGTCTGCTTCTCGGCCTCTTGTTCCCCGCTCACGCGGAATTGGCGGGCACGAAACCGAACGTCGTCCTGGTCATCACGGATGACCAAGGTTACCCTCCGATCGCGGCTCACGGCCATCCCTGGGTGAAGACGCCGCATCTCGACAGACTCCACGGCGAGAGCACGCGGTTTACCCGTTTTCTTGTCGCTCCGACTTGCTCGCCGACCCGCTCCGCGATCATGACCGGTCGCCACCCGGAAAAGAACGGCATCACCCACACCATCCTTGAGCGCGAGCGAATGACTCTCGACGCCACCATTTTGCCAGAGGTGCTGAAGACCGCGGGCTACACTTCCGGCATCTTCGGGAAGTGGCACCTCGGCGACGAGGCCGAATACCAGCCAGAGAAGCGGGGCTTTGACGAAGTCTTCATCCACGGTGCCGGCGGCATCGGCCAGGCCTATGACTGCTCCTGCGCCGACGCGCCGCAGAACCAATACACCAATCCCGTGATCCGCCACAATGGTCGTTTTGTCAGGACCGAGGGTTTCTGCACCGATGTCTTTTTCACCGCCGCACTCGGATGGATCAAGGAAAAGGCCGCCGCGAAAGAACCCTTCTTCGCCTACGTGAGCACGAACGCTCCGCACGGTCCTTTCATCGCCCCGGAAAAAAACGCGAAGCGTTTCACCGATCTCGGTTTCGGTAAGGAACAGGCCGGTTTCTACGGGATGGTCGAGAACATCGATGAAAACATGGGCCGCCTCCACGCCAAGCTCGCTGAGTGGGGCCTTGCGGAAAACACCGTCGTCATCTTTATGTCCGATAATGGCATGACCGGTGGAGGTTCGGGTCAGGTCGGCAAGGATCTCGCGCCCGGTCATCCCTTCTACAACGCCGGAATGAAAGGCCTCAAGGGATCGAACGACGAGGGCGGCGCGCGCGTGCCGTTCTTCGTGCGCTGGCCCGGCAAGATCGAGGCGGGACGCGAGATCGACCGCATCGCCTCTCACATCGACGTGCTGCCGACACTGGCCGCCCTTGCCGGGGCGAGGCTGCCTGAGGGTCAGGTCGAGGGGCGAAGCCTGCTGCCGTTGATCGAAGGAAAAACGGATGAATGGCCTGACCGCTATCTCTTCAATCACATCTGCCGATGGCCCACCGGGGCGAACCCCGAGGATTTTCGTGAGGTGAGTTTTTCGGTGCGGAGCCAGAAGTATCGCTATGTCGGCGCGCGCGCCGGGGGCGGCGGTGGAAAAGGCAAAGCGAAGAAAGGTGCGCCGGTCGCGCCGCTGGGTCCGGAACTTTTCGACATGGAGGCGGACCCGGGCCAGACGCAGAACGTGATGGCCGATCACCCTGAAATCGCTGCCGAAATGAGAGCTGCCTACGATCGATATTGGACTGAGGCGATACCACTGATGGTCAATGAAAGGGCGGAGATGTCGCCCACAAGACCCTACCACGAATGGTTCCGCGAGCAGGAGGCAGCCGGCGGAATCCCGAACTGGGAGGCGCCGGTTTGGTAGGGTGATCTGATGGAACCTTCCTGAGGGAGTGTTTGCGCGAGTCGGTGCCGGCGACAGTGGCTCTTCATTTTTAGCGAGGAACCGTTTCGGTCCTGGTGGATGGTGGGCTCCTCGTCGCTTGAACGGAGGTTTGTTGGAGGGGGCGCGCATCGGCCCGGAGACCTCCCGATTTCGATTCAGCTCGACATCGGCTCGGGGCGATCGCCTCCTCGATCGTGTCCCGGCTTTCAGGGCGGTTCGGCTGGACAGGAGGGGATGGACTCGCTACTTTTGAGGGTGCAGGGCTTCCGACCGCATGCCCTTGAATCCCCTCTGAAGCTGATCATGAAAATCGCCAAGTTGTCTTCTCTCATCTTCGCGCTCCTGTTTTCTGTGGCGAGCGCCGACGCCCGCACCTGGACCGAGGCCGGCTCTGGTCGCACCGTCGAGGGCGAATTCCGCAAGCTCAACGGCGACACGGTAGAGGTTCTCCGGCCCAACGGCACGCTCCTGAAACTGCCGCTCGCCAAGCTCAGTGAATCCGACCGGAAGTTCGTCTCCGAACAGTCTGCCGGCACCAACGCTGAATCCGCCGAAGCAGAGCGTCCCGTGGTCACCCACAAGGAAGGCAGCGAGCTGCAGGAGGGCGATGTCATTGATCTGGTCGGTCGGCCCGTGAACGGCGAGAAGGTGGATCTCGCCGCGATGCCCGGAAAGGTCGTGCTCCTCGACTTCTGGGCGACCTGGTGCGGGCCGTGTATCGCCGAACTGCCCAACGTGAAAGCCGCCTACGAGAAGTATCACGACAAGGGGTTCGAGATCGTCGGCATCTCCCTCGACTCCGACGAGAAACGTCTCGAGGATTTCATCGAGGAAAACGACATGCCATGGCCGCAGCTTTGTGACGGCAAGGGCTGGGACAGCAAACTCGCCAAACACTATGGCATCCGCGGTATTCCCGCCGTCTTCCTGGTGAAGGACAACAAGATCGTCGCCACCGGCGTCCGTGGTTCCCGTCTCGAGGAGAAGCTCGAGGAACTGCTCAAATAATCGCCGCGAATCTCCTCAGGGCGGCGGAGGGGCACGGGTCCGAGCGGGGCCCGCTCACGCGTTCGCGGAGGCAAAGGCGTGGAACGGTTTGAAGACCCTGGGGTTCCGGTAAGCCTCCGCTTGATCGAATGCGTTTTCTTCTCCTTTGCTGGCTCCTCATCCCGATTTCCGCCGGGGCCGCCGCGCCGCGCCCGAACGTCCTCTGGTTTGTCGTCGACGACATGTCGGCGGACGTTTCCTGCTACGGAGAAACGCTGATCCCGACTCCGCACATCGATCGGCTCGCCGCGATGGGGACGCGTTTCTCCCATGCCTTCGTGACCGCTCCGGTCTGCTCGAGCAGCCGCTCAGCCATGATCACGGGCTGCTATCAAACGACGCTCGGTGCCCATCACCACCGCAGTGGCCGCGGCGAACACCGCATCATCCTTCCAAAGGGTGTCGAACCGCTTCCGGCGCTGATGCAGCGGGCCGGTTATTTCACCTGCATCGGCAGTGGCCTCCCCGGCATCGATCATCGCGGTCTCTTGTCGAAAAAGGATCGCAAGGGCAAGACCGATTACAACTTCGACTGGGACGAGGCGATCTACGCCGGTCACGACTGGGCCGCGCGGCCGGATGGCCAGCCCTTCTTCATGCAAGTGCAACTGCACGGTGGCAAATTGCGCGGAGAAGACTCCAAGTCCTGCGAGGCGGTGCGGAAAAGAGCAACGGAAGCCTTCGGATCTGCCGTCGATCCTGACAAAGTCACCTTGCCTCCGTATTACCCGCGCGATCCGGTGCTGCTCGAGGATTGGGCTGCCTATCTCGACAGTGTGCGGCTCACCGATCGCCACGTCGGGCAGGTGATGGCTCGCCTCAAAAAGGAGGGCCTTCTGGAAACGACCCTCGTCATCTTCATGACCGATCACGGCATCAGTCACGCCCGTGGCAAGCAGTTTCTCTACGATGAAGGCACGCATATTCCTTTCATCGTGGCCGGTCCTGGAGTGGCCGCGGGCCAGGTGCGCGAGGATCTCATCGAACACATCGACATGGCTGCGATCACTCTCGCCGCCGCCGGTCTGGAGATTCCCGCCTGGATGCAGGGGCGCGATGCGTTGGCAAGGGACTACGCGCCTCGCGAGGCCGTCTTTGCCGCCCGCGACCGTTGCGGCGAAGCTGCCGATCGGATCCGCTCAGTGCGGACTTCGACCCACCTCTTGATCCGCCACTTTCATCCTGAGCGCCCCTGCCTGATGCCTAACGATTACAAGGACGGCAAGGCGATCGTGCGGCGTCTCCGCGAACGGCACGCGGCGGGCTCGCTGCCAGAGTTGTCCGAGACGCTTCTCTTCGCCCCGGTGCGGTCGGCCGAGGAGCTTTACGAATGGAATTCGGACCGCTGGCAGGTCAAGAATCTGGCCGAGGATACGGCGCAGGCCGAAACGCGCAGGGATCTTTCAAGGCGGCTCGATCAATGGATCGCGGAGAGCCGGGATCCGGGCGATGAGTCGCCCGAAGTGTATGATCTCGAGGTCGCGGATGAGCTCGCCGTGATCAAGCCGGGATCGGATCGATATCGGGCTTTTTCCGAGAACGCGAAGGTATACCGGCGGTGGATGAAGGAGGGGAAATGAAGGAATTTTGTCCAATCTCATCCGCCAACGCGATGAAGTGAAGGATGCCTCTTCAACAAAGACGACCACGGGTTTTCACGGATGATCTGAACCGAATGCTTTTCATGAAGCCCTGTTACCTGCTCTTCTCCCTCCTTCTCGCCGTTGCTCCTCTCGCCGCGGCCGATCGTCCCAACATCGTCTTCTTTGTTGCCGACGACCTTGGGCAGCGCGATCTTGGCAGTTACGGTGGCACCTTTTACGAAACTCCCCACCTCGACCGACTCGCCGCGGAGGGCATGCGCTTCACTGATGCCTACGCGGCCTGCCCGGTTTGTTCACCGACGCGGGCGGCGCTCGTCACCGGCAAGTGGCCGCAGCGCAGCGGCATCACCGATTACATCGGGGCTCCGCTCCAGCCGGAGCTCTGGAGGCGGAACACCAAGCTGCTCCCGGCGCCCTACGCTGACCGGCTCGCGCTTGATGAAGTGACCTTCGCCGAGGTGCTGAAGGAAGCCGGATATGCCACCTTCTTCGCTGGCAAGTGGCATCTCGGTCCCGAAGGCTGGTGGCCGGAGAACCAGGGCTTCGAAGTGAACATGGGCGGGATGGATCGCGGCGGCCCCTATGGCGGAAAGAAATACTTTTCCCCCTACGGCAATCCGCGTCTCGAGGATGGTCCCGAGGGCGAGCACCTGCCCGACCGCCTCGCCGCCGAGGCCGGACAGTTCATCGAAGCCAACCGCGACCGACCTTTCCTCGTCTATTACCCCTTTTACGACGTCCATACTCCTCTGATGGGCCGCGAGGATCTCGTGAGGAAGTACGAGGAAAAGAGGAAGCGCCTCGGGCTCGAGGAGAAATGGGGGCGCGAGGGCGAACGCGACGTCCGACTCGTCCAGGAGCACCCTGTTTACGCAGCCATGGTCGAGGCGATGGATCTGGCCGTGGGGCGTGTCTTAGCGAAGCTCGACGAGCTCGGTCTCGCGGAAAACACCCTCGTCCTTTTCACGAGCGACAACGGTGGCCTCTCCACCAGCGAGGGCTGGCCCACCTCCAACGAACCGCTCCGCGGCGGCAAGGGCTGGATGTATGAAGGCGGTATCCGGGAGCCGCTCCTCGTGCGCTGGCCCGGAAAAGTTCAAGCGGGCAGCGTCTCGAGCGTGCCAGTGAGCAGTGTCGATTATTTTCCGACTTTTCTTGAAGTGTCAGGAACGAGGAATTCCGGCAAAATCGATGGGGCCAGTCTCCTGCCCATCCTCACCGGAAGGGACTTTCCGGATCGCGCGCTCTTCTGGCATTACCCGCACTATGGCAATCAGGGCGGTGCTCCTGCCGCGGCGATCCGCAAAGGGAACCACAAGCTGATCCACTGGTTTGAGGAGGATCGCGTCGAGCTCTTCGACCTCGCCAACGATCTTTCCGAGAAGAAGGATCTCGCCCTCGCCCGTCCCGACCTCGTCGACGCGCTCGGTGCGGAGCTGAAGGATTGGCAGGAGGACGTTGGTGCGAAGTTACCGACACCGAATCCCAATTTCGACCCCGCGAAACCGAACGGGCGGGCGGCCGAGCGGAAGCCGCGAGGCTCCTCGGCGGTAACGGGTAAAAGAGAAAAGTGAAACGTTTCTACGATTTGATCATGAGATTTCTGTTCCTGCTCCTCAGTTTGGCGGTGGTTACGAGGCTTCACGCGGCGGACAAACCCAACATCCTCTTCCTCTTCGCCGACGACCAGTGCTATGAAACGGTCCGGGCGCTGGGACACACCGACATCGACACGCCGAACCTCGATCGACTCGTTTCGCGGGGCACGACTTTCACCCATGCCTCCAACATGGGTTCCTGGAGCGGGGCGGTCTGTGTCGCGAGCCGGACCATGCTCGTGACCGGACGCACGGTGTGGCGGGCCGCGGCGATCTACGAGGGCAGGAACACCGACCTCGAGCGCGAGGCAGGCCGTCTCTGGCCCCAGCGGATGGCGAAGGCGGGCTATGAAACCTTCTTTACCGGAAAGTGGCACATCAAGACCGATGCGGCAAAATGCTTCGATCACGCCTCCAATGTCCGCGCGGGGATGCCGAAAGACATGCCCTCAGGCTACAACCGTCCCCTCGCCGGACAGCCCGATCCCTGGAGTCCGAGCGACCCGCAGTTTGGCGGATTTTGGGAGGGCGGCAAACACTGGAGCGAGGTGGTGGGGGATGACGCGGTCGGATTCCTTCGACGGGCGTCGAAGTCGGAGAAGCCATTCTTCATGTATATCGCCTTCAACGCGCCCCACGACCCGCGCCAGTCGCCGAGGGAGTACGTCGACCGTTACCCGCTCGATCGCATCGAGGTGCCGGAGAATTTTCTTCCGGAATACCCTCACAAAGACGCCATCGGCTGCGGTCCCGGTCTGCGCGACGAGAAACTCGCCCCCTTCCCTCGCGACGAACAGGCCGTGAAGATCCACCGACAGGAATATTATGCGATCATCACCCACATGGACGCTCAGATCGGCCGCATCCTCGATGCGCTCGACCAATCAGGCGAGGCGGAGAACACCTGGATCTTTTTTACCGCCGACCACGGCCTCGCAGCAGGGCATCACGGCCTCTTCGGAAAGCAGAATCTGTATGATCACAGCCTGCGCGTGCCCTTCCTCGTGAGTGGTCCGGGGGTGAAAGCCGGCGCGAAGGTCGATGCGCCCATCTATCTTCAGAGTGTCATGGCCACGGCCCTCGATCTCGCCGCGGCGGATCGCGAGGGAGTGGAGTTCCAGAGTGTGCTTCCGCTTCTCGAGGGAGAGGGGGACGGACTCGATTCTGTCTACGGTGCCTATCTCGATCTGCAGCGGGCGTTGGTCGATGACGGCTGGAAACTGATCCTCTATCCCAAGGCGAAGGCCGTGAGGCTTTATCACGTCGCCGAAGACCCCCGGGAGATGGAGGACCTCGCCAAGGATCCCGCGCAGGCGGAGCGGAAACGCGCGCTCTTTGCGAAGCTGCGGGGATTGCAGATGAAACTCGAAGACACGCTCGATCTGGCGGCGGTGTTTCCGGAATTGAAATGATGAAGTTACCCACGACGAACTTGTTGGAAATGGAGGGTCAAGCTCCTGCTTGCCCGCCGAGAAGGATTCGCGACCAACGTGGGCAAGCGGGAGCTTGCCCCTCCAGCGCTGTCGCGATGATACTCGGCGTTTTGGCTTTTTGGTTCTCGGTTCATCCCGCCACTGCCGCCGATCGCCCCAACGTGATCTTCATCCTTGCGGACGACCAGGGCAGCGTCGATCTCGGGTGCTACGGTTCCAAGGACCTTGAAACTCCACACACCGATGCCCTCGCCGCGCGCGGGGTTCGCTTCACTCAGTTCTACTCCGCCGCGCCGGTGTGCTCGCCTTCGCGTGCCGGGATCCTTACGGGCCGTTATCCGGTCCGAGCCGGTGTCCCGGGCAATTGCGCCTCACAAAAGGGTGCCGCGGGGGCCTTGCCTCCGGAAGAGGTCACGATGGCTGAAATGTTCGACGCCACCGGCTACGCCACCGCCCAGATCGGCAAATGGCATCTCGGTTACACGCCG